>Ga0181612_174413_pt1 | contig 11748 bp, 12 predicted proteins | sample HoacroProtozoa21_FD_119630 | JGI IMG/M metagenome (GOLD analysis project Ga0181612, IMG submission 119630) | Hoatzin crop microbial communities from Cojedes, Venezuel. Combined Assembly of Gp0051906, Gp0051904, Gp0051908 | reverse complement strand
TGGCCCCATCCTCCTGACACCCACCCTTCAGATATTTGTAGGCATTTATAAGGTCCCCTCGCAGCCTTCTCTTCTTCAGGCTGAACAAGCCCAGTTCCCTCAACCTCTCCTCGTAGGGGAGATGCTCCAGTCCCCTCACCAACCTTGTAGCCCTCCGCTGGACTCTCTCCAGTAGCTCCTCATCTTTCGTGAAGTGGGGAGCCCAGAACTGGACTCAGTACTCCAGATGAGGCCTCACTAGTGCAGAGTGAAGGGGGAGGAGAACCTCCCGCGAACTGCTGGCCACACTTCTTAATGCACCCCAGGATCCCATTGGCCTTCTTGGCAACACGGGCACACTGCTGGCTCATGGTCAACCTGTCATCCACATTATGCATTTCCAAAACCACCCTCCTCCATTTTCCGTGCCTCAGATGAAGTGCTAAGCAGGGATGGTGCAACCGAGGGTTCTGCTTCTGTAAAGATGATTCGAGGCACTGCCTGAGAAGCAGAGAGTAAAAGAATAGGAAACTCTACACTTGTGAATGTGCAGATACATTTTGTTCCTGAGGTCCAAGTTTTTGTTGAGGTGGGTTGGGTTTTTTTTTGGGACAGAATGGTCCTAAGTGACTCATTTGGCTCCATCGTGAGCCCCTCTCCTGTGCTGAGGCTGCCATCCTGGGAGAGCGGGAGCTTCCCGGTGATGCCCCTGGGCAGCGCAGGCAGGGGCAGAGCAGCGGCTCTCCCTCCCCCAGACCCCAAAGGGACGGTGGCCTCTGCAGCTGACAGGCATCCCTCGCACCCTCTAACTCCCCATACGCATCCCCTTCTCCCAAGAGGCAATCCAGATCTTCAGTATACATACTTCTTTCTCTTAACATTTTTTTTTCCTTTAAAGCCACGCCTGACTATTTCCAGCTGGCCCTCAGAGTTGTTTCATACAGGGCTGAAGGGTGATTTAAAACATGGTTGCTGCATGTCCATCTCTGTGTCCGCAGGGAGAAAGGTTGAAACACATATGAGAAGAGTAATCAACAGTAATTCTTCAGGAGTCTATCATTAAATTTGTCATTAAACAGAGTCTGCAGCTACCTGCCTGCCCAGCCACCAGCAGCAGCAAGTTGTGCGCGCCGTGTAATGGCATTTTGATAGACTGTCTTTCCTGCAGCCTTCCCAAGATTGGACTGCATAATTTACACCACCAGTACAGCATTGCCTCACTGTTATTTGAGCAGCGAGACCCTTGTCCTGGTGTGACTAGACTATGATGAATTGGATGCCTGCCCACGGAGTCAGGGTATGCCAATCGGGCTGATTGCCAAGTGCCTGGGATACTGCACAGAGCTCACGGGCCCCAGCTAAACAGCCTGGGGGGCTGTGCTGATTCATCTTACCTCACCTACAGTGTGAAAAAGCAGCCATTCTTTTTATTTTATGTTTATAGTATGAAAAGAAGCACGGGTGGGGGGATTAAAATGAACACAGAGCATTATTCAGAGCTTATTTGTGACCCCAGCAGAGGATGGGGATATCTCATGGGCATGAAACCTCTCAGGAAATTTCCACAGGATCCGAAAAGAGCACCATGGTTTTTCCCAAGCTCTATTCCCAACCTGAATCTCTTCCTGCTACTGGACCTCTCCAGGATCTGCAGAAGCAGGGAGGTCCCCGAGCCGGCTGGGCCCCCTGTACCCCAGCACCTCATCCCCTCTGTCTCCCTCACCATACACATAACCCCTCGCTTCAGAGGTATTTGCTAGCATAACTCAAAGAAGATTACAGCACATGATATTTATGAGAGAAGAGAATAATGCATATTTTAAAAGTGAATACAAGGAAAACACACAACCTCCAGGCAGGTTGCACAAAGCGCATGCTGAAAGGGTTTTTACCCAGGTGGTAACCCACTGACATACGCATGATCACAAATGCCACACAACGGATTCACCAGTACCTCCATTTTGAAGGTTAAAACTGATTTGGTGGAGGCTTTTTAGGTTTTGATTGGTTGCAGACTATCCTCTGCAAGGGTGATGATGTTGACAGATGGAGCGCACTTCCTCACCTCTGGCTGGTTCCAGCTTTTTCTTTTAATCCCAAAGTTCAGCTCACTCAAAGTGATTCATTGAGCTTCATCAGCAGCCTCTCGTTCACCCAGACTTCCAAATTCTTCCTAACACTTTCCTGTTTTCAGTGTATGCGTGTAAAAACCGAAGTGAGGTGATTTCACCAGCTATTAGAAGACCACGCATTTGGCAGACAAGTTTTTTATTAGAGGCTCACAGAAAACACTGCTGGTAGCCCCTAGTCACAACATATGGAAATAGAGAAACAGACTTCAGACATGATTTTTCTTTTTCTGATGCCTTTGCACTTGCACCTCCAGCCACATGCCACCCTCTCAGCAGCAATTCACAGCTCAGTGAGGCTCCTTTAATTTCATACCTAACCTCACTGGGGAACGCTTAGGGGAACAATATGAATCATGTTATAAATGGGGTGCCCAGGAGGTGCGGTGGTCAGATGAGACCTAGCTGCAGCCCACCCTCCCCAAATCGGGGTGCAGGGGGCTTCCCTTGCCCAAAAGCTTCATCCGAGGCCACCCACGCAGCACGGCCACAGCATCCAGTCTGTTGGTGGTGCTTGGCACAAGGCTAAGGTGCAAGGGCAGGGATGCAGGGATGCTCTGGCTGAGCACCAGTGGCAGGTCCAGCCAGAAGCGCAGGACTGTAAAGTGAAATTTAAGGACATTGCTGCAACACCCTTGAAAGGTGTTGTGTGTACTGCTGCTTCCTGACATGATTCATGGGGCTCACTCCAGCCAGAAATTCACACTGGCTCAGAGATCTCCTCTTGCCAGGGGATGATGCCACAAAGCTCACTAACTTGTCATAGACATAGTTATTTTTTCTGAACATGATTTTCTCCACAGGGGCAAAAACTTTAGCAGATGTAACTCAGTGAACAGCCACGCAGCAACACATGTTTCCATTGGGAACTTTTCAGTGACAGGCAATACTTCACAGGGAACTAGGAACCAGGGCACAAAGCTTTGGCTCTTTCCTTTGTAAGACCTCACTAGGCAAGTCGCTCACTTCCTCAGGCTTCATCTCCTCTCTAACATGATTTACTATTTGTATTGCTGCAGAGCTATGAACCCCAGACACAAACTCCTTTTTAATAGACAAAGACCAAACTCGCATCCAGGAGAGATTGCCTCTTCTCCAAAGAGCACCTGGTTTCTGAAACTCAGCTTGTTAATTTGGGGGTGCATGGGCCAGACTGTTTGTGCACTCCAGGCACTATAGGTAATTCAAAGGATAAGACAGAGTCAGGGTTTTCTTTCTTCTCCCAAAGGAGTTATTTAAAATAAAAACAAACAAAATAACCCTCATTTTGACAAAATGGCTAAGAAAACATTAACAACATAATCAAATTGTGACCTCCATACACATATGCATCTTTGGATCATTTTCAGTTTCCAACATATGCACTGGAACAGCAGAAAAAGGAGACATTACTGTAACTGGATTTATAAAAAGATGTTATAGCACGCTCTGAATCTTGAAAGATCGCATAGTAATTCTTTGCTGACAAGCAAGGGGCATATCTGAGGACTAAGCTTTGTTTTATAGATGTCCTTTAGGAAGCTCACTTGTTTTCTTTCCCTTCTCTGAAAAATAGCAGACAGTAAGGACCTGATGTCACACTGCCACGCTGCTCCGACCACTGCTTTCGCCTATGAACATCTCCCCCAAGAGCAAGGAGAAGTGGCCAGCGGCCAACTCGGACGGGAGCAGCACCGAGACTTCAGGATGTCGTGTTTCTGTAGAGCAGCGCAACACTTCATTGTCAACCCTATTCTCACACACTCCCTGAAATTAACTATAATAACTAAGTTTTATTAAAGATATCAAGCTTGGAATATTCCGCTTCTTTCATCTGTGTCCTTCACATATCACAGAGCTCCTCTGAAACGCGAGAGGTGCTTGCTGATGGAAACAATTCAAGCTTCTGCAGCGTAATTCAGGAGATAAACTGGAGACGAGTGTCCTTGAGCAGGTGGCCTTCCTGCTCGCCTAATTCTGCAATCTGCTGAGCACACCCGGCGAGCCCGCCCTCTGAGAGTCTCTGCATTTTGAGTGGGAAAAATGGTGCCAAATAAAGGTCTCAAGTGTTTGCAGAAATAAGGTTAGATCCTGGCACTACAGAAGTCTGCAGTACACAGCTCCCACTTTCCATAGCAATGAAAAGTAATTCAGTTCCTTTTTTCAATAATTCAATAGTAAAACAAATATTGATTAGATTAATGAAAGAATTTCAGGAGTTGTCTTTTCAGGTTTGTTTTTTTTCCCGCCTTCTTTTGGTATTCTTCCTCTTTTAGCTGTCACCCTAGTTTTCTCTCCTTCCAGGACAGAAAAGACAACAAAAAGTCAAATAAGAGACAACCCAGCCTCCCAAAGCTCTTGCCACCTTTTTTTCATCTTCTCAGCAGAGAAAAATTGAAAAGAAAAATGGAACATTTCTTTTCTTTTAACAGGCTCGCAAACAGAACAGTAATATACAAAAATTTATCATCAACTCTTTCTTCACAGCTGGTAATCAATATACCTGAAGAATTGTTTCATATTGATCTCTAAGCTCTTGTATCCTTGTGCTGGTGTCAACACTATATAGAAGGATCCTGGGTGGTGTATAAACAGAAAATAAAAGGCAATATGTCTGTTGTGATATATTGATTAACTAGCTATAAAACCATCTTGGAAGAGTTATCTGTAGGTGCCTGTCATTTATTGACGTCGAAGGCATGGTACTTCAGTTGGAAGCACCTTTGATACTTACAGACATCTGATATTTAGGGAAGACAGATCTTGGGGAATAAATACTATGACTCATTTTAGCTGACTGAATATCGAACAGATTTTTCTTTTGGAAGCTTTGTTTGGAGCGTGAGATATAGTCGGTCTCCGACTGTGGAAACTCTCTTGTCCTCACAAAATAATACTGACAGGTTTGCACAGAAGTACTTGGCAGACCTGTGACTGTAGATGTGCACTAGATTTTTTTTTTCCCCTCTTCAGAATATATCACTATGCTTAGACCAGAACACTTGGAAATGGATACACTCAGCTCCTGTGCCTCAGAAGACACAACCACAACACCAGCGCAGCATCCACTGGTCCAAGAAAATCCACGTGGTTACATACATCACCACGTACTGCTTCTACTGAGCAATGTGATTATCCTAATGACAAATATCTACCCACACGACACAAGCGATTCCACTTTGAACATGACACTGATCAAACAGCATTGCTCTTTTTTGAAATCACAGGACGACAACTCAGTTAGCTAAGCCCTCATCATTTGAGAGAATGCCTGCAGCAAACCAGACGGGCTACAGCTTTGTCGAAATACATCAGAAAAGCCACAGAGAGGGGCGGGAGGGGTGAAGTCTCTCCCACTGCAGATCCATTAAAGCAAACAGGAAGACAGCCCCTTGGCTGCACCAACACACAGCCATGGACAGAAAGGAAGGGACCACCCCATGAATTCAGGTATTTAAAGCTGCTCTTCCCACAGGGCTGGCCAGAGCCCATTCCCATTAGAAATGGGAAACCAGCAGGAATTCACCCACGACTATCAGGAAAAACAGAGGGCAAAAATGCCCTCAGAAGAGGAATTTTCTGCTACTCCCTTGCTAGCTTATAAAGCTAGTTCAGCTTGCTAACGAGGTAACCATCTTCTTACACAGAAGGGCCTTAGCACTTCTGTCTCCACCTTTCAGAACTTAAATACTCTCAGTAGCAAAGAACTGTGCCTTCTTTCCTGACTGAATTTATTCAGGTTCAGATGTATTTCCTTCCTTCTCTTTTTTTTTTTTTTTATGAACTGCGTATTTTAGATATATTTCATGTAAGATAAGAGAGGTAGCAGTAAGTAAAGCAGAAAAGCAGAGCTCAAAAGCCACATATACCTCCTACTCTCACTAACACTATCAGACATCCAAGGTAAGAAGTCCCACAGTGCCACCTTGCCCATTTATTTTGCAGCAGCAAGAGCAGCTGGAAGAGGCACCGGAGAGTTGGACCATTTTCCTCTAGGCTCACCAAGCATCCTGGTGTTGCAACCAAGCCACATACACGAAGTCTTCCTCCCCACAGACAGTGGGCATGTCTCTGGGACCAGACCTTAGCACTATTATAATTCTGGTACGCACAGGTCTGCACCAAAAGGAGCAGAAAATTTTTGACAGAGATAGCTTAACCTAAAACCAGTATTCAGACATAAATTAATCCATATGGTCCAGATTCACATATGCATTTTGCTGCTCTCATTCCTGCTAAGAAGCTAATATCGCTTCCTCCTCCAGCAGCAGGTTATACCCCAGGAAAGCCATCAGTAATAACTCTGATGGCCACCCAACCACATCGGGAGCCATGTCCACACACGCAGCAGCCTCACTTCTAGCAGTGATGCACCTAGACTTACACACACCTACCCTCTGATTAAGAATCATGTTATTCTTGTTAAATCCCTGCTACGCCTTTTGCTGGGCGACCTGCCTCAGTTTCCCCATAAGCACCCTGGATATGCAGATCCAGGCTACTAACTTCTGAAAGAGATTTACCCTTCCTAAACTAGCCACCCCATCCTTCAGAAACAGCCATCTCTTTCAAAGAAGAGCTGTATCTTACACACACGCTCCACTCCCCATAATACACATGCACATATTAAAAAAAAAAAGACAAACCCAACAAAAGAAAATACCAAACATTTACCTTTCCACCAACCAGCCCTGGTGCAGACAAGAAGCTTTTCCATGCCAGACCAGGGAATTAATTACCTGGGTGCTGTTTCCAGATTTATAAAACCTTTCAGGTGCTGCTATGAGCTTGCTTTCTCCTGTTGTAGGCACATATTTTTTTCAGCTGTGTTGACCTGTGAGAGGAGGGAGCCAAAAAGTACCCAAGGGACTCTCAGAGAGCTACTGAGTATGGCATTTATATACTGTATATTTATATACATGTATTACAAGGGAGCAGGGGAGAGCAGCCATGTGGACAGTTTATGACCTAAAACCTTGTTACAGGCAGGCTCCATGTATTCTCCAGGTGTGAAATGTGGTGGTTTATGGACTTTCACTACAGAGTTCATCTCCCTCCAGCCTCCAAAACCTCCTCTGCCGTCCTCCCTGAAAAGTGGAAGCTGCTTCCAAGCAGCTATGGATCCTCGGTATGCAAATCTGGGAAGCTGAAAACATAGACTAGTTTAACTTTAAAACCCAGCAACGTAACACAAGGCAATGAAGTAATTACAGGTCAGGTTCTCATAAAGAATAGGGAAAAAGAAAATTTACCAATGTCACACGCGAGAGACCGGATTTAGGTCCAGCCTTTGCAGAAGCGCAAAGCCATGCCTAGCAGGGGACGCACCAGTGAAGGGCTCCGTGCAGTGTGGCTAACCAGTGATGTATACTTCAACAGAGTTCCAAGCATGTATTCAGTATGGCATTTATGGGCAGAAGCAGCACATTGGAGCTTACTAGATTTATTGAGTGCAGCATTTATTGCAGTCATTGAATTTCCTGGTTTTATATGGGACTCCTAGTAACAATTTCATTCCAGCCCTCACATATTAACATATCCAGAATTGCACAGCATGGGTTTTCAGCACTACAGAGATGTGAAAGACAACACTGGTCACATTCAGAGTGGCGCAAACGAAAACAGTAATACCGATATTATAAATAGCTCAATGTGGAAGCAATATCCAGCTCAGAACAAAACAAAAAAAAACTAGTAAAATGTCACCAGGCCTCCTCACATGCAATCAAAGAGTCAGAAATCCAGCATCTAAAGGGGCCTCAGCAGTTTGCCAGGCACTGGTCAGCCACAACAGCAGGATCAGCTACCCGGTGGTTCGCACCAGCAGATGCCAGCCCAGTCCTGCTTTTGTCAGCTCTCTGCAAAGGACATTTAGCAGCATCCCCAGGCAGCCCATTCCCTGTATTATTACCCCCCCCAGCAATCTGTCCCTAGGATCCGACCGGGAAACGGGCAGGACCAGCACTAGCAGCAGCCCCAGGAGCTGCTGCTTTGCCCACCCGTGCCCTGCAGAACCCCGAGGGGGCTGCACAGCTGCTAGCCCTCCACTCCACCCCCTCCAATTTCTTGATAAGTTAAGATCGTGACTCCTCACTCTTCTCCAGCATCCATGGAAAACAGCTGATTTTTTGCCCATTCTTATTACAGCCTTTTACATAATGCTACCCCTTCTAGCTTTCCCCTCTCTCCCTGCCCTTTGCTCCTTCCCTGATAAAAAACAACTGATTTTCTTCAATATTTCCTTCACTGTAATTTCTAAACTTGATTTCCCAGCCACCCCACACTGAGGACAAACCAATGGGACAACTGATGAATACCAGACTCAGGCTTCACTTTTCAAGAGAGTGATCTTCATGGTATAAGCTGTACACACATATGGTCACTGGTCCAGGCACTCCTGACTTATTTGGGCTTTTTTGTTGGTTTTTTTTTTACAGATATCGTTGCCACATCCCTTGGAAGCAGTGCTGTTCATGGCCTTTCTTAGTGTAATTTCGTGCCAACAGGCAGCCAAGACATTGAATTAAAGCTTGAAAGGATTTATCGCCGGCCATTAGGTTAAGCAAAGCATGATACCCTGCAGAAGCAGTTTGTTCTAGTGAACAGGTGCTGCGAAGCAGACAAGAAAACCAGCCCCAGCATTGATTTGCAAGTCACTTCATATTTTGTTCCTCTTTCCCCTTGTTGCACATTTGCCTAAGATTTCTGAGGACAGGACCTGTCTCCAATATAGGTTTTACAGGGCCGAAATAACAGGATCACAGATCCCATCACCCATGGTAGGTAACTCTATTAACAAGAAGACTGAGTTGTTAAAATCCTTAATATATACAACATCTTTGCAAAATGTCACCGACAAAAATGTGAATACCAGCTTTACAGGGTGGGTATAATCAAAAGCGAAATGCCCATTGCCTTAGTCATTGTTACTGTGAGGATATTCTTCCTCACGCTGTCAGACCGGCAATAGCATCAGCTATGTTCTTTATTACAGCAGAGTTCACATACTGTTGAGATGCTTCAGTCGCCACAGTGAAGTGTCGGGTATATGAGTACATACGTCACAAACTCTAGCAAATTCACGCTCGCTTGCGGACCTCTCTTCGTTCTGAGCACTAAGTAAGCCAGGACACAACACCTGCAATGAAATCTTTAATTATGTGATCGCAACCTAATAGATACAAGTAGGGAAAACAAACTATAATTGCTTAATCAATCTTAATGTTGAATTTCTTCACTTCTCCTGCTGGACTTGGCAGCTTCCATTATTTTTTAACGTACAGCGCATATATGCAGTATAAATAAATACATAAATTAAATGTTTAGCACACTAATAACTGGAATTTCTGTAACTTCAGAAGTGCATTTTTGGTTTTACAAGATTTCCAATTATGAAAGACTGCTGGATATCCAACTTTTCCCCTTACTATACATGGCACAGCTTTCTGCAGCCCGGTCATGACCTTCAGACCATGCTCCCAGCCACCGTGCGGGCGCATCCAGCTCATTTTCAGCTCATTCTGGAAAATTGCCCTCGCACTGTTAGTTTGCATGGCAAATTGCACTGAGCAATGGGAAGCATACATTATCGTTAGGTGTCTGACACACCTCCGACTATCCCAAAGGTGCTGAACAGCTTCTGCCTTTCATACCTTCCCCTTCATTTAAAAGAGGCTTTGATCAATTGCAAGTGTGTGTAAACCAACAAACTGGCATGTACTGGAGGAGGAAGCAAAGGCCTTGAGAAATACAGTTCCCCTGGGCCAGGCAATATATGCCGAGTTATAAAGTTCACAAAAAAATCACTGAGGATAGTTTCAAAATAATTATGAGGACCAAGGTCCCCGTGACCATCCAGGGCAGCAATTCCATCCTAAACACAGAGGAAAGAACGTCAGATAAGAACTGTAACCTGTTTAGACCTGGCAACCACCCAGCTGCATTCCCACGCCAGGAGACCCAACCCCAACACCTTGGAGGATATCCATCACCACTGAGTGCAGGCAGAGTCCAAAAGTACTGCATTTCCATTTAGTGGATGAGGAAATGGGACAGTACAAGCGGGAAAGTTGCACCAGAGGTCAAGAAAATCAGTGTCTCGTGGTATTAATTCAATATGCTAACTGTCTTGGTACCTGAAGACAAGGTGTGTGCTCCTTAAGCACTTTCCAAGGGAAGAGGTATTGCTGCCTCTGCGGAGAAATAGTACAGGAACAAGGCACTTCGCTTCCAGCAGAGAAAATTCATTTCCTAGAAATTACTATAGTATAAACACAAGTCCAAAAGAATGAGAAACTAGTGCTGGGAAAAAGTCTGCACAAACATGAAAGCAACAAATAAGCTAACTATAACGCATTTATCCCTCTAAATCCAGCCAGACTTGCAATTTTCACCTGTATAGAGCACCAAGCAATGGGTGTTTTCATCTCAACTAACCATTCCTCAGTATCACTACACTGCTTTAAACCTTCCTTCTTGAAGCAGGGCTCCAGACCTGTGGGACTCTCAGCAGAGCTCATAATCTTGCACATCAAAATAGTCCTTTTGTCTCATGCCTTCCCCCCATCTCCTGCCGCTCTCCTTCTGGTAAGTGCTCTCAGCAGCGTGCAGAGCTCCCAGTAGCAGGAATGGGTGCCGATAACAAAACCAGCACAACACAGTGTTTGGTCTGCTACAGCAGGCTGAAGAGCCAAAGCAGATCCCCAGTGCTGGGAGCGGCATCCCAGGCACGGAGGGAGGAACAGCTCAGAAGTGAGTCCTTTAGAGGTGCAGGAGGTGACTCTGCATCCGCACCATTGCGGCTCTCACTCCCTTTACTTCCTTCTCCAAAAAAACCCAGTACAAACAAACAAGCGCTGCTCCCACTATGCTATCTATACTATACAGCATAGAAAGATTTGGCATGTAGTCAACAGGTGTTAAACAACTAATAGCCGAGAGAGTCAAATAAGGTCAAAAAGGTGACTGAAGGGCTGCTGACACTTTATGATACCTACCATTCAAAAGCACCTACCCACCTAGAACGTGCATATATTCCAGGCTGCATAGCTGCTACAGACTTATAACATCTGTTAATCATTTATATACTACTTATACATATGGTAATATCAAGTTTCATCATAAGGTTAATAACAACAATCTGTTCTTGCTTTGAGACTGTGTGGATGTGCTCAGCAAAATCAATTTGAAGGGAAGGAAAAATGTGCCCAAACCTTTCCTACTGAACGATTGCTCTTTTAGTAGGAAGGTCAATTCTCCAGGGTGATGCTAGAGAAGATAGCTATCTTTTTTATGCCCTTTAAAACAATTCCACAACTAGGAAGGCTGTAAAATCTTGAAATTTATTTAATGAAAGGCTATTCCTGGATGATATGGCATTAAACTGGTGAACTTCAAGATAGTTAATGACTCTTACTGTACATCTTGAGGACTACAAATGTATCTATGTACTGATTACCTACCCACTGTAACCAAGGGGATGAAATCTGTTAACCATAAACATAAACCATGTTGCTAGTTATGTCCCTTGTATAGCCCCTGCCCATCTGGTCGTTAGGTCCAGCAACAGAGAGTTTGGTTTCCAGATAATTATCAATGTTAAACAATAACGGTAAAGGGCGATTTTTAACAGGAATAGCATTACTATGGTTGCAGGTGTGTT
>Ga0181612_127450_pt1 | contig 11748 bp, 4 predicted proteins | sample HoacroProtozoa21_FD_119630 | JGI IMG/M metagenome (GOLD analysis project Ga0181612, IMG submission 119630) | Hoatzin crop microbial communities from Cojedes, Venezuel. Combined Assembly of Gp0051906, Gp0051904, Gp0051908 | reverse complement strand
TAAATAACAAAAAAAAAAAATATTACTAGCTTCATTATCAGCTAAGTATGTGTGGTAAAATATTAATTTCCTCCCCTATTACATAGAAAAATATGAGAGATGTAGGAGCTCAGTAAGATATAAATATGGGCCATTCATGGAAGGTTTGGGTTTTGTGTTTTTTTTTTCTTTTTTAATCAACAAGCACCCAACCAAAGATGACAATGTTAGGTTTTCTTCTACTACTCATATTCCAAAATTATAAAATGAAAGGTGACCTTTACAGGTTGTTTGTGTGTATGTTTTTTCAGAGTTGTACTCTTCGGCTTCTAGGTCTGTAATGCTATCAGTTTCTCTCTGACTCGTAATAAGCATAGCATAGAATAAGGATGTTAAATTTGCACATTAATTCAAATGTTGTAATAAAGAATTACCGTGTCTCCTTGATATGAAAATTCAGTGATATTATTCCTATGATTATTAATTCCTTTGGCATACACCCAGAAATATTTATACTGTATATAAATTAATAAATTATGCAGCTAGCAGTTAGTTAAAGTCATTCTTTTTAATTTCTGTTAATTAATAATGTGGCTGTCATGTTAAACAAAAGGATTTGTGCAAAAAATCTCAAATCCTTAAGGAAAAAAAAATCTTCAACTATTAGCTATCAAACTTTCAAAATGTTAATCAATACTGTTAGCCTGAAGACACTTTCGGCCTTACCTGGCATCAGTTTTCTCAAATAATTATTTTGTTTTATCTCAAAGACTTTCCCTGTAACGGCTTGTTTTCAGAGAAAATGAGAAGCTGGGGAGAACAAAGAATTCGCTTAGAGAGCTGACTATTTGGTATATATTAAATAATGTATGTATGATGCTGGATAATGCAGAATTAATACTGCAGATCCAAATGACTGTAAACTATCCAAAGGCTATAAACACTCTTGGCTGATAATGAGTTATATCCTTGAAAGTTTCATTTTGATGGATATCTATGGGATTTTCCATCGATACAAGTCTACTGAGAAAATACAAGATTTGAATATGCAACTTCAGTAATCATTCTGATGCTTAACTATTATAAATACTTTTCGTGTTAAATTTGGGGATGCAAAACAAATGTAGCTTTCCACTATATCTTCTGTACTTCATTTTGAGATATGAGTGGCAAAATTCCATTTGCTACAAGTAGCACAACTACTTTGTAGCAAACAGAAATGTTAACCATCAGTTTGAATGTCAACCAGACAGTTGGCTTAATTATATCAAGACTTGGGGGTTACTATGTAACCCAGTTTCCTGAGGGTTAAAACTTCTGTCTATCCTATGTAGAACTGATTCAAGACTTCTCTCTAAGACATGTTTTTTTAAGCTTAAAAACCAGCCCCTCCAACCCCTCCCTCCACCCCCCAATCAACAAAAAAACTCAGAAAATTATATACTGGGGGGAGTGGGGTAGTTTGAAACTAGAATAGTTGAAGTACTGAGTTAGAGTTTATGAGAATAGCTACTAAGAAGCGATTTTTTTTTTCTTTGAAGTAACTGTACTCTCTGTATACCCTGCTAATTCTACAAAATGGCTACTCCTGACTAAACCCAAGAGATTTCATTTTAGAAATAACCTTTACAAAGTAAATGTACACAGAAAACATTTCAGATGAGTGCTCTTACAGATGGCATTCCTGACATAATTCGATATATTATCCTATATCCTTCTGTTAGAGTTATTGCTTATTGCAGTTCATATGCTATTGACTTTAGTACCCCATGCAAAAATGCTTTCATAAAATCTGTGAAACCATACATTTCCAGGTGATGATGACGATGACTACTGATGTGCACTCCGAGCAGCAAGCATACTACTTTTCCTTGGTTTTTTGTTCCTCTGTTAGTTCTGAATTTTTAAAATATCTAAACTGCAAGACAGACACTTGAAGCTCTGAAGGAGGTACGTGGTTAACTACTCTGATTAAACAAGGACAGGGAAAGCTGTTAGCTAAAACAAGAGCAGGCACAATGTGAAGCTGTTCCATATGGGAGCCAGAGCGAGCGACTCTGTGCCCGAGCAGTCCGATACCGAACACCTCCCGTGCAGCACGCTGCCAACGCGGCCCAGACACTTCACGACCGTAGGAGAGAAACCCAGGGGTTAGCTGAACTGTGAATGTTCAGACAAAAAGCAGCTGTGGTGGCTCTCTCACATCCCCATTTAGATTCTGTCCGTGACACCGTGTCAGCACAGCAGGTTTAATGAGAGTACGCAGCGGACTCAGAAGAGCTATCCTATACATCTCATCAGGAGAAGCTGACCTGAGGCTACCGTAGCCCTACCGAAACAATCGTTAATCTGACTCAACAAGCATTCAGGATTTTCTCAGTGATGTTTCTTAGCAAGTCAACAGCAAACATTCTAATGTAGCTTGACCTGTAGAATATGAAACAGGAAAAGAATAAACAAGCAAAAAAAGAAAACAGGTAGTAGAGAAGACAGAGTAAAACGTTCCTCCAACACGTTTTAAGAGTTCATCACTTAAAACTGCTCTGTGGTTTTTTTGATAAGCAGACTTAGGGGACAGGAAGAGGGGACTTAGAACATGCTATTTCTAAACTATCTAAAACCACAAGAAAATGCCCAAACTATTTCTTTATTGAATAAAATAGCACCAACAATTTCATTTTATGAAGAGCCATGAACGTTCACGAATCATTTTTAGGAGATTAGAGGGCAGCCACAAGACCGAACCACTGTTCTGAAATTCTTCTCAGTACTTCTGCCAAGGGCTCATTGATGGGAAATGTTTGGGTGGAACCTGGTTAGGATTTACATTTCTTCTTCGACCTTAATCTTCTTGGAATTTAGAGAGGATTCTCTATAACCCTTACGTTGCATGTATTTTTCTAACACCATTTATTTTTTCTAGCTCAACAAAATCCTTGTCAACAGTATGCATTGGTCACAGAGAGAATGAGAATTCATACAAAATATGGTGGTGTCATAAAGAAAAAAATTCAGCCTCTGATTCAGTGAAGTTCTGTCTATTGCCGTTCATTGAGTGTTACAGACTCACAGACTTCTTTTATATAGATATTCATTCTGGCAGAAAAATGTTAGAGTACTTAAAATGTTCATTTATACTCCAGTCCAGTTATGCTTTTTCTATGTCAGCTTAAGTCTCACCTTTCTTCTCAGGCAACTTTTATACAGTCATTATGTTTATAAAATAATATATATATAAATAGTAACACCTAAGAAACAATGACTTAGCAAACTTGGGAAGCTGATGAAATAAATTAAGAATGTGGCAAAAATCCTCTGTTTCTTCACTTCATCTAAGAACTTTTTTCTCCACCACTCAAAGAAATTGGCTTTTAAATGTTGTTATAATATCATTTCTTTGCCTAATTTTAATTCTGTAAATACCTAGTCTGATTGCTTAATATCACCTGACCTATCACAGCAGTGAAAGTTCAGGAGAGTGATTGCCCTAAGGAGAAACAGTTGAATAAATCTGTCCAGAACAAGTTCCAGTTCTTTGTAAAGGACATAATTCTCCCCAGTGCTAAAATTTTACAGAAGGAGATACTAAAACACACAGGTCCAATAAATATGAATCACAGAATCACAGAATCACAGAATAGTAGGGGTTGGAAGGGACCTCTGTGGGTCATCTAGTCCAACCCCTGAAGCAGGGTCACCTACAACAGGCTGCACAGGACCTTGTCCAGGCGGGTCTTGAATATCTCTAGAGAAGGAGACTCCACAACCTCCCTGGGCAGCCTGTTCCAGTGCTCTGTCACCCTCAGAGGGAAGAAGTTCTTCCTCAAGTTCAGATCCCCGAGCGGTTCTCCTAAGCCAATGAAGTTTTTCATGTTATCATTCAACTTCACAATTTTTTTAATGTAGGAATAGCTGTCTTAAAATAAGAGACACTGCAAATAGGCTTGCTTGCTCACCAGCGATCAGCTGCTGGGGTTAGATATTTTTTGGAAGGAAAAAGCTAAAGCTAAGGTGGGGACTCCCCTTTGGGAAGAGACAACAGAGTTAAATCCTGAAATGATCAGCTGAATCTAAGTCTTCCTTTAATTAGGTATTAAAGCCAGTGCAAAGATAATATTCAGTTAGAAAAATAAGGCATTCTTTCTCTAACGTTGCTTCTTTTAATCTTCCTTCTTTTTACTCTGAAACCGGCTACCACTGTTTAATTCATTCCACATTTCCCAAGGTCGAAGACTGCCATGTGGAGCAGCAGTGTGCTCCACAAATGTTATTTCTTTTGGAGTGCAGAACAATAAGTGTTTTATCCTATCCTCTGCCTTTGCATCCTCGGGATGGTTGGAAGCCGTGTCGGTTGGACATCGGAGAGGTGTCAGAGAAAGCGGCCGTCATGAGCCCCATCCCACCTCGGCGTGTGGAGCAGAAAGAGTGAGAAAAAGAGGGTGTGACAGCATTTTTGGGCAGGTCTGGCCCCAGTACTCCTCATTTTGAGCCAAGGAGATACTGATACTGCTGAAACAGCAGCCTGAAGCTGCAGATGCTTGATGCCTCTCCACAGCCTCCTGAGGACTGTAAGACCAGGACAGCCAAGCCCCATCTGTGGGCTCTGCCTGCTCCCACACAGAGTTTGTTCCCCTGGGTAATGTGTCTTTTCAGAATCATACACCTTAAAAATGCCTCTGAAACCATCACTGGAAAATCAGGTGGGAAACTATCTTGCCTGGTTTTAGTACCACCTTTCAGAAACCATCAGCCCTATTGACAGCTATATAGAGCTCAGCGTTTTCTCTGTGCATTTGGCTGAACAGCCTTTGAAGCAGTGTTGCCCCACGTGCAGGCACAGCCCCTCTGCTCTCATCCCACGGACCTGGGATGGGTAGCAGGATGCGTGGGCGCAGCTCCAGCCTGGCCCCATGGCCCAGCCCAGCTCAGGTCCGGCCGGGCACCTCCGACGCAGCAGGCACCTCTGCAGCCAGAGAAAGTGATAGGGTCACACAACCCCCCTCCCAAAATATTACAGACTCACCTGACGCATGATGCTTGCAAACAGGAGAGAGAGGGTTAACTGAGGAATTTGGGTTTTGTACAAATCAGCACATTTTGCTTTTATAAATGTATGTATCTATATATAGATAGAGGGGTGAACATGCTGACTAAATTTTGAATTTTTATAAAGCAGAACCTAAGTCTACAGGCCACGAATTAAGCCAAACAACATGTTTTCAGGTAATTAGTGTTTATAATCAGTTTGTAAAGCTAAAGTGACTCCAGATCACAAAGCACTCAAGAAAAAAAATGTAGAAAAGGTTTTTTTTATTTGCATATGCATGCAAATGCCAAATTACCATCTGCATACAATATACGCTCTGGTCAGACCCAAAATATTGTTGTGGTTATGGCCAATTCACTTAAAAGCCTATATGTTTAAAACCTCACATTAGTATGGATGAAATGTTTTCTGTTCCTTTAACTTTTTTTAGGGTTGTTTTTTTTTTTAAGTTAAAGTTTCACATTAATGGTACTTATAAACCACAGCTGTTTCACTGTACTATATAACAATAGTGTTTTGTATCTGAGCAAGTTTGGAAATCTTCATGCTTACTCAATTCTTCCAAAACCAAAAGCAACCCCACTTGTTCCTTGAAATGGAAGAGATAGCTGTAGTATTTGCAAAACAATTAGATTCTTGACAACTTTTCATGAAGATGATGTTTTGTTATTGCTTCGGAGATGAAATGAAATTCAATCTCCAAGTCAGATTAAATTTGACAATTTTGGCTCTGGGACCTTTTTTCTGCTATTTCTGAGGAGAAGGGAAGGCTGAGTGGGCTACTTCGCTTGCACCAGTGGGTCTCTGCAGGGATGGAGCCACACCACAGATGCTGTGGAGGGTGAGCGGTGGCCCTTTCCTCACCAGGAGCGCAGTCAAGCCACAGCCGGTTGGCTCATCATGTATTAATTATAGCACCTATGCATGCTTTCACAGTGACTCCTAGGAGCTGAAGCCAGTTGTGCAGCATCTGGATGGAGCCATCACATCAACTGCCTGCAGGTGCCCCCAAGGAGCTGGAGCAGCAAGAACCAAAGGTCTGCAAGCAAATGGTGACTAATGGCTTCATAACACAAGGCTTCTTCCTATGTGGTCATCTTCACAAACTTGGTTTTCAAATGAGGGCTTGGAAGAGCGCTTTGCCCTCCCAAGCTGTTTCCATTACACTGTGTTTGCTTTTCTCTGTTCTATTCTGTCCCTGGCTGGCCTGATTGCATTGCCCAGGCTGGCATGGCAGGATCTGCATAGTTATCCTGCATCCCGCAAGGCTGCTGTGCTGCTGCCTGTCTCCAGCAGCTGGGGATGTGTGTGCACACCCTGACCCATCCATCTACTGCATTTATCCTTCAGGTAGCCTTCGGCTTGGCTAGTCACCTTGGGTAGCCCTCAGGAGAGCCAACCAGTCCATCTTTGGCCAGCAAAGGTGGCTCATTCCTTCCTTGAGGTGACAAGTTCATGCAAGCAGCATGTTAATGAGGTGGGGAAGTTGCTGGTGGTGGAAGAAACAAACAGCTGGGCAAAGCTCCACAGAATTATCTTGGGAACAACCTAGCAGTAAAATGACAGGTGAAATTCAGCAAACCACTGCTAAGACCATCCTTTCATGGACACACAAGTGGCTGCTGTTAGCACTTTCTTTCTTACCTTCGTGTTCAGACTTGCTGGTGATCTCTAGACTACCCTGTAAGACCCACCCAGGATCCAGGTTGAGAAGCCTTTGTGTATGTATTGCTAAACCCTAAGTACCTTTGGAAGCCCACGCAACTACAGGACTGCTGAAGACTCCAGGTGTAGAGCTTGTCTGAGAGACATGGCTTCTGCTCTGTGGCTTTGGAGTTCATGGGCTGACTCCACTGGTGACCGCAGAAAACTATAGGCATGTGTGAGGATGCATGCAGGCAGGCAGGATACATGCCACTCTCCTGCCAAAAGCAAGGATAAGATCAAGTTCCTCACAGAGTATTTTATTCTCACTTTCAAGCAGGTTATGAAGCAGTTTGTTGGGTGGTTTGTTTTTTGCCTCAGCACATTTAATCTCTTTCTTCAAACCTCCAGTTTTCCAGGAGAGATTTTGAAGTGGCCTCATTTGTAACCTGACCTCGCTTCTTGTCATATTTGCGTCATTGGCTCTGGGGGCCGTGCTAGGATGCTGACAAGTATTTCTAACTTTAAAATATGACTCTTTGGCAACCCAAAGAAGAATACCCTGCTGCCTTTGGAGTGTTTCTGCAGGAAAGGGATGAGGGCTCGAGGCACAACACAACTATGACCACGATATTTTCCGAAGTTGCCTGGATCTCACCCTGTTTTATTCTCACTGGTTATTGTGAGCTCAGTTGTTTTCTCCCATGGGTGAGCCCTTAGGGGCCGGCAGAAACTGCAGCCCAAGAAGTTTGAGGAGCTGGGGTTGCTGCTTGCTGCACAGGGACCTGTGGATCCAAACCCTGCACTTCTCCACAAGCCTCCTGTCTTCTTTGGGGGGTCAAGTGGGATCAGAGAAAGGCTACAGTGATCTGTGGTCCCCTCCCAGCAGGTACCACCCTGCAGGACACAGGCACAATCGGAGCCTGTGCATGGCCCCACAGTCCTGCTGGGCTGCAGCTGGCCCTTGGGTGTTGCACAGCCCAGGAGCAGCCCTAGAGCTTTATGTAGATTCATGAGGTTTGGCAGGTCCAGCCAAGGCCACCGCAGCTGGGATCAGCTAGCCAGACCTCCTTTTTGGCAAAGGGAGGTCTTCCCTGTGGAAAGGGGTGTAGAAACAGCACTGGGTCAGAGCAGAGGCAATTACAGCTCCTAAGAAATAAGCAAGGACTATTTTAAGGCCACTTCCCAAGACTTAGAAAACCAATCCCACCCATCAATCCCTCCCACCTCCCCTTCCTTGTTCAAATATCTGCTGGCCACCCAGCCCCATTTGCCTGAGCAAGTGGTCTCAGAAAGGTCTCCTATTTTACATCTCATAAAAATCAGCTGCCTGATGGCTAGCCTTACCTGAATTAGCATCACCGAAGACAAAGGCAAGCAGGGCTCAGCCACTGCATGCTGCACTTGGCAACAGCACATAACCCTGCCTTGGCTTTATAGGGGGAGAGCAGGCAGGGAGCAGCACAGCTCTTAAGGGCATTTAGTAGCAATTAGGGAGTGGTCCTTCAAGCTTCTCACATGCTCACCTGTGAAGACTGTCCAGGTGGAGCTGCCTTCTGACCCTCCAAAGCCATCCTTGTGCTCATAGCAAACCTGCCTTGTAGCTTACAGCAACCATGGAGCTTTGTGCTTCTCTTCCCCTCAACACTGTATAAAATTTTACATGATAAGTAACATTTTCTTGCTGTTTTCCCAGGACCTGGCTTTTACCAACCATGAAGGGAAATCTGTTAGACTTTTGTCAGAAACATTCTTTATAATAAAATTAAAATACCTGATATCAGATCTTGTGCTCATGAGAAGAGATGCATCCTCACTGACTCAGTGATGCTACATGGATTTCTTCAGTCTTGATTTTTAAAAAAATTTAGGCCCGTATAGATTTAGAGGTAATCTCTATTAATCCCTCAGTTCTTCAAGAAAATCTTCAAGAGTTTAGGGCTTTGTATGCATGTAAGCATCTGCAAGGTTGAAACCAAAAGGTGTTTTGGCCAACCCCAAAATGAAAAATATAAATATGAAATATTAAAAGCAGATCTGCTCTAGAGAAGAACTTTGACATTGCCACAAATCTGAAGAAGAAAGGGGAAAGTCTGGCATATAAATTCAGAATGACATCACTTTCTAAGAACTTGATGCCAAAACAGTGCTATCTCTGGGAGAGCTTCAGCAAAAGCTTTTGTCATCTTTGCCAGGTTAATGTAACTTTGAGATAAAGAGTACTTCCATATTTATGCTGCAGAATGGGGAGCAAGAGGGAGGGGATATGATTTCCCCAAGGGACCTATTACGTTCATATCTGTAGTATCAAGTCAAGAAACAGAAGACTTGCCATCTTTGTGCAGGTCATTGATGTTCCTTCCCCAGCTTGCTCCAAAATCTATTGACACACGAAGCTTCTGAAAGGGGGCTGAAAGCCACAGTGCTCCTTGGTGGCTGAGTAATGCTATACTTAGGTTTCAGCAATTTTTTTGCTTCCATTTATCATCGCCAGTTTTCTACAAATTATTGAGAGGAGCCTTTGTTAAAACTCTGACACTGCTGCTCTCCTCGAGTTCTTCACCTACATCAATGTCTAAAAAGATAGAATGAAATGCAAAATTGTAAGACACCTGGAAAATACCTACTTATCAAGCGCAATCTTTGTAACTCACATGCTGCAGGAATCCCATCTCAGACCCTAGGTTGTTCCCTTGCTGCACTCTCTGTCCTCAGGAGCAAGTGATCCGTGTTTCGTCATGAGTCACTGCAGTTGTTTCCAGCGCTGCTCAGAGAGCTGGCAGGGCAAGGTGGCCCCAGGTCACCTCTGTGAGCACTTCACTGCTGCAGCGAGGTCTGAGGCTTATATGTTGGGAGATTCATGGAGAAAAGAGTGGTTTATATCTTTACCCTGGAATCCAGGGAGGACATAGGCTTTTTCTAGTTGTCCGCACTTGTCAGAGCTTGCACGCACGCTTGGTTCAAGCCTGGACTGTTTTCTGTGACTACATTTGCTGACCTCCACACACCACAGACCGATTCCTGACGGTGCTAGTTTCTTTCCCTCTAAAGCTTCAGATTATAAATGGCTTTCAGCACCTCCAGGAAATAAAAGCCTGTTCTCCAGCCTCTCGCTGTCGGAGCAGACGCCTTGGACACCAAGCAAGCAACATAAATATTTCAGCTGCACTAGGTGCCAATGCTAGCAGGGACTTACACGAGCAGAATTACAACTGCAGAGATTATCACAGTCACCTTTGGGACTCTCTGGGTAACACATCTGGTCTAGCACTACATCTCTCCATGTAGACACTGTATCAGCAGGGCTGCAGGCTCTGGGGATTTCCATCCTAGAACTGTCCTGCAGGGTAGGGCAGAGCTCAGCAAGCAGACACGGGGTGACAGCGCTCCTTGGGGTGACACACAGCACCACGGCCATCTCTTTCTTGGGAAACTCTAGTTTTGCTCAAACTAACACCAAAATTCCCATTGATGTCCAAAGGGGCTAGGTTTTGACCCAGAGCTCTCATCTCGTCTTAGAACTTGCTCAGGAGTGGTGAGGAGGCTGGGTTTTGGCTGCTCCAGAGAAAAGAGATGATAAGGTGTCAGCCAGCATATTGCTGCCATGCAAATCTCCAAAGGAGAGCCTGGTCCTGCTACTGAAATCTGGAGTGGCAGGAGCAATGGTAGCAGGGGACAGACAGAAGGTTAAATACACTGCATGTGGCAGCAGATGCTGCTTCACAACCAGCCTCTACATGGTTGTGTTGGTGGTGCTTCTTGTCACGGGCCAGCAGCAAAACCAGAGAGGGCTTTGTAGAATGGCATTTAGAGAAACAGCTAAGAAGGCTGTAAAGTTTTGGATGGAAAAGCCACCTAAGACAACTGCCCAAGACAAATCCCCCATCTAAAATTACTGCCTAGGGAACACTGAAGCAGGGATGCCAAATGTGCATTGCCTGAAATCAGGCAGAGATCCTGCTCGCTCTGTGACTGCGTTAGCTTGCTGGCAGAGACCAGCCGGCACAGGCACGTGGGAGGTGGGTTTGTAACCAGAGCTGCCCAGGAGATGGACAGCCTAAGGAAGAGGGACCCAACAGCGGGGGCCAGGTTTCAGAGGTGTGAACTTTTAGGGGCTGTAACCCAGCCTGGGTAGTGTAAAGCTCATCCCTAACTATCGTTTTCAGTAACGCTTGTCTGAGGCACGTTTAGGTTTCATCACCTCACATGTTTGGGTTCTCTCCCTGTCAAATGTATTAGCTGTTAATTAAGGCAATTCGAATGAGGCTGGGTGACTGTGAGGGCAGGGATGTGTTGGGGTAGCCCCTGGTACAGAAGACACATCAGCCATAGCCCCATTACTGCTCAGGGAGATGAAGGAGTGAAAAACCTGATGAGTGGAAAGCTCTGGAGTCTGCAAGGCATGGCTACATGTGCCAGTGGGGCTTTACCTGTGGTCTGGCTGCAATCTAGCTGAGCTCACAAATCAAAGGGGTGAGAGAGGGAACTGCCTGGGGTGAGGGTGAAAGTTGCAGGCACATAGGTTTCTTGAGGAGGAAAAACTGATTTATTCATTTGGTTCAGGTCTGGAGTGCAGGCTGCCCATGACACAATCCCTGTAGTGTCCATATTATTTTATTTAGCCTGCTAAGCTCCCACTCTGGAGCTCCGAAGCTCTGCCCAGAGATCTACCAGACCTGGGTGTACTGTAAGAATTAACCACTAGGCTGGTGTCTCCTAACCTCAATACTCTCTCAATATATCAGCTGCTCTTCTGGAAGGCTCATTTGGCTTTTGGCAGTTATTGGGCATCTCAAACAGCGAAACGAGGAGCTGGGCTGCGATTTTCTCCTTTGGCAGTGGGCTGTGAGCAGCAAGGAAGGGTTAGGTGGAAGGTCTCCACAGTGGTTGACACCAGCAGAAACCTGCTGGTGGGCAAGGCTGGGTCCACTTGGTTCCCCCCACTAAACCAAGCGAGCCGAGTGCCCAAGAGGATATTTATTAAGAGAAAATGTTATAAAGTGCCTGAGTGATCTGGGAATCAAAGCCTCATTTCCAAAAACGACTTAAGCAATTGTGGGAAGGTTTAAAAATTCATG
>Ga0181612_111736_pt1 | contig 11748 bp, 6 predicted proteins | sample HoacroProtozoa21_FD_119630 | JGI IMG/M metagenome (GOLD analysis project Ga0181612, IMG submission 119630) | Hoatzin crop microbial communities from Cojedes, Venezuel. Combined Assembly of Gp0051906, Gp0051904, Gp0051908 | reverse complement strand
TCATTACAATTTTAGCTTGGAGAAATTCACATTGCTTTGCTTTGTACTGAAAATTAAGTCAAGTCCTAAACATTATCATAAATTCTCTTCTACAGAGACAGCACATACATCAGACTGCTGTTCTCCCAGACTCACATGAGAATAAACTTTGTGATCCTGAGTCAGGGGACTCTGGGACAGGTTTCAGTCTCATTTTGGCAACATGCTTCTGATTTGGTCTTGGGTGACCTGTCTCACCTACATGTTTGTTGCTACAAGAGTAAGTAAAAGTTACTGCTTCTTCTTTAACTTTCAAAGTGTTGTAAAGCTGAATGAATTTTTGTCAGAAAAGTCCCTGCCATGGATATATGGATAACACCTGAGCAAAGGCAAATTGATTTTTATCTGCGCTAACTAAAGAGACCAATTGTGGGATACCAAGACAGCAAACACCTATGTGATATTCTTATTTGGGAGTTTATGAACAACAGGGAAAATGTGGTGACAAACAGTGCTTCAAACACTTTCCTTAAGTGATTTCAGCCTGCTGACAAATCAGGCCTTTGAGGAAAGATGATGTTACATCCAATCTTGCTATAATTTTTCATGCATTTAATCTAACTGTCGAGTACTGGTTGGTTGTTTAAGAGTTTATTAAGAGATTCCAAGCATCCAGACAGTATTTTAGCATTCTGATGCTAAAGGGTTTAGAATCTAATTTAGACTTTATTAGCTCACGTAACCTGGTGAAGGGGGAGTGCTTGGTAAATTTATACCATTCAATATTTTCTCACAAAAGAATCTCTCCATCGGTCTGATGCTACTGAGGATAATAGAAATGGCCTACAACAGCAGACTGCCTGCAGACAATGGGGCCCAACTCCTTGCAGAGACACTGCCACTAAGTCTGCAGAGAGAATAATGTAATAATGCAAACAATTTTCTAGAGATTTTTTACAAAGGCCATACAAATTAACAGATTAAACAGTCCTATACACGAACTTGTGTGAAGGAGGTAGTTGTACTGCCTATTTTTAGAAAGGGGTTAAAAATCTTTAAGTTCAAACTCTTTAAAAGCCTCTGATGAAATTATGCCCTTAAGTATCTCATGCACTAAAGCATGCAGAGAATTTGCATGTCAGTAAGGATATATTAGCTGTTTAAGAAGCATTGCAAAAACAACGCAAAAGAGTCAGCACATTTCTACACATATTTTAACAATGTCTGTTGCTATGCACTAGGCCAGAGGAGATCTGTGCTGTGCCATGACTGCGACTGGAGTTCCTGACTCTTTGTCCTATGCTGTCTTGAATAAGGCAACCTCTGTCTTGTGGCATTTTGCTTTTTTTGATCTTCTCCCAGAGCAAGTAAGTCAGAGGATTTTGCTCAGTCTAAACTAACTTCAGCCAAACATATTGTATCCTGTTGCTGTACGCAGCACAATTCAACAGCTTCATATTTTAGTACTTTTAAGGGTCAAAAAATATCTTTTTACCCCCTATTCTTTTGTTATTGTTTACGTATTTTCAAATGAATGCCACACTGTGAAGAATAGTTAGCATAATGTGCCAAATGTGAATAGCTTGTATTTCAGTAGAAACTTAGTCTGGGAGTTTGAAATTTAGATTTTCCATTGACATCATGAAAACAAGCTGAACAGACTTTATATAATTTTTAACTATTTCTTGCATGAAATCTAAATTTCCCTCTTCCTAGTTTTTTTCAAATTATTACAATTTAGATTCACTACCATGACTACAAAAATTCAGACTTCTATAAATGCAAAGTTCTGATGATCTTCCCTCCCCCCTCTCCCCCCGGCCTTCTGTCTTTTCTTTTTCTCTCTCTGAGGTTGAAAGAGAACAAATACAGGTTTATTCATACTAAATGAAAGGAAAGGAACAGAAAAGTGCCTGTTGCCTACTAGGAAGCCCCACCAACTAAGCATAAGGGTTTTAAATCCATTCTCCCCAGACAGATAGATTTCTGTTACAATAATTGCTACCCACTTAAAACTCCCCTCAAAATAGCCATTGTCTGAGTGGTATCCGGTGCTGTCACTCAAAGCAAAAGGTTTATATAATGGTTATGTGCCCCATAAAGAAAAGCAGAGTTCAGAATAAACTGGCCACATAGACAGGCCTCTTCTGCATTCAACAAGCAGGTCTGCGTGGATCTGTAGCATTCTGATCCAGACTGGCCTAGTGAACTGAATACACTGCATGATTAAAGTCAGAATTTGGGGTGAAAGAATTCTTGAAGGATAAGAAATGCACTTTACTGGCCCTTAAGCAAAGACAGCTTTTCAGGAATAAGATTATTTCAGGTACCCCTAGGAAGCATTTGTTTCTGACAGCCCTTATTCCCACTCCAGAAGCATTTGTACTATTTATACTAGTGTTTGAAACCAGTGGTTGGCATAGCTCAGCTGAATTGTACAAATCCCACCTGGGAGGCAGTGGACTGCTAAAAGCAGAAAGTGCTCTGCCCTATCAGTACACTAAAAGCTGGTCTGAGAAAGTTTTCTCCGTTGAGATTTTCTGTTCCCCGGAGGGAGTAAAACAAACTCCCATTGAATTCTTTTGCCCCAAATGGCGGTAGAGAGAAAGGGCTGGAAGAGGAAAGACCAAAATGGCTAGCTATCCTCAGCATAATCAGCTGTGACAGACCTATTTCACATTCTGTCCTTATATCACAAAGATCCAAAGGCTGTATTCTCAGTGTCCCAAATCCCCACTGCGTGCTCCTGCTCCGCTTTCAAGGCTACCAGCTAATCTAGTGTAAATCTCTCCCAGCACAGCTTTCTGCTCTCCACAAGCTGCTTTTCAGGCCAAGGGGAGTGCATGACTGAAACTTGGTAGTGAGGACACCCACTGAGGGATCTGAAAGAGTAGGAGGGAAATCGCTGCTGAAATGTCGGCTTATTTCTATGGAAATGAACAGCTCTCACAGGCCAGGCAAGGTGGGATCCACCACAGCAAGTAACCAAAGCACTGCGTGGGAAGAGGCGGCGTAACCAAGACAGAACAGAGCATGAGACCTTGGTCTCAAATCCTGAGTGAACACCCTCTCCAGAAAAGTAGCTGGAGTGGGCATAGAGTATCTCTTACTTGAGCTAGAAATTGCTTTTTGAGAAATCTCTTCTGAGAGCGTTTTAGCAAAACTGGTATGGGTGGCCTCACACATTCAGATCTGGTTTCAACTACTACTGCCAAAATTATGTTTTTTCAGAAAATTCCCAGTTTCAGTGATCCTGAAGGAATGCTGAAAGACAACAGTGTGGGACTGGCAGAGACAAACCTGATACCAGCTGCAGGCTGCTGAGAAATATGGCTAAACTTGAGTGACAAGTAAATTGTTTGCAGTGTTAATGTGGTTAAACTCTTTTTCCACTGATGCAAACTCAAGCTGCAAATCAGGAACTTTTTCTTTTGCATTTAAATATTACAGTGCTGTGCAAATGCATGAGATTCTGAACCCGAGGGCTTTGTTAGAGGAGTCCATGGCTGAGTAAGCACAAAAAAGTAAGCTTAAGTGCAGAGATGAAGTAAAGGTTGTTTATGGAGATCACTGGCATGACATGTGGTTGACAGTACTGGTAAATATGAGTTTGTTTTTAGAGGACAGAAGGTAAAGAATGTCTGTAAAGGGCATCAGAAAGATACTGTATAAGCAGCAACAGGGCTAGCAAGCAAAAGTACTAGCTTTTTGTCTGTTCTTCACAGACATTTTGCTGTAGCAGAACTCCCTCTTGAGAATGAAAACCCGCATAAAATACAGCTGCAGCAACACATTTACAAAAGCAGCTATTCAGACAAATATGACTGAAGCTTGACTTGCATTCAGCTTTTTCTTGAATACAGATGAGTACCAAATTCCAGCATGCTTATAGCCATAAATTACATTTTCAATTTAGTCAGGGTTATCTCATCTCACTTCTTTCAACTGTCAAGGTTTACAATACAGTACAAATGTATAACATACAAATATGTCCTGCTCTTTCTCTGTGAAAGCTGTTGCTGCCCACAGACTGACTTCCTGACAATGAGTACCAGTCAGAGTGTGGAAAACACCGCTTCTTTCACAGTCTTTTCACTGTTTAAAATAGTGACATTATGTAAGGTAACAAATCATGTCAATTCTGAGAAATAAGAAAATACAAACATGTACCTTTCTCACTACAGCAGAAGCTGTTCTCTCCGATCTCTTCCTGTGCTTCTCCGATGTGAATTTTACAGAATAAGAGTCCAAGAGCCTGCAGTATTCAGTCACATTCGATCGCACCACAGGAATAGCTTATCAGTTCTGTTACACAGACTCTAAAAGGAGCTGTGTCCTTTTCCCCAACTCCTCCTTTCACAGATTTCTGCACTCCTTAAAGGTGCTCATCGCTCTAATAACCTTAGAGAAAGCTATTAATCTCTTCCCTAATGACAGTGTTCCTGTTACTTAGTTACAGCACAGTGAATGCTGACAAAGTCAGGTATGAGCCAAATCTGTTCTCAGTGTAAATGCACTGTGTTCAACCAAGCAACTCCAGGAAGCAATGTGGCCCAAGGGATTTAGTTCTTTTTTCAGCTCACACGTGGCATGGTACAGCCAGTGCAGAAGTTGTAGAAACAAGACCTAGGCATGCGAGTTATATATAGAGTGCTACTGGAGGGAGGAGAGGTACATATAGCAAATTGCTTAACAGCAACTACAGAAGGAGGTGTAATCAATACATTATAAATAGTACCTTTGAATTACTATAACTTCTATCGCGAAAAATATCCTGCTACAAACAGCTCTAAGAAAAAAGAGGTGACTTATTCTAATAAACCTTGTTCTCAGCTTGACTGTCTATATTGTTTCATTTGAGGTGGAAACCATATAATCAAGCTGCAAGTAAACTGCACCATGAAAGAAAATAATAAGAAAAAAACAAAAACCAAACACAATGTGGTAGTAGTTCTCTGTTGTATTCTCACTACAAAACTCAGAGCTAGTCAGCGAGTGTTTGAAGTTCTAGCCTGGAAAAGACTCAAAGAAAGGTTCTGTATCAATTGTGGCAGAAACAGGAGCTGAAGAACTGAAAACAGGCTTGGTTACATGAGGGGAGAGGTCCTTGAAAGGATTAGGGACTACCTGAGAGCACAACAAGAGATGAATAAAAAAAATTTAAGTGGATGAATTGAGTAAAGAATTGTGCGAAAAAGAGGTAGGTGAAGATCAAAGTGTTTTTAGTAATTCTAAACAAAACATAACCAAGACCCTGCAATATAGCACAGTACCCAATGCCAATACAGAATAACTTGGAAGTATCCCTTTCATGTATAACAGAGCTTTAGCTCAACAAATATTTTCTTATAATCCCTACATGTATAACAGAGCTTTCGCTCAACAAATATTTTCTTATAATCCATACGTCAAGCAGAACAAAGAATAAAATAAGCAATACTGCACTCCAGCTTTACTGACAGTGATTTTCTGTCTGGTCGAAAGCTGCTTGTGAAACCACAACAGGTTGTGTCTGGACGATCCCTGGTGCCACCCACAGTTAAAATTAACTGGTAATTTCTTTCACTGCTGGGCTGAGAAAAGAGCTTAAAACAGTAAAACTCATTCTGTGCACTGATCTGGTCCTGTAAGCATGCAGCTATTCTTTGGAGACGTCCTTGCAGTTAACTATAGCTAGCTGTGAACTGGTGCGTGGTATCAGCCCAGCTTCTGTTTAGCAGCATAAATTAGTGCCTAGATTTACCAGATTGAGCAGTGTCCTATGACAACACTTCTAAAGGACTTCTAACTTTGAGCTGAATCATATTCTTCAGGCTAAAAGCGTGGGAGGAGCAAACTTGCTTCTGCCTGCCCGCAACTGCTTACTTCTATGATGAAGGCCATGCCTGCAAAGTAACCCTTTCTGTTGTCTAGATATTTCATTACATAAGTAAAAGTGGTGAATAGCAATAACTGCAAACTAGATAAAGTGAGAGGTTCAGTTAGTTAAAGCACCCAAACTGTGCGATAATGTCCATAAGTTGCTTCCAAGTTAATAGAAAGTTGAAATCTTGTAACACATTATTATGGGATAATTTTTTCTCCAGAAGTTTCTTTGGCAGGCTGTTAGACATTGGCTTATGCCTCTCTTTAATTTACCTTTTTGCCCAAAACAGGGTCTATATAGGTATGGATTTTTTCGTAAGTTTTTACTAACATAACAATGCTACGAACTCCAAAGTGCATATGCTTATACACTATTCATGTGACTTACCCTTGTGTAGATAGTAAAAATTTACCCTGATATTGATATATCCAGGTTAGAGAACTGTGGAGAGCTATAAATGTATTGGTGTAATATTTTTATGTAGGGACAAGATCTTATAAGATGGATTTGGTATTGCAGGATGTCAGGATACTGCATTCACAGGGCACATCTATGGGAAGATGTAGACCCAGGATGGCTTCACTTGGGAGCAACATCACAAGTGGCAACAGGTCAGAATAACTGGCTAGTTCAGACTGACTCGCTCTGACAGTTGACAGAGTTAAGCTCAGATCTGTCTGCACAAACTTGAGCAGACTTGCTCATCTACCGAGCTCCCAGTCTCAGATGGAGGTTATACAGCTGCAATCACATGATGCAACATGGCAGTGCTATCCCCACTTGCTGTGCATAGCACGGAGCTAAAGCTTTCTCAGTAAATCCATGTCTGGCAACAACAAATGGCATTCCCTTCTTCTAATAATCCTGGCCAAAGACTGGTTCTTAAAAGCCCAAACAAAGGGAAACAATAGAGCTAGCGCATTATCATAAACCCCACAGATCACGTGAAATACTGAGTGGAAGAAAATTCTTTTGAGCTTGCATTTTCAGAATAGCAGGAGGGGTTTTCTTTTATGTGAATTTGCTGTTTTCAAGAGTAAAAAAACATGTAAAAGAGGAATTCTGAGAAAGGAAGCACCACTCATGTATGAATCAGGAAACTGCCTGGAGAGATCTAAAATAGGAAAGAGCTAAAAGAGAAGAAAGATGGCCAGCAAAGTTGTATTCTAACATTTAACAGATTATACAAGCAGTTAGACTATTTTGTGTTTACTGTGCATCTTAAAGGGTTATCATGTAGACTGAAAAAAACTTTCCACTTTCAAAGACTTTCTAAGTTCCCATGAAAACTTTGAAGCTCAGTTAAGGCTACCATGTTTCTGTCTTTTCTCCCCTCACTTATTTGATAATATACTTTGTAGCATTTGAATGAAGTCAAGAACTCGTGTTACCTGAAGCCTCATCTTTTTCTGCTGGTTTTTTCCCTCACTTGCAATCAATTAGTTTAGAACAAACTATGAGCAGAAGAGTCTATGTTAAGGAAGGAAGGAATAAAATGGCATAGATTACATTCCAAACAACAAGTCCTACTCTCAGAGAAATTTCTGAAAACAAAAAAAGGCAAACAAAGGGAGAAATAGCAACACAGCTGAAATGTTAAACCATTTTTGTTGGTTTATGAACCTATGCACAAATGTTTGCAGCAGAGGAAACACTGCTAGCTGAAGGATGTATTTTTTGTAACAAGATGTCCTTTTGGGGCACTCAGCAAATATTAAAATGGTTGGTTTTCTTTTAGAATTACTTTTTTAAATGGAATTTAAATTAAAACCTGATTTAGAGTAATTCTGTGATGTGTGTAATTTTCTTAGCTTTCTCAATGTAGTTGTTTCAGATACACTTACACACCTTATATAAAAAATTATTAGCTAACAGGATATATTTGTCCCACCTCAACAAAACATTGTAAACTTCGTGGACTTCACATCGAAATCTGATCACCATCTCAATCGCATAAACCAAAATTGGTCATTTTCCTCCCTTATCAGTTTGACTTTTAACTCTCCTAAAGATTGATTTGAAAAAGCTCTTAAAAGCAGGTATCAAAAATGCAGAAAAATACAGCAGAATTGGATTGTAAGCAACAGTCACAGATTCCTTCATGCCAGTGTAAAGCAATACCCAGCAAAAAGTAATACTGGAAAACTCTTGCTACACAAGTCAGTTAAGAAGCTTCAAATACAAGTGGTAAAAATACTTCGTTTGTTTAGCCAGGATCTGTGTCTTTGAATAAGGGTCCTCACTTGTCAGCATAACCCTCACACGTTAGAATACTAGCCATATATTCAGCAATTTGAATCATGAGAAGTTTTTACCTTGCTTCGAAAAAAAGTCTAAGGACTGGTAACCACCCATCCCCTGCTACCATTTATTGTGTCCTTTTTGTAGCTCCGGGATATGGTTCTCAGTTGCCAGGGTCTATGTCACCGTTTCCACTTATGTATTCACCATTTGACATGCCTTTTTTCCACATACTTTTACTTTCCCTCATCCGTCTTCCTTAATGCTAAGGACACCATGCTACACACTATCAGAGGAACAACAAGGGGAAGAAAAACAAAATAAGAAAAAAGAGTGCAATCAATCACAAGAGACATGGTAAGAAACCAAAAAGACCTACCTTATGCAGAGACCTCTTAGTTCATCCAATGATCCAGTACAGTTCACTGACACTCCAGTAAAATAATTAGGTCATGCCACAAAATCCAGCCCCTGATATAATCCATCTCCCACCCCACCCACTAAAAACGAAACAATGTGATGACTTCCAAAGATGGTATCTACCTGACATCTCTCTTCTTTCCCTCACCCTGCCAGGTGGCTAACCTGGAAACATAAGACATTAAGCAAACTATGCCAGAAAAACAGGAAAGACAAGCAGGTGTGTTTGAAAAGTCAAAATTTCTAAAATGTTAGGTAGAAGAGGTATTTGGTCCTGGTTGTCTACATGAGGAAGCCATTGACAAATGCAACAAAATGTATTTCATATGAATGAAAAAAAGTACAGAATTCCAAGCTGTACTTACAATAAATTCAAAACAAGAAAGTGTGCTTGTTAACAGAACCAATTCATGCCTTAGAAAACCCCTGTTTTTATTGAATGGATTTATATACATTTCTGAATTGTATTACAGTGGTGTTTCCATTGCCCCTTTAATACCATGCTGTTTATACTACATTGAATAAACATCTCCCCCTGGAAATAAATCAAACCACATCTAATGTATTAATGTATTACTCTAAATATGACTATCCACAACTGACAAAATTCTGTGGAAATCTGATATTAAGTCTGATAGCTATCTTCTAAGAAGTTTTTTTTAATCCCAAGGTTTGAAAAAATATGCTGTCACTGCAGAAACACAATGCTACATGTAAATGATTCCTGACACTAGAATGTTTGCCACTAAGAACTTCATGCTTGCTTTTTAAAAGAAATTAAGATATATTTTTTTATATATATGTAAAAAAATTATATCACTAATTATTCTGATCAGCTCAATGCTAACCACAAAAGAATGGAAATAAGAGAGTAGAAAGCTATAGAAGATGAGCCAGAGACACATTAGAAACCACACCTGATAACCAGAATCTGCCTCTGGTTCCTGAGAAAGACTTTTGAAGTGTAGCAGAGACACACCTGCTCAGAGCTGACTGCAGCAAGTATCAGTGGCTAGTCCTCTTATTGATATTGTCACCACAGGCAAAATCCACTCCTCATTGCTGACATTTGCCTCTATCAGTCTCAGTGATCGAGCTTGCGAGAATGTGCAAAAACAAGCAGATTGGCATTACACTGACTTTGTACTTTCTTCTAAAGATGGTGGTCCTGATGGAAAAGCCTTAGCCTGTGGAACTGCACAGTGCTTTATCATTAGCTGTGAGATACAGCCAGAGGGCTGGTGACACCCCAACCTTACAACACCTGCCAGTGGCACAGCGGCAGCTATGGATAGTTCTGGTTCCCAAATGACTTAAGAAGGGTGCCAAGTGAAAGCAACTGACTCACTTTCAAGCTAGAAAAGAGAGGGTGTGTGCTGATGTGTTCAGAAACACACAAGCATCTAAAAGAAGCTACAGTCTCAACAGGGCTGCATAGGCTGCGGTTGACTCAAGAGTCTAGCTCTAAAATAATGAAAGCAATCAGTAACGCCAGTGTATGATGTGGCTGTAACAACAGGCAATTTGCCAAGATTCTAGCCTTAAAAGAGTTTAGAAGCATTACTCCAAAGTTATCATCAATTCTTTCCAAAATTGCCACTGTAGGCGCTGTTCAAAGGTAATGATTTCTATCTTTGCAACGTTTGAGGCCTTTCCTTATTAGCAAAATACCATAATGTGGCAGGAACATTCTTCACATAAACTTGCTTTGTGTTTGGGGAGGTTTAATTCTACCCTTGATCCTACGCATCTGAACTAAATGCTGTGGGAAGAGCATATGCTCAACGCTGCCTGATTCAATTCAGGATAGTGGCTAAAATAAAACAGCTAAAACAACTTTGCATGTACGGACCAGCAGAGCATAAAAGATTAGCATCTGAATATGCTTGAGGTTTCTTTAATTCAAAGGCCTCTCAGTACGCTCTAGTCATGTCTTTCTACTGCTGCTGCAGTGGGTAAGAGTGTTTCTAGTGATTTATTGATTAGTGCCGCAGGAGGCAACAGTGAGGGGGTTTGCCTTTTTTTTTTGGAACAGCAGCGATACTGGACAAGTCGTCAATCCATTTACTACAGTGATAATAACTCCTGTTTCATGTATTTTCAAACATTAATGGAGTGAAAACAAATTAATCAGACCTACACTGGAGGTGATGTTAGCTCTACAAAATTTCTTTTGCGTATTTTAATTTCCTGCCATCTCTCCTCAACTCTGGACCGGATGATTGATGGTTTCTGAAAAAAATGGTTGGATGCTGCCCCCTGGTGAGCCAAGCCCTTGCTCCGGAGACAGCTGAACCATGAGAGCCTAAAACGGTTCTGCCGCCAGCTTCTTCTCCCCAAGAAAAAGTGGCTGATTCTTTGTCCTCTTGATTTGGCTACGGTGGTATTTGGCTACGGTGGTATTTATCCCATGCGCCTCACTACATACAGCAGCAGGCAGGGTCACTACTGTGCTTCAGTAGAGGCCAATAGCCAGCACTTCTGTACGAGAAAGACCTTGTTCCCTGTGGTATGGTTTTGATCAATGCCTGCTTTGAGGCCTTTTACCTTAGGCTGCCAGAACACATTACAAGCATTAATAACAGCTCCCACCCAAAGTAGGTCAGCAGCATCGCCCTCGTTTAATCAACAGCTGGCACGGGGCACAGGGACAGAAAACGCTGCCGAAGGCTGTGAAGCACCTGTGGTGCTCCAACAAGTCGTCCTTTTGCAGATACCTGTACCACCACAGCTCAGCCAAGTGTTAAAGCTGTTTGTGCTGGTCTAGGTCACTGACCTGGGGAGCAGGGGCCCCGCCCTGCCACTCTGGCTGAGGAAGCCCTCTTCTCCCGGAGCCGAGTCCCAGGCCTCTGGTCCCAACGCTGAACAGATCGTACCCACAGCAACCCGAAACATCATCACATGGAAGGGAGAGGTTTTATTCAAACCACTTTCTCGGAGGTAACTTCCAGCCTGCGCGTTGCACCGGAGCGGGGTCTGACAGCCCACCTCTCACCCTGTCTGCTACAGAGGGATGTGCGGTACAGAGGGGAAAAGCAGGGCTCAGTGTCGGTGAAGGCTCTGGGCAGTCGTCTCCCTCAGAAAGCCTTCCCTAAACCCCTTTTGCAGCAGCATCTCGAGGAGCAGCCACGTCAAGCAAAGTGCGGGGTGTTTTCCCCTTCCGAACGCCCGGTTCTAACGCGAACCTAACGCCCGCGCCTGGGCCCGCCTCACCCGGCGCCGGGGCCCCAGCGCGCCTGAAC
>Ga0181612_182617_pt1 | contig 11749 bp, 5 predicted proteins | sample HoacroProtozoa21_FD_119630 | JGI IMG/M metagenome (GOLD analysis project Ga0181612, IMG submission 119630) | Hoatzin crop microbial communities from Cojedes, Venezuel. Combined Assembly of Gp0051906, Gp0051904, Gp0051908 | reverse complement strand
GACTTTACATTTTTGTGTACGAGTTGCATATATGAACTGAGCAGCCAGAAAAAGACATTTGGTAAGGATGATGTGGATATATCTAAGCACACCCTGCACGCAAGGAGGAAAAGCTTTTGTAAACTGGATGGATCCTGCTGGGCTTTTAGCTTTACAGCCCACAGATAAAGAGGAACTTGTCTTTTGTGAGATTTGCTTCTGACTCCATGTCCTGTTTATGTGCTTGTTAGAATATGAGATCTTGCAAATACACTCTACAAGGCATGGTGCTGAACCAATAAATGAGAGAAATGAAGCCTTTCAAGGCTGTTGTATCAGGCCAGTACCAGCCTGCTCATGTGCTGAAATGGAGCATATGTCCCGAAATGCAAAGTAAGGCTTTGCAAAAAGTGCTGCCAGTCTAGTTTAAGCATAACATTCTCAGTTTAACAATAGTTGTACTACTGAATCACAAAAAGTTTATTTCAGAAATCTGCATGTTTACAGTAACTGATTAATTATGTAAATGATATTTAATATGAATGAATTATGGGAACCAAATTTAACTAGAGTTTAGGAAGAGTAATGGAGTAATAATCTGGTTATTAAAATGGTCAAAGATCTGAATCACAGGAGTTATATTGACCTTGCTGGTAATTTAGTGCATCGTAATAGAATTAGACTTTCTTTTGCCAGTACCTTTGCGACCTAGCTACAGTAAAACTCATATTCTGGCAACAGAGATTAAGACATAAGCATATGCTTCTTTGTGTGGCCCAGATGAAAGCTTCATGGTGATTGTGTTAATGCATACACAGTGCAGGTGTGAGTGCACAATGCAGGTGTTGCAGGTGTTGACTGACATGACTAGACTGTGTACCTGAATGTTTATACCAAAAATAGAAATTAAGTACCAGCTACCATTGTAAATCCACTCTTATGCATTATAGCAACACAGACAGGCTACATTATTTTCACTTGTTATCACCAGAGTGAGGATGGAACCACTTTTTCTTTTTTTAAGAATCCACCTTTCACATGTATCGTATCATCATTTATATGATTCTGAATACAATTTTTAAAGGTTTGTAATTTGCCTCTGATATAGAATGTTAAGTCCCATTGTATCAAATATTTTAGTTTTTTCCTCAAATACCTTCCTTGTCTGTTATTTGATCGAAAAGGTAAAAGGCAGTATGCGGCTTTTTATGCTCCCACACTTAACTCCAGCTTTGTTCCTTTTTGCTAAAGGTATTGCAGTTCCATACAGTCTTGATACATCTTATAATGCAAGTTCCTAAATAAATGGCTCACTCTTTGGTCATGTTCCTGAATGAAATTAGTTTAGTACAGCTATATTACAAGTCTTCTTGAAATCTTCCTGGCAAATGTGCTAGAAACAGACACATATTCACAAATTATGGACGTAAAAGTCAGTTGGTACAGGTCTTGTGACTATAAGAGGCCAGGTAGAAGAGAGGGTCTATTAGCAACTCCTTAGAGGGAAAGATCACATGGGGCCTATATTAGGCATTAGAGAATCCATAAAGAGCAGAGGCTTAGAGAACGTTCAGATCCGGGAGATGCTTCATCAGAATTCATGTTGTCTTGGACATCCCAATCAACTAATCTGTAGGAATGAATCCGAGCTGCCCTATCTGCTGGTCCCAGGGCATCACTTTCTTTGTGGGTGTGCACATCCTGTGAGGATGTCAGGACCTTCAGTCCTAGAAGTGCGAAACCATGGCAGAGCAGAAGCTGAACATGGTAGGATCTTGGTAAGCTGAGCACTATTCAAGACTGGGGCTAGAAGCCCACAACCAAAGCTAAAAAGGTATTTAAAAGAAAATGAATGCCTCAGACCAAATATGAGAGCTTGAAGAAACTTTTTGGCTCTTTAAAGCGTGGAATTCAGATGATTTCTTTCAGGAAAGATTCTGAGACAGAAGTGCAAACATACGCATGGGTAACTCAGTGTTCAGAAGTCCTGTCATTATTGGGTCTTTAAAGCATGCACACATATAAATGTTCCATTTTTACACTCTAACAGAATCGAAGTTGATTACTTTTGTATGTTCAGACAAAACTTTTGGCTTCCCTGCTTTAACAGATGGTGTGGTTAGTTATCATATGGTTGTTAATTGTTCTAATATTTATATTTTATATCATTTAGGTAACTACATAATAGCAAGTACAATAACCATTAAATGCAGTGAGCTGACCTCTGGAGAATCTAGATCTCAGTACTGACTGTACCACTAATGAAAGATTATCCAGAGCCAATGTCTTTGTCCTTAGGACAAATATCTGTATTCGACAAAGTTCGTTTTTGGTTTAATTTCCTGCTCTGCACTGGAGTTTAAATCCCTGATCCTGATTCTGCCAAGCACTGAGCTCGCCATGTGAAGTTCTGCTGTTGTCATCAGTGAGAGCTGAGGGCACTCAGCACCTGGCAGGAACTGGCACTTTGATGGCAAGCAGGGATATTGCAAAGCGGGATTAAAGTGCACTTGCTGACAGAGCTGTTTGAAGAAGCTTTCAGAGCACCTGCCCATGCTGTGCCTGACTCTACACTTTGCTATCAGCCCCTCAACCTCATTAGCACTAAATTCTTTCCCAAAATTAAATAAATAAGAGACTGTGGCAGCACTATTTATTTCCTGCAGCATGCCTAAGATGTTCCCAAGAAACAAAAATATAGCATCTTACTGTTCTTTCTCCCACAGGATGACTTAAGGGATATAGTTCTTCTGGATACCTTGCCCCAGAACAAAAAGAGAAAGGGTAAAACATTAAAAATGCCTGAAGTTTTCACTAAACATAGTTTGCTTTTTTATTTCTTTTCCAAACCAATAAAGCAGACAGAATCAAAGAAAATTCATGGTTTGAGGGTTTTGCTTGTTTTGGGAGTTTTTTGTTTTTACTATATCTTGGTGGTGACTGTTATCACATCCAATCAAAAGAAGCAAGAGAACAATACATCCTATGTACTTGGAATTGCTCCCTACCATTTGGACTTATCTTTGAATAAAAAATTATTTCTTTGAACTGATGGGTGAATTCAAATTTCTAGAGGCAAAGAACATTGATAAGGTAATGGGTTTTCTATAAAAACTTTCAAGATTGAGACAAAACTTGCCATAATAAGTGAAACTATTTGGGTGGAAAGGAAAAGAAAATGGAAAAAAAAGAAACATGAAAAACCGAAAAAAAGTACTTTGAGAAAGCCGCTAGTTTCCTGTCATGATGAATCTTTAGTTTAGGAATATTCCATTTTTTTTTCATGAAAAAATCTTATGCACAGTATTTTTGGTGAAAGGCTACTGAAGACATCTATTTTCTTTATAGAAAAGGGAGTCTATTCCACTGACAACACAGAAACAGAGCAGTATTTCAGTATGTTTTAGTGGTTATCATTGACCTTGGGCAACAAAATAGGTTACTTACCAAATTAATTTTAATATTACCAGCAGCTCTTCCACCCTAGCAAGGACTCCACCCTCTTCACCCTAACACACCACACAGCCACTTTCCATAAAACTACCCCAGCTGAGACTCCTTCCCCAAAATCCAAAGATCTGATGAAATCATAACTGATTTGCTGCTGTTCTCTGAAAATATTCCATGTAATTTTGATACTGTAACAATGAAAAACAGAATAAACTAGATAGATCAGGTAGGGGTGCATGAGAAAAACTCCAGACTTCATTAAATTTGAGTTTCTTATATAAATCAAGTGCCTTAATTTACAGATTTTTTTTTTAATGGCATCTTTGCAGCTCTATGTAGAAAGAGATCACTGTTCATTTCATGTCATTTGTGAAAATGCTGGTGCACGTGTATCCACTGACTGGCTCAACAGCTTTCGCAACATCACTGGATAACTGCTAGATCAATTTAAGTCAAATTACATGCATAAATCTAATTATTTGTTATTGTTTATAGAAGTGAACCCTGAGGGATTTAACAGACAGGAAAGCAAAGTGTGGAAAAAAAAGCTTTGAAGTGGGTGGTTCTGTTCCAGTGCTCCTCAGTTTTCAGGCGTTCAAAACTACAGGAAATTAAAAAAAAAAAAACCAAAAACAAACCACTGTGAATCTCACACAGTAAATCATTACCTCAGGTTTCTCATTGGTTCTTTTTATTTATTTTGTGCTACAATGTCTCTCAGACTACAAATTACTCATTCTTGACCGGAATATACTTAATATTGGAATCAGAAAAATAACATATAATTTTAGTCTTCTGTCTCTCCTCTTGTCCACGAAAAATATTAGGAAATAAAAATGAAAGTTTAATTTTTATTTCATTAGTTACTATTTTAAAGATGGTTTTGTCACTATTTTGTCTGTTTTGAGCCTTTCATGATGTTATTCTTTTTCTCATTCTGTATTTTTCACTGATGTATACATTTTCAAATTCTCCAATAATTTAAGAACATCTTGGGGATTGTCTTCTAATAGTGTAAATCAGGAGTAAATCAACTGAAGTTAATTTGAAACAGATGCAACAGGCTTGAAAATCAAATCTTTTTCTCTACTGTATTGTCTTTTAAACAAAGTTGTTGTTCTTGTTTTTAACTACATATGTTTATTTCATGTTTCCTCTGTGTTGATTAGATCTCTCTGGATGGCTAAAACAAGCCTACTCAAGTTACAACAGGAGCAGTGCCAGTGAGCTCAACTGATGGGAAATGCTTTCCCGTCTTGCTAATGATGGCAAGTCTTTCACCAACATTTTGTTGTCTGTTACAAGACAAAATAGTTTTAAGAAGAATTATATTTCTACTTGATAATATCTAATTAATAAATTCAAACCTTAGAGTACTAAAAACTCCTACAGTTTCAGTGTAATTTTCTTGTTTTCTCTGAAGTTTTATTGTGCTGGAACACCATACCACAAATGTTTTCATGAACTTTCCTGTAAATTATTCTGCTTGCTATTCGGAGATTACCTTTGAACTTTTTTTTCCTCAGCAAACTGGTGTGTAGTGCTATAAATTACAGTTTTCATAAGCTGTGCTATTCGTCTTTTTTAGAGGAGAATACTTGACATACATAGAACTCTAACTTATGAATCTTAAAAGGAGTATAGTATTTGCATTATTTTCTCTCTTGCTGCTTAGCGGAGTAGATGTGAAACTGATACAGGTCAGACAAGAAAGAGGTGGTCAGCTGCTCTGGACATGATTTCTGATTTTTAGAGTTCTCTGAACTTTGCTATTCACTCTTCCACGCTATAAACAAACTTCTATTGTTCTTAAATATCAGGTAGCTGTTAACAAAAATTAAGTAAGTCATTGCTCAAAAAATGCCTGTGATGCTTCTAGCAAGGCTTTATCTTTATGACACTAACGATAATCCCTTGTGTAATTAACTGTAGAGTGGTTATGCATGCAGTATGCAGTCCATGACAAGCCTCATAGAAAATACATCAGTATTAGCCACAGGTGAATTCATTTAGAAAGATTAATGACTGCACCTGAATTTTAATGTCTGAAAAGGGATGGAACACTGAATCCTTAATTAAAAAGTTGAATGACTGGTATGGTTTGTTTAACATCGCAAATTTCAACGGGAGATTTTTATATTCAAATGAAGGTTGCAAAGGAAAACTTTCGTTAGAAGGTGGTGAAGTAAGGGTGAAAAGCAAAAATGTTTTATGTGCTTTACTTTATGTAAATCGATACACGGATCAGTAGCTTTGATATGGATCAAATGAAGCTCCTCTCTGTTTACAGTGAATATGGGGCTAAGAATTCTTAAGAAATGCAAGACATTGCTACGCTCCTACTGATAGAAAGTTAGATGAGAAGAGCAGTAAAATTGACGAGTGATCTTATTCTTTCTTTAATGAGATGGTTTCCTCTTCATTATTATTTTACAAAGTTTTTAATGAAGAGAAAGTAACCTTGAAAAACACTGTTACTATCCCATTCCCAGAAGATACTCAACTCACTTTTTTAAAGCTCAGCTTTCAATTAGCAAGTTAGTTAAAAGTAATTCAGGGAACCACCATTACCAATGCAAACAGTGTCTTTCAAAAATTTCTAATGTTTTAATATTTAATAAAAAGAGAGGCTAGATTTTGAGAGGAATAAATGATTGAAGTAGATCTCTCATACCTGTTCAGAAATGCTAACATAAGGGACATCTGAATGTACTGTTTCTACACTGCCTAAAATACATCTTTAAAAACCCTCTGCTGACAGCTTTCAGTTAGTCTTAATCAAGAGAAATGTATTCTAAAAACTGTACCCCTGGTAAATGAATCAGTGTTTTCAAAAACAAGCCGGTGATGTTTATCTACTGACCTGAATAGATACTGAAGGTCAGTTGTTTTGATGTCTTACTCCTAACAAATAAGAGTCACCCAAATTTTATTTTTAATGAGATCTCCTTCTCTTTAACTGCAGTACCAGACTCTAGAAAAAAAAGTTTCCAAGCAAAAACAAGAAAACTAGTTCAATCAAATATTGTCTTCCTAATAACCTAACTATATTTCCCATTGATCCACTTTTATCCACTCGGAAAAGGAACATAAACCAAAATCTTTGAAACAAGAGAAACCAGAAAGAAATGGGAAATCAAAAGTCAAGGAAGGAATGCCAGTGATTTATCCCAGGAAGCACCTGTGACCACTACTCACAGCTGTAGCAAAGCAGATTGCGATGCTCTTTAGCTGCAGCACGGTGCCTGCTGTACTGCTATTACTGCCAAGCAGAAGCATGGCTTTACTTTTGACCACTTTCCAAGAAAGCAGATTATTAATGTAAAATGATTTAAAAAGTGCACCTTCTTGTAAAGCTTCAAGGAAGGGAGGAGGCATTTGGAAAGCTGCATGGGGAGTGTGTGTGCATGTGTGTGTTTGTGTGCATGTATAAACACTCTCTCAGATATTCATGTAAACTAGCTGTAACATTTGCCAAGACACAGAAAACTAGAACATTATACATATAGACACATATCACACATATAGGTGTGTGTATATACATGTATCAGGTTTTACTTTTCAGCTACATATGCTGTTTGAATGCTCATTTGAATAGGAATATGTATAATAAACTTCTAACGTCTCCAATTTAGTGTTCACCTTGTTTGTTGCTCTGTATTTCCATAGTCTCTGCTGCAAAACAATCACTGGCATATGAATATAAATATTTTTCATACTCGAAGTTTAATTTCCTGGAATTAAACAGTGACATCAGACAATAAAAATAAAACTGGAAAGACATCTTGAAACTTCAGGATCCTTGTCTTGATGAACTTGGTTAATCCACTCAGCAAAAGCCAATCGCAGGATACACCTCTGGGTGAGTTAAAGCAATGGTCTTGATAATACCAGCTAAAATCAGTTGCAAAAGGTGTTATTAAACTTGCAACAAAGAAATACTGACTGACTGAAGCAGGTTAAGCGCTTGGATATCCAAAATGTTTTGCATTAAATTTCAGCTGATTTGGGCAAACCTCAAAAAGGATAGCAGTTGTATTGAGCTCAGATGCTTACCTAAACACTATGATCAAATGTATTTGGGACTTGATCCAAAATTAATAGGGTTCCTTTTATCGACTTCAGTGGAATTTGGACCATTATAGTATAAGCAAAGAAGGTTAATAACATCTTCTGAACCAGGTAACTTTAAGTTCCCTATTTTTAGCTTTTCAATTTTAAGGAAGGTGGTCTTTGTAAGAGACGGGACTAGAATAAGAGCTTGTCTCTTGTTCTGAATTGTAGACTACTCCCTTTCCTTTAATTCTCTGGGCAGTAAAAGACTCTGGAAGTCAAAATTTAGGCTGGACAAGAAAATAAGCAAGATGAGAATGGATATCACCCTAAAAGAATGGAATGTGAAAACTAAAAATAACAACTTCAAAGTTGGTCAATTTTGTATTGAATAAGCTTTTTGATATTTCTTATTTTATTCAGTCTTTTTTTTCATTACTGTTCTGGGGATTCCACATGCTTAGGAGACAGCAAGCTCTTGGTAAACATTTACTATATACATTATATCAAAGGTCCCATACGGTTGTTAAGAATTCTGTGTGCAGACACAGTCTTAAAGAGATGGGGCCACACATTCACACACATCTCACCTCTGCAAAACCAAAGATCTCTGCACCCTGCGGCTCTCACTTCCCAAAGGAGGTGAGAGGCAGATGTAATATGGACTCCCTGTCTTCCTTCACTCTTTGAAAACTCTAAGGAATTTGTTCAGAAAATTCCCACAAGTCTCTAAGGTTCATAATGTCCAGAAGGTGACCGTCCTGTCTGCTTAAGGGAGGCAAGGGTAAATGTATTCTCTTTCCCAGGAGATTCACAGAGCAAAGCTCCCTAGTTTTTATGGCAGACTTTTCATTGACTGTAATAATGTTCTGGGTCTGTCTCAAAACCCTGATTCTTCTGTGAAAATTTCCCTTTATGCGAATGATCTTTCCTAACATCACCCTTTTAACTCTGCACACCATATTTTTAATCCAGAAATGCTTTTAAGTTCAAGTTAGTATTCAGTTTAATAGCTGGATAATTTCAGATTGCCATGGATCATTTTGTCCAGAAAAATAATTTCATGTGTGGATGATGCATAAATATAACTTCTGTTTTACTTTGAGAAAGAAAGAGAAACTATTTTAAGCAGCTTATATCAAGTCTAGACATCTAAAAAGTCTTGGACAGTTGATGTCCTTAAAGGAGCAGTGGATAACTTCTTCAGGGTGGACTGCAAGTCCCGAGGTACACTGTAAATCCCCCACATCTGCTGTAATCTTAGCCTGTTTATCCGGAAGCCAGACACATGCAGTGCATTAGTGGATCAGATCTGAACCACTTTCTTTGCTGAAAAAAAGGAATATAATGCTTTTCACCATAAACTGAGCTCAGTAGCCTGTTTCAGCTTTATCAGTACGATGCAAACCGTTTTTAACACAATTTAGAGTTGTGGCTATAGCTGTAGTATCTAAGGGGTGTATCTGAAACAGTCATGCTACTTGAGGTAATCGCTTGAACAATATATAACCTTAGAAAGAGAAGAGAAGCCCCAGCTAAAAGCTATTTGAAAACAATGTAGCCCATAGGGCACCCCAAGATAAGTTGATTCTCCTTTCATTACTTCTTAACCATCCATTAAAAGCTAAACACTCTATTCTGCCCCTACTTGCACCCTGCGGATCCTGGAGATTTGTGCGATGTGAATGAAAGGCACTACCCCAATCTGTCATTCAAACTACAATTAGACATCCATCCTCAAGAACCCAGGGCATAAAGAAAATATAAAATACAGGGAAACAAGGGCTTACTTGGGAAACTAGGAAACAAAGAACACATGGCCCACATAGGCACGTTGCATGTGTTTTCATTTCTGAAATGTTTTGTCGGCTTGGAAAAAAAATTGGGTGCATAGGTTAAAGCAGTCCCTAGGCAACTTTAACTTGCACAACCAGCATTTATTGAGCTGATCACCATCCACTATCACTGACCTTGGCAATATTACAAGAATCCTGTATTCACACGGATAAACTCTTCTCCTCAACTTCACCAAGTTATTAGGGATAAACAGGCTTTACTTCAGCATCTGGCATGTGTGATTCATATCTATCTATTTTTCATTCAGCCTCCTCTTTCCACCTCTCTTTGGACAGTGATTGCTTCTCCTCCGTTTCTCCTGTTGTGTGCTATGTAAGTTTTCAAGAGATCAGTTTATTCAGGAGAGAAAGCTGACAGTGAACAATATCTGAGAAAGTGCAAGCTTATGTTACCCCAATTAGTCATGAAGATGTAGAAAAATATGAAATGCAAGGGACCTAACTAAGACTGGAAAAAAATCCTTTAGGTTGGGTTAAACTGTACAGAAGATACTGTTACCCATTGTATGTTGTTCTCTACTTGATAATTGTTGAAGAAGAAAACTGTGTGACTGATGCAGAACTGCTTTTCAAGCACCTCTCATTACATTTACATTTTCATTCAAAGCCTAAACTTTAAGTCAAAATGGATTTCCTTATTCTTGTGAAAAAGTGTGAAAAATATCTTTGTGTATGTATAAAAATAATATAAGCTGATTAATATTAAGGATAAATATCTGTGACTAGCACACTGACACTATATTAAAGACCATCTCGGTATCATTCTTGTGCCAGACTGTTTGTACACCCAATATCAGAGAAGCACATAGCTAGGTATTACTGAAAAATAAATTATTCTTATAAACGGTGAGATTGAAGTAAGCATTGCTAGAATGAAAATGCAATTCTTCAAAGATAAGTTACTCTTTAAGAATCATATACTTTATGAAGTGTTTAGTTTTTTCTTTTTTAAGAGCTGTTGCAGATTTAATATTTCTTCTATAACAGAATGTATATGTAAAAACCAAGTAGAGCACCTACTGCTAAGCCATTTCTCATATAGTTTCAATGTCTGTTCTGTACCTGTTGTGTACCACTGAATTTCATTGCCATTTTAGTAGAAATTGAGTACTATAGAAAGTAAAGAGCAATGTTAAGGCACAGAAGTTGTAAAGCATTATGTAAGTATTTATTCTATATGTGTACATCCTGATTTCAAACATCAAAATAATTTCTTGAGCAAAACAGACTGCTGCACAGTCAGATGGTTTATGTTCCCAGCAAAGCTGGAGGTTTACAGTTTTCACATATAGCATTAATACTCTGGGATTATGCAGCTGAAGAGTTGGACCGACTAACAACAGTGCTTTTGTTTATACAGTGTTAAGGTGAAACAGTCCAGTAACAACTGTATTATTTCTTGCCTTTTTAGCTGTCCACACTTGTGCAATAAGCTCAGCGTCCTGTCAGGTTTCATCATGTGTCCTCTTTATTATCGCATTGTGTGAATCTGTACAGTTGTAAATTAGAATGTCTCTTTTGAATTCCTTATCACAGCAAAGATGCCATGGTTACCGTGTCAATCAGGCTTGGATAATGAAGTCCATAATAAGGGATCTCAGGTATGCATGGTATCTGGCTGGAAAATTAAAGTGTTAGAAGTTAATGCCACCAGGACCATTGAGAAAAACAGCTGCAATGTAGGACCTGGTAATGTTTAATGTTTTTTTTAAGGCTCAAGGGGAACGCAAAAGGCAGTGTCTGTTTTACTTTCAAAATGTAGGTATATTTGATTGTCTCTCATGTACACACATTTCTATTATCCTTCAGAAATTTCCCTTTGAAAACATGATAGCAGGAGTCTGGTGTGGTTGATCAGGACTATCTAAATTTTCTTTGAAAAATGGTTAGCAGCACAATGCAAACCCGGAGCTTGGCTTATGTTTGTTTTTATCAGTGTGCAATAACCCATTCTGATAGGATGGCTGTGTGAGCCACAAAAGTGTAAATGCCATTCTTGCCTGTGTTGTCATTCCATGTGCTGAACCAGCTATTTCTCCTTTGAAAGAGCAATGAATCTGCTAGTTGTCAGCAATTGGAGATGTAGATGCTAACTGTTCCCCTTGTGTTGCTGTGTATTGATCTCCTTTATCCTAATTTCTGTTTGTTTGTTGTTCGGTGCACTGTCTCTGAGTAAGCTAATCTGTTTAGACTTCTATGTATACACTTGGCTCTAGTTTAGGCCGGTGTTTGCTTTAGCATGGTAGAAGTTCAAAAGCGATCGCGGTGTCTGTTACATGGGGCAGACTCCTCATTATACACACACCCCTGGGGATACTGGAAACCTTGGATAACTAGAGCTTCACCATTTGTGTTTTTTTCCTTGGTATCCAGATTTGGTAAAGTGCAATTAGTATTTAAAAAAAAAAAAG
>Ga0181612_176300_pt1 | contig 11749 bp, 4 predicted proteins | sample HoacroProtozoa21_FD_119630 | JGI IMG/M metagenome (GOLD analysis project Ga0181612, IMG submission 119630) | Hoatzin crop microbial communities from Cojedes, Venezuel. Combined Assembly of Gp0051906, Gp0051904, Gp0051908 | reverse complement strand
TATCTCTGCAGCTGCAGCGCAAACATTGGATCAAAGCAATGACAAAGAGGGAAGAGTAGCTGAGCTAATGCAACTAAGTCAGGAAAGGAAGGAAAAAACCAGTATGGCAAAAACACAGAAAACAGTCTGAAGTAGTGGAATAAATTCACAAGATTTCTGAAATGCTGTGAACTACATGATTAAAAAAAATATTTTTACTTGCAACAGACATCGCAATAATACACACTTAGATAGTTATATAGTCACACTTTAACTTTTGGAGCCTGTAAAAGTCAGGGGGGAAATTCAAATGCTTATATTTCATATCACATACATTCCTAAATTACTGATAAAGAAATGGAAAAGAAGTTCAATAAGGTACTACAAATGGTGCAGATGGTGTCCCACATCAGGCACGATCTGTTATGGCTTAAGCTGATTTTAATGCCCAGTTGGAAATAAGCTTTGATGTATAAGAAAAGTTCATGGGTTGACTCAGAACAGTTTAGGAAAATGACTAGTGAAGGCCAGATCTGTGCAAGTGTTTTTACACTCAAGGCAGCCCTAACAAAATGTGAACTTCTTGCTAATTCTGATGTGGAATACCTAGCATCTTGCTTGATCACTCTGCAGAAGCAAAAAGCATTTTCCCTGGTGTGGAGAGAGAAAAGCAAAACACCAAAGACGAATCCTAAGCTAGGTGTCACTGCTGAAAACCAAGTCTTTTAATTTTAACAAGTTCATAAAAAGAAGATTTTAATAATTCAACTGAGGGAAATGCAATAGCCCATTTCTGCTCAACTAATGCATTTGACTAAACAGCAATTCAGAAAAATTAAAGGCTTCTCTGAAGCACCTGCTTCTGGAGCATATGCAAATGATTTAAAGAAGGAAAGAAAATATTTCCAGTAACACATTTTAAGCAAAGCCAAAAGTAAATTACGAGATTCTTTAAAAAATTTACATACAGAGGAAAAAAAAAACCAACAACTAAGGTCATTAAAATATCTTAGCACTGTCTTGTTGTAATACTGTTAGTTGTAATTTCCTAAACAAATGGTAAATGCTTTGGTGAAAAAAACCCCAAACAAATACAAAAATGCGGACTATTAATCTGTTTAATTATAGATAATGTTAACAACTTTATTACTGTTTTATTGCTTCTCTCTGTAGTTTATAGCTTCTTGAACTTTTCCAGTAGTTCTGGAAAATGTTACAAAACTGCTGGTTATTTGTGCTCTGCTCAAAGGAGAAACACTTTATATGAAATCAGACTCTGTTAAGGAATACAACATGCCCATAAATAATTTTCTGAACTTCCTCTTAAGTTAGATAATAATGATAAAGCTATCACTACATCTGCATTTTTCTCTAAAAGTTAAATTTACATGTATTTTCAGTTTGCTGTACTTTGTGTTCAGATTTCATATATGCACTCAAGGGCTGAAAATAGACTATTCAATGCATTTTTTTTTTTCTAGAAGAAAAAAAAAAAACTACTCAGAGATAAACCAGGCACTAAATAAATGAGAGGATAAAAATACAATTTTGCCTTTGGAGTTTCTAGTTGGTCAGTCCCTTGTTGTCTGTATCTATTCTTCTGAAGAGATCCTTACTGAGTTAGTGAAAACGCTTTAACATTTAAGCATTTTGTTTCCTTCAGGTTGTATCTGTGAAAATTAAATTAGGTTTGGTGCTAGCAGTCACTTCCTCCTATCTGCCACATTGCCATGTACAATTACACTGGAAACAGACCAGGAAAAAAATATCAAAACTAGCATCCTAATAAACATGCAATTATCTTCCATACTGGGGTTTCGTTGCAATACAGTTTCATGTGGTACCTCACGCTTTTGTGTTTTAGCTTCTGTACTGAATGCTAAGAAAACATGAAGATTTCCATAAATTCACATGTCAGGTAAAGGATAAGGAAGCAAACGTACATTGGCTGCTAAACATCCCCAAGAAAAGGGCAAGCATATGGTAGCAAAGCAATCTGCGGTTTCAAAAAGAGAGTATTTCAGGCAGAAGAAATTACTTATGCTGGGAGGTTAAGGAAGTGACTATACTTATGTTAGAACTGTGGAAACATTAAATATGAATGAAATGCAGAAATAGCTTAAGGAAAGGTAGTAACAGGCTAGAAGCAAAGGATGTGACAGAAAAGAGCTCTGGGAATGAAGAACAACGGTAACCGAAGAGACAAAGAGGTAAACTGACAGAGAGGAATATATAGGATTTGTAAATGAGCTCTGCCAAAAGAGAAAAGGAATGTTCATTGGAGTGGAATCGGTGAGTGACGGACAGGAAAGAAAACTTTGGGAAATGGGGAGTATAGAAATCTACAACAGAAACTTTAAGGGATTCTAGAACTAAAACTTTTTTGTCAGCTATACTCTAGATTAAGAATAGAAAATGAAGAAAAGAGACAGAAAATGGAGAGGGGAAAGAACTGGCTACTTCAGAAGAAATGGAGAATAACAAGGAATGAAAACAGAACATTACACCTATGCTTAGACCAACTTCTTTGTGTCAAAGAAAACATTTAGATACCTGAGGAAGGAGTATGCAGTTACAAACAATTGCTTTTATCCCGCAGAAGACAAAAGGAGAATAATCTTGACAGAAATTGTTCTCCATTCTGGGGGACAGTACGAACACAGAATCAAGCTGTGTGCCGAAAAAAGTAAGATAAAAATTCCAGAGGATAAAAATTATGGGCCATGTATTGTGCTTAAATCAAGACTGAAAAGGTTGTATTGAGCCACCAGCTGGAAGTCCCAGTTTGGTCTGTTGATGAATTCTTAGCAGCCTCAGGGCATTTCTTTTTTATATTCACCCCCCAGTGATCATCACACCAATGAAAAGATCGAGTTACAAAAAACCATCCTGGCTATGTCCCTCCTACTTAATGATGAAGAAGTCCTTAATGGTCATATATTAAAAGTCATTGTTTTTAAAAGATGAACACAATGAATTTAACGGCTGATGTACAGACAGATTTCAGCATACTTTTATCATGCATTGTGGAGTACTTGTATGAGAATGAGACAATTTCTTCTGCAGGAAATAGCATATCTGTCATCATTTTTCTTCAAGGTAGAAATTTTTGCTTTCACCCTTCATATTTAGGCCTTGTTTTGCATTTTTGGTCAGTTATGTTCGTAAACTATCTTCAAATGTGCAACAGTGTATTTAATCTCAACCACAATGAGACCAGAAAGCCAAATAAAATGCATAAAATAAGTAATTGAAAAGGACTTGTTTTTCTAATGTAAAACAAGCTGAGTGAGTTTAAATAGTCTAAACAGTCATTACAGTCTGACTGTGATGTGTTCTTTCCTCTACACTTGCTGCAGCATTTCTTGTATTATTATAATGGTTTCTAGAGCAATAAATTACAGACACAGAACCAACTGCTGAAAAGTGTAGGCGGCTCGCACAGCATGATGCAAATCACACTGTTGGATACTGTTTCTTTGTAACAACAATTCCATTAGGGTCCACGTGATTCTGCCCACCATCATACAATTTCACTACACAGTGTCTGCTGGAGCAACGGAAGATGGAAGTTTCCATTACTATGGCTTTAATTCTGCAAGCAGTTTGGTGCTTGGACTTTGTGTGCAAAAGTAGTATTCTGGTAACTGTGCACACATATAAAGTAAGCAAATACGTAGTCAAACTCAGTTACCAAAGACATGGACATCTGATAGCTGTTCAGCAGATTATGATAAATAAATATGTGGTTTCTCAGTCAAATTCCTTGTGAAGTGATCAAAATATCACAACCACCCTCCTAATAAGCACCAATTAACAAGCAGACGGCATAGTCTGGGTCACCGAATGAGGTAAAGGATAATAGGAAATCGTTATCTTCTAAACCAAATTTCATTAAATTATGAGAAATGATTGATTCCAAAATGCTACTCTGCCTATTCAAGCAACGCAGATATTCGTATCTGTTAGTTACTCTGTTCTAAGCAGATCTACATGTTCATTTAATTGAGCCAAATGTAATAAAATATAAAACGTAAAGATAGCCTTTTTGAATGCCATTTGACTTTAATAAAAATATGCTAACAAAACAGGAGCCAGAATTCATTTTTTTACTACTCAGAGTTAGTATCTTTAGGATTCATACGAAACAGAGATGTGACAAAAACGAATGATGAATACCATGTAAAATTTGGCAGCTACATACTAATTTTAAAAAAAAGCCAGACTGACTTCACAAGTTCATCTGGAAAAGATTTCTCTTTGAGAACATATGGCTTGCAACTGTCCACAGAACTTTTATTTTGCACTACAGAAGATGATAGTTATAACACGCATCATGTATACATTTAAATAGGAGAGCCAGCTGTAACAACCTATGTCTCAAGATGTGGGAGAAGTCACAGAAATCCTTGCCTCAGGACCTCAGGACCAGCAGGTAGAAATGGAAGTGGGATGTTCACTGTCCGTGCTCTAGTGCTATTTGACACCCAATTGCACCTATCACAGTGTACAGATAGTTTTCTGAGGAGATAACTAGAACTCTAGTAACCAATATTCACTCTTCTTTCAGTGGAACCAAACCCTATTCTCCTCCCATCCTCCAGAAACCACTTGACTTTATATACCGAGTTTGGCTTCACGGAGGTTGTTATACGTTAAATCTTGGGCATTCTACGTGCAGGCCCTAATCAACTTGGTTCACAAAGATTACCGGGTTTTTTGGATATAACCTTTTCCATCCAGCAGCAATTCATCAATTCAGTTTTAATTCAAGGAAAACGTAGCTGAAAATGTGGCCTTGTGGCATAAATATTTCCTGTTCTTTTCTTTCTGTTTTACTGACAGAATTTATATGATTTTGCAATAATGGTGTTTCTGTTTGCCACTCAAGTGAGTTATCACAGCAACTCCACAGTTCTGTAGCAGAAGTCTCTGCCACACACTTACAAAATGTTCATCAGTGTGCTGGGGGAAGGGGAAGGGGAGGGGAAATGGGAAAAGAAGGTGGTATTGTGAAAAGATAATCAGGACAAAAGATGTAGAACTGTATGTTCCGGGAAAAATTATTGACTGACGCTTCTACATGTTATTTTCAGTCCTTCAGCAGATACTCCAGTCCCTCTCTTTTTCTAAGTGCTAATTTTATGAAGTAGAACTTCCCGTTAGGCTGTCATATTTAATAATCTTGTCATAACTGGCACTAATTTTTTGGTGGCAACATCTGAAAGAGACAAAGCTCTTGCAGTGATGCTTGGTGCTTCACTCTGCTCCTGCTTTCTGAAACTCCTGTATTGCCCTCAGAGGCTCACACTTTACCAGAGTGGAGGTACTTGCTAGAACTGGGAAGAATGAAAATGTCAGGATTATTTTCTGTATCATTTTGATTACAGGTTGTGATGTATTAAACTCTCCTAATTTTTGCTACTTGTTTGGCTTAGTTATGAATTACTGCGCAGTTCACCTTCTGTTAAAGACTTTATAAATATATCTGAAGAAAAGTTTCTTTTTTCAGAAGGAAATGATACATTTCTAAACAGCCTTTTCATTAACGCTGAGCAATAGCTAGATATGCTATAACTTGATATGCAATACACAATAGCTTGATATATTTCAGTTTAAGCCTAGCTTGTTTTTGTAATATTATGTAGAATACACATTTGACGTTCAAGAAAAAATCCATAGAAACAGCTTGCAAAATGCATCAAAGTGTACGTTTGAGGAATCATGTCCTTGCAATTTATAACACATAAAGGGTATACATTTATTCATTATCTGCAACTGGTTTGTTTTATCAGAATAAATTTAAAATAATCCTCAAAATCACAGGGTTTAGTAAGGGTTATGACAGCGAATATGAAAAAAACCTTCATCTGCGGCTAAGGAACATGGCTATGAGTAATTGTGATCTTTGCATTTCCCCAGTACTGATCCTGCTGTGGATCTCCTGGCATAATTTACGGCAGGCTGTAGGTTACTCAGTTTATGCTGCTTGCTAACAGATTTAAAAGGTTGATATATCATCCATAGATCAGAAGGATATAAGAAATCTTTCTTTTAACTTCAGCCTTTGCCAAGTTGAAGGAAAGCCTTAAAAATATCTTCAGACTTTTAGCTGGGCATATCAGGGTGGGGGGCTGGGGAGAGGAGACACTTCCCACTGCTGTGCAAGCAGTGCCCACGCTTTGTCACCCAACAGGATCCCTGTACAGTCTACCATAAACTGCAGCTGCTTGTAACAAGATACTCTCTGCTGATCAAAGAAAAAAGTAGCCACTCTTCTGGATTAGCTGTTCTGGTTTCGCAGCCATAATTGACAACTGATGAGGCATGAGGCATTAGCTCTACTCTTGAGAATTTATGAGTGTACGATTTCTATGTGTAGAATGTTAGCAATTTCAACCACGGAAAAGAAACAAACAAAAAAATGATGTAAGCAGATTTAATTAATTTTAAAACGTCAAAAAGCAAATAATATGACGGATGAATCTTTATCTTGTATTATGGACAACTTCCCCAGGTATTTTTCTTAGACTTTCTTGATTTGGATAAGACAAAAATATCAAATTCTGCATTTAAAAGTTAATCTTTTATAAAAAAGAAAGAGAAAGATAATTAAAAAAAATTAAAATGAAAATAACCAATAAAACTTTTAAAGGGCCATGCTTAATGCATCTAATTGTCATAAAGGCCTCTAACAAAGTTTTATTACACATCAAAATGAATAAAAAATTCTATAAGGATTCTTAAAATATTGATGCTCAAGCCGATACTCAATTTATTGTAAAAATTCAGGTCCGTCAAATACATTTCGTTAGGAAAAAAGAAGAAAGAAAGAAGAAAAAGAGAGAACTTTAAAGTGTTTCAGAATCCTTGAAAAGAGCACAACGGCAATGTCGAATTGACGAATCCTGTCAGATTTCTTTCAAGGGGGAAAGTGGAACAGCTTGGTTCTGTGGCATTGCAACGTAAAATACTGTTAAGATACTGCAATATTGACAAATAATTATTTTGTTTAAATAAGAAAATTATGAAATTATTACTGGCAAAAGCAATGGCGAATGAACCGTGAAGACCAAATACTACTTATAAATGAGAAATGTTTATATCTGGGAAAAAAACACAGATTCCTACATACAGGTTTGTCCTCTCTCAATCATCCAATCCATAGAAATAACAAAAAAAAATTTTAAAGGAAAATACAGCTGCAGGACTATTTTTTTTTTCATTTGAAATATTATTACCACTGTTTAACACTTAGAAGTCAAATAAAATTAAATGTCTGGGACGATAACGCAGCATTTGCCAGTGCTGCAGAAAGAGGCAAAGCAAAAGAAACAGAATTTAAAAAGGGGAAATTTCATTTTTCCCTGCACTCTGAGGAATCTATGAAATTGCCATGAAAAGATATTAGAAAGACAGGAGGTGAGATGTTGACTTCCAGATGGAAATGCACAAGAAAATATTTGAGGGTGCTCAGAACTGACGTACAACAATCTAGAAATGGATTAACTCACCAAGACCATATGGGCAGAAAATAACGAGTTCTGTACGCCAACAGAAATGTAGTCGGGTGAGGAAAGAAACAGAAGGGGTAAGAGCTGCTGAAAATAACTACGACAGAGAGGTTTATAAAGCATGAGAATAACAAAAGGTCGTTATCATGGAAGTGAAGCCAGTAAGATTTTGAAATCCCTACAGGCGGTGTGCTTGGACTCCACAAGACCTTAGAAAATCTCCTGTAGTGGACAGGGTTCTTACTACCTGTGATGAAAAATCTTTCTTAGTTTTTGGCAATGATCATTGATCAACAAAATAGGTAGAAGGGACTTAGAAGGCTGGAAGAGAAATGCTGAAACAGTTTATGTTTAGACAACAGGTCTGCAGTATAGAATTCAGACTCCCTTGTGAGAAATGAAGGCTCCTTCCTGATGGAGGATGTAAGAAGTTTCATTCTTCGAAACAAAGCACAAGACAATTTGAAGACTGAACTGGGGGTCACTTAGGGGAAACTCAGTCTATGTGCAGGTATCTGCAGCTAGATAATGGGGAACTGCTAAGACAGGCTGTTTGAAACTTCCCTTAGAGTCCTAAAATTTCAGAGCATAGGAATACAATAAGTTTCCTCCTTCAACTTGGGATCTTAACTCTGAGAACGTCTTTAAAACTTGAGGCTATAAAGATTTTTTTTTCTAAAAATGAGGAAGAGGACAGTCCTTTTTTTTTTTTTTCCCCTCACAGTGCTATTTCAGGAGGATGCCCTCCTGTTTAATGTATGTTCTGGGAAGAAAAAAGTGTGCATGTTTATGCAGGGGAGTTGCCCTGGGGAGAGGGAGGAAACAGGGAATATAAAGGTGCTGACATGTAGTACTTTTATGTAGCTATTGCACAGAAAAAAAAGTGCTGAAAGCCAAGCCAAGCCTTTTTGTTCCTGCCCAACTGTGTTTGTTATTAGGCTACAATTTTAAACTTGTATTTTTGCAAATTTGCTGGCCCACGGAACCTTGACTTCTGTTCTGCAGAGTGCATAATTTTAGGAGGAGATGAAGAGTTTTTAACTGCGTGTCTCAGTCCAGAAATAGAACGTAGCATCTAGTGTCTATTGTATTCTTTAAGAGGCAGATGTAACTCTAGAAGCTTTGCTGGACTGATTGCTTTCTTGGTCTTGGACAAAACCACAGGGTCCCTAAAATTGCCTAGGAATGAGCTAGACACAAAGTTACTCAGTTTCTCAGACCAAGGCATTTTCTTCATGCAAAGGAAGATGAACTTCAGTTACTTTAAACTTTAGGTCAAACCCCAGCGCATTCGGTGTTCATGTGCCACCAGAGTCAGGCAGTAACGGAGGAAAGAGTTTCTGAAACACGTAGAGGACACAGGGGCTTAAATTTTTCTAAGGAACATTTTGGGTCCCTTTTTCTGTACCTTAATAGGTCAAGAAACATGCCTCAGGAAGTGTCAGACAAAATTATCTATTCATCTGTTTACACCACTAACACTTCGGACATTAATCAGGTCTGTCAAAGGGCTCAGTGAAGCTTGCAAAGGTTTCTAAGATCCTAACTTTACCAGGTACTATGCAGCAGGCATCTGAAAAACTGTAGTATTGTCTGATTTGTTTAAGAAACAGACACTTCCATAAGCAGCCCATTTATAAAAAGCAACGTTTTCCGTGCCTTTCATTCTGTCTAATATCGAAGTAATTTCAATAACACACTTAAGTCCATTTTACTCCATCTATATAAGTGGGAGATTATTTTGGGTCTCTCCCCTCTGCTCAAAACTCTATTTTCAGGGCCCTTTCGGGAAAATTCTTTCAGATTTCCACTCCTCTGCTTTGTTTATCTATATCTGGTCAACAGGGTCAACAGTTTTGATGTATTCAAAGCACAAAGTAAAAAGCTAACACAGCAGCAAAAGTCACATATTATTAGTTACTGGAGGAAACCTTGTGGGTTTTCAATCCATAAAGTGGCAGCATGTTGTCCAAAATCTGGCTTTATTTGGTGTCTCCCGTATGCATATCAATTAACAGTTCGCTGTTAACAAAAGTGTGAAAACACACAAAGCATAAGATGATTTCAGGTGACAGATTTCTCGCTTCAAGGCTGTGCATAAAAAATTTAACAATTCTTAGGTAAGCATTTATCCTAAAAAGCTCTTTTCTCTGTCAAGACTGTGCCTAGACAGGAATTTTAGGTCCACGACATGCTTGCATTTTATAAATTTTATTATTTTATAGCATTTGATAAGACTCATCATTCCTATTTGCACCTAAACTTTATTAAAAGTACAACCTTTTTGTTATTTAGGTCATTAAAACATTACTTTTGTGTTATTTAGTGCAAAGAGGTAAGGACTTTTTACAGATATGCTATTGTTATAGAAATGGGGTAAACTTTAATTTTTCTGTGAGATTTTTCTTAGTGAGATTTTTTGCCAATTAAGATATATTTTTTTATCAGAGATCATGTAAATTTCATCAAAAAATCCTTTTTACTACTAATCTTGTGTCTGCTTAAAAATATTATAAAATGTTCCATGTTTTAAATTATTTCTCTTGTGCATTAAATATTTCCTTTACTCACCTCAAACCCAAATGTCCAATATGAAACATTCTAACCACATTAAAAAATGCATATGCAGTTAAGAAGAATAAACTAATATTCATTTACCTCTTGTTATTTTAACAACAGTATTTATTTCACTTCTGAAAATACCAGGTGACTGTTTTCATAGGGGATGCCTTTATTTTTCAAAATTCAGTTCAAAGTCAAACTGCAATCGCAAAATCAAAACATAAACAGAACTAGAAGAGTGATCCTTTAACCATATATTTGCAAAGACATACATGGGCCATGAGATGGGTATCCTCTGGTGAAGGGAGCCTTATGTTTTTGAGTTGCTTTACTGATTACAGGGAGCATATGTCTGGCATGTTTCTTTCTACCAGTCAGTTATCCATGCAAGGACCTTCCTTATGTCATGGCTGCCTAATTTCCCTAAAAGCCTTTGACAAGGGGTTTTGTTGAAAGCCTTTTGGAAATCCATATATACACTATCAACCAGATGAGGCTTACCCAATCTAAAGACATTTAGCCACATACTTGGATTTTTTTTCATTCACATTTAATTTAAAAAAAAAATTAATTTGTCTAGCAAAAAAAGTCTATTCAGGAATCATATTTCAAGAAAAAAGTATTTGGTTGCATTAGCAGCTCTAGTAGAGGTGTGAATTTAAGAATGAGACGCTAATCCTCTTCTAAAAGTGACTATAAATAGCTTTTAAAGTAATGCTAACTTCAGTATAGTGGGGGAAATCTCATCATCATTTTGGTTAGGGAAGAACAAGCTTTTAGTATGCAAATTAGTAAGAAAAACGTTTTGAAGAAATGCATCAGGTTAGAGATGTAAATGAGGCCTAAAATGTCTCATTAGGTTTTGAATTGCCCTTTCTTTTGTTGCAATTTTTTTCTTTTTGTTTTCTAAGCATTATAAATCTTGTGGGCTTTGGGGCTAATTTTCTTGCTTGACTAAACCAGCAAGGGCTTTTCCAATATTAAATTAGCAAATGCTTCTCCAAACTCAATTTTGCATGAAAATATATAGTGAGTGGAATAGAACTACGTAGTTTCATTTACAGAATATTTCTTGCGTTTGTCCACTAACATTTTTTGATATTATTTCTAATGAATCCAGGAATTTCTGTAATACATTTGGTATGATTAGTAATTTATGTTTACATTGAAGTCAAATATCTGAAGCTTAACACAACAAAATATACATACAATTTCTCTCTATTGAGCGACATTTGAAAATTTTTAATGTGAGATTTCTTTATTATAAAATGGTTCTTTAGTAAAAAAACATTTAGCTACCATTTTAAACTTAAATCCTTATAAAGCTGGCTAAATATATCTCTCCCAGTTCATCATAATGTGATTTACTGTATATAATCCTTTTCTCTGTTATTTTTTCCTCCCATAAAAGTGTTTTGGTGCAACATCCTAATGCTGGTGTAAGTGTACTCTCTGTATCCCAAATTGTTTTTAGGTTGACTTCTACTTTAAAAACTTCTACTTTGGAGCAGCCTACTTTATTGAAATGATACCCTAAGATATTTATTACTTATCCTCATTACTCAAAATGGCTATGCTTAGGATAGTTTAAAAAAAGATTACGGCATATGCACTTGTTTCCAGATTTGACACTCCAGTACACAAACTGAACTACTTTGAACTAAATGCAGGATGATACCACAATAGAAAAGGGC
>Ga0181612_140808_pt1 | contig 11749 bp, 5 predicted proteins | sample HoacroProtozoa21_FD_119630 | JGI IMG/M metagenome (GOLD analysis project Ga0181612, IMG submission 119630) | Hoatzin crop microbial communities from Cojedes, Venezuel. Combined Assembly of Gp0051906, Gp0051904, Gp0051908 | reverse complement strand
GCTCCTCATAAGACTTGTTCTCCAGATCCTTCATGAGCTGCATTGCTCTTCTCTAGACTCACTCCAGCACCTCAATGCCCCTCCTGTAGTGAGGGGCCCAAAACTGAACACAGTACTCGAGGTGCAGCCTCACCAGTGTTGAGTACAGGGACATGATCACTTCCCTACTCTTGCTGCTATAACTTCAAGTCTCATTCTTTTAGTGTCTCTTTGGTGAAAGGAGAAGATTTTGAGGAGCAGAGTTAGTGATAAGTACTTCTTTGTTTTCTGTTTTGTAAACATGCAGATGGAATTGGTGCAAGGTTGATGCATTTCTGATGGCTTTTCAGGCAAGTTGGAGCTCTAGTGACTTGATAGGTAATAGTCCATTTGGCCCTGAGGGCAAGCCAAAATGTTGTCATGAATCTTGAAAGTGCTGCTGTGTTTAGAAATTATTGCATACATTGACTAAAGTTTTACCTGTAGGAAGAAGAGGAATCCACTGCCAAAAACCAGAGAAATTACTGGCTTCAGGACTGTGTGTTGTCCTTGTCACCAACCAATGACCTGATGGTAATAGCTAATGAACAGAAAGCAGTCTTTTTAGTGCGTAAGTATACCTTAAAGCAGTCTTTTTAGTGTGTAAGTATACCTTTTATTAAGCTTGTATGCTAATACATTTGATGGTAATCAGGACAAGATTGTGTCGTCATGCCCCACCCCACTTGCTTACCCCCAAGTTGTACCTTCAAGAAGTTTGGAGTGTTTTATAGTACATATCATGCATTTTCTAGGTATTGCTTGGCACGTAAGTTGTTTTGTCTTCAGCTAATTTTGATCTGAGAAAACTATTTTATCATGAATAATTAAGTTTATAATGAATAATTAAGTTTAATATATAGTATAACTGCCTAGTTATTTGAGATGCTCTGAGATGCTGGTATTAACTGTGTTCAATCAGCAAAAGAAAGTGTTTCTATTAATTCTCGCCATTAAGAAATATTTTACCATATTTTACTTTTCCCTTCAAAAAAATGAGCTAACTCAGCCAGTGTCACTTGGAGGAGGGAGTACTGAGGTGAACTGGTTTTTAAGTTTTCTACATGTGATAGAGAATTCTTCCTCATCTTAAAGAGTGGGTGGCTTAATATTTTACTCTAAAGCAGGGCTCTCAGAACTCTTTTTTAAAAGTACCCTTATAATATATGAACACTGATCAGCCAGCTGCTGTTTACATACGTGCTGTTGCCTGGGGTGCTGATGTTGTTAACAGCTGCAGTTGGTGGTACGTGAGCGTGGTGAAGGGAAGGCTCCTGACATGGGGAATATCACACCATTTTAAAACAAAAATAGGCTCTTGAAGCTCAAGAGTTGTGTAATTAGGCAGATTGCGTTGAGTTGTTATGCTGCATGTGTCATTCCCTGCAAAGTCGTGTGTTCCAAAATTGATGTAGGTTAGTCACTAATTCTTCACAGACAATGAAAAGAGAGCAATATTCCTCAGAAGATTCATGTTGGATCAAGAATAAAGAGATTTAGCTCACCTACTGGAGAGCTACTTCTGCTGAACTGCACAGTGGTAACTTACCACATAGTGGCAGAAGTGTCCCTGTGTCTCAGGTTTTAGGTGTCAGACAAATGGCACACAACCCTAACTTTTTTTTAGTTGTCCGTTGGCGCCTGGGAGATGATTCAACAATCAAATGCCATCTGTAATAGCACCCTGTGAATAACAAACTGTAGTGTTATGTAACCTTGATTATGATGCAGTGATTAAAAATTGTCAGATTTAGTGTAGGATTCCCATGTCTCACTTGGTGGTTAAAATTAGAATTTTCTGTTTGTTTAAGGTCATCTTCAGTAATCTTCCCAGAAGAAGTTTGCACTTGCTTAGTTCTTTTCTCCTGAAGATCCTTGTTTCATTAATTGGACCTTTTAAAATTTGATAAAGTAGATATTACTGTGTAAATATTTTTAAATGAAACTAGGCATTTCAGAATTTTAGTAGTATGTTGTTCCATGTAAATTTCTAAGAAAACATAAGAGTCCTTTAGAAAAGTCACTAAAGATGTCATGCTATTTTTATGGTCTTCAAGGTTTGTAATTGGTACTTAATCTAAGTGTGATAGGACGTATTGTATGGGAGAGAATGATTAGGAATAGAACTACGCCTGTGAGATGCAAAACACTACAGTTTTATAGATGATATCTTTATTCTTAATGGCAGCTAAATGGAAGCACAGTGACAAGGGAAAAGAGGAAATGCAATATGCTGTTGGATGGAGTGGCTCTCTGAATGTTGAAGAAGGGTAGGTGTTGAAATGCAGCTGTGATTAAAATGTCATTTTCACGTTTAATTATTAGTAGTATATGCTTTTTTGCTTTCATCCAAGTGCATTCATGGTCTTACACATTTTAAAATTGAAAACAGAAATTAAGTAACCTGGGTGATCAGAAACATTGTCTGCAAAGGTCACTCTTCATGCATAGTGTGATGTCTTGGGACAAGCTCATACAAATTAACAGGGGTACCTTCTGTGCAAATCAATGTATTTTCCTGTGATTTAGGCATTTTAATATATCTGGGTTATCATGATTTTTATATGTTCCTGTTCTAGAAGGAAAAAAAAATACCCTTTTTGAAAAATCTACTTTAATAGTAGAGATGAAATTTTGTTAGGGGATGTTGCAACTGGAAATGTATGAAGTTGGTTTAGGAATACTTGTTTTCATTTTTGAAACCTCAAGCAAGTATAAAGTCATCTCTCTGATCAAGAAATGGTTTTGGGCTCCAAGTTGTTTAGTGGACTTGGAAAATTTGCTTTGGTCATGCATTTGGTATTTATACAATATTTCTGCTTGATCTGTCTTCAAATAACCAGATGGACGCTTTCTCAAATTTCCCGTATTGAAGAGGATTTTGCATTTCGTTGTTAAGTTTGCAGCCTTGAGTTGCTGTCTGCCTTTGAACATGTTCCCTATTGGCTTCAACCTTCTGTTATGCTGCAGGAGGTGTTGACTTAATCAGCCTCTCTCCAATCTGTAAAAATCAGAGTCCTTTCTTGTAAGCCTCCTGCTGCCACACATTTGAACTGTATTATGTGCATGTCTGAGTTTCCCCCCCCCCACTGAAACTACTGTCATCTATTAAAAAAAAGGAAAAGAAATTCTGTTGGAGGGTTTGTTTCTTACTACTGTTACAGCTCCAAGAGACACTATCATATGAAACAGTTGGCTTTCTTTAGATAGGTAGGGTTATATTTGCTACGTTGTGGTTTAAAGTTTGCAAGTATTTCCTGTAGGTGAGGGTTCTGTTTCTGTGGAAGTGTAAATATGGCAATTACTGTCAGATTGTCAAAAGACTTGACTTTTTTGTTTTTTATTTTTCCACCAAAGTTGCCTTCAACTTACAACTTTCTGTAGTGGCTAAGCTTGGCTATTGGAAGATGAGGTTTCACTTAGATATTTAACGTTGCTTTGAAGTTGTAGTTGAATTGCAACTCATGTCAAACTTGCATTTAGAAAGCTTTTTTTCTGTAATTGGCTAGTCTGATTATTTAGTTACTCCTTGGGGAATGGAGGTGACCTGAAATGCAAACAATCAACAGTAGTGCAGACATTTATGCTTTAAGTGCTGTTTGGGATGTTGTTTCGAATTTATATTCAAGATTATATTCTCTTTCATAAAACGTTTGTACTGCTTCTGTTTCCCCATTCTATGTTAAACGTACTATTTTGATAACACACAAGTAACTTCTTGAGATACTGAGGCCTGCTCATCTGTGCTTCTGCATACTTTGCCCGCCATGCGTTGAGCATGCTGAGTTGTTGCATTAGCGGGCAAGACCAAATGCTCTTCAAATGCTTTCAAATTATAAAGTGGTGAAATGCAATGGATATAAAATCTACCTAATTGTGTAATATATTTAAAAAAATTTTTTTGGTAAGCATGGTTCAGTTTTTCTTTAAGAAAAGCTCTTGTTCTTCGTATATTGTTATAGATCAGAAAGAATTTTTTACCTTTAGGTACATGAGATTTAACTTCAATCTTTAATGCGGAGTACTGGCAGAATAATCAAGTCTGTGAATGATGAAAGACAAATTAAGAAGGTGTGATAAGCAGTCATGCAGTCTGTTTGGGCACTTTTGAGCTGGTAATTGAAAACGTCTTTAAAATGAAAGGGTTTTATTCACCTTCTTATTATGAATTTGATAAACCGTGTGCTGCTTGAATCTATTGTTAAAATATTAAAAATGCTGACTTGGCAAGATCTCTTGTGTAGAGCAAAATTTCACAACTAGAGAAAAAATATGCTTATTGGTTTTATCTTTCTGTTTCTAGTGAATGTGTGAGTAGTGTATTGTGTATCCCACTGGCAAGTCAGAAGAGGTAAGGACTGATGTTCTTACATATATACATCATCAGTCTCCTTACATTACACTTTTGTGTGTCTACAGCTTAGAGCAGGATTTGGTTTTAATGTCTTGTATATCTTTGTGAAACAGGAGTTCCACAGGCCGGCCTGACTGGACCTGCATTGTGGTTGGCTTCAGCTCTGGCTATGTTCGTTTTTACACTGAGGTATGTTTCTCAGTATGGCAGGCCCGCAAGCAAGCTATTGTAATAAACATCTATTTCTGTGGAACTTCTGTTTCTGCAGATAGTGCGTTTTACCTTCCCTAAGAAAAGGAACAGAAATGTTCATGCTTACCATTCTTTCTTTTTTAGAGTGGAGTACTGCTTCTTGCACAGCTTTTAAATGAAGATCCTGTCCTACAGCTTAAATGCAGAACCTATGAAATTCCCAGGCATCCTGGTGTCACAGAACAGGTTTTGTCAGATTATTTCAAAAGCGAAGTGGCAATGTGATGGGGTATGGAAGGGAGTCTTCGCTGAATCCTGTATGTCCTTTACCAGGCTTTGATGGTTGGACAATTCCTTAGAACAAGAGACACTGGATTTCTTGTTCTAGAAGTTGTTCATGCCTGTATAGTTTGAGGATTCAGAATTTCTTCTTAGTTTTTGGAGTATTTAGTTAGCTCTGGATATTTGTTCTTTTTTTCTCGGTGATAACCTTGCAAAAGAAGGTTTCATTCCATTCTTGTTTATTCATTAATGTGCACAAAATACGATAACGGATGGATGAAAGGAGAAGATGCAACTTGACAGGTGCCAAGAGCTATATGTACTCATTCGTAAGAACTTATCTTAGTTATTTCACAGAGAGGATAGTTGTAAATTGTAACAATCTTGACAGGAGATAGTGCTAGGAACCTGCATGTCATTATGTGTATTTCCTGGACAGAACGCCCTTGTAGAGCTCAAGGTATTCAGAAGAAAAGCCAGCTTTCTTTGCTCTTGACTGAGTTGGCATGCTTTATGCGGAAAACTAATGAAGTTACAGAAATTTCCAAGTTTGCTTTATACAAATGTTCATGTGATTTAGCATGACATTTTGGGATCAGTTTTGAAATACAGAAGCATTAAGGAGTTTGAGTCTTGAATTTGTATCACCAAATTAGCATTTATGTGCCCAAGTCGTAATTCAGGTGCTAATCTAGTTTCAAAATTTGGCTCATAAAACCTTGATACCTGCATTCTAGATAAACCTGATTTTCTGTGGTCTTCCCAAGCTGCTCTAACTTTTATGTTTGCTTGCTAAGCCATAAAATATATTAAGCAAACATAAAAGTCGTTGAAAGAAGAGAAAAATATAAAATATGTGCCTAAATAACTTATTGGACAGTTTGCTACATAATTTCTGTAGTTTTACCTTATTCTGTTGCCTAGGGCTTGTTAGATATTAACTCTTTGGATGTAATCCTCATCTTTGTCTAGCTGACAGCTTCTTTCCTGGCTTTTTATGCTGTTACAATAGTAAGAGTGTTTTCGTTTTTTTGTGGAGTTTTTTTTGTCTCCCTTCTGTCACTTTATTTCATAGAATGAAGAATTAAGTATCTTGTACCCAGCAGCAATTGTGACAATTGATGGTTTCAGCCTCTTTCAGTCCCTTCGTGCATGTCGCAATCAGGTAGCAAGAGGTACGTTTTAGAGGAAATGTTTATTTCTGACTTTGATAATAGTACTTTGCGTAATATGATAGATATTTAGGTTTGTTAAATATCAAATCAAGGTGGAATTTGGATCTTTCTTCCTTGTCCATCAATGTATAGGCATCTACTGCATACAAGGAAATTTCCTGCTGTACAGAAAATATTCTCGGGGCACAAGTTGTCCAAGTAGCATAGCCTGTGTTGTACATTCTCACCACAATACTGTATGCTGGTTTTGACTGGGGCAGAGTTAATTTTCTTCATAGTAGCTGGTATTGTGATGTGCTTTGGATATGTGATGAAAACAGTGTTGATAACACACCAGTGTTTAGCCATTGCTGAGCAGTGCTTACACAGCATCAAGGCCTTCCTGGTTTCTCACACTGCCCCGCCAGTGAGCAGGCTGGGGGTGCAGAAGAAACTGGGGGGGAAACATAGCCAGAACAGCTGACCCCAATGGACCAAAGGGATATCCCATGCCATATGATGCTGTGCCCAGCGATAAAAGTTGGCAGGAAGAAGGCAGAAGGGGCGAATGTTCAGACTTAGGGCGTTTGACTTCCCACATAACTGTTATGCGTGATGAAGCCCTTCTTTGCTGGAAACGGCTGAACAGCTGCCTGCTGATGGAAAGAAGTGAATGAATTCATTATTCTGCTTTGATTGCACATGGAGCTTTTGCTTTACCTGTTAAACTGTCTTTATCTCAGCCCACAAGTTTTCTCACTTTTACTCTTTGATTCTCTTCCCCATTTCACTAGGAGGGATGGAGCAAGCTGCTATGTGGTGCTTAGGTGCCCACTGAGGTTAACCCACAGCGGGTGGCTCTTAACACATCAGGATTCTGATTTTGCTGTCAGTGAAATGCTTTTCTTCCTAGTAAGGAGTGTGTGGGAAGGGATGATGCTGTGATGATGACATCAGTAATGGTCTCACTGCTCTTTGCGTTAATGCCTGGGAGCTTTTGATATTTTGTTTGATTGTGCAGCTTTTGATGCTGTTCCTTTAGCATGATGCCTGTTTATACTCTAATTCAGAAACAGGGTCAGTTTCCTGGCATGAGAGGAGAACGACGTAATATCATTGTGTGGTAGATTGCACAAGTATGGGGCTGTTACAATTCTGCAAGATAAAATGTTGAACAGGTGCTTTTGCTGAATTGTTCTCCCGAATTTCCTGGTGGCTGTTCTCATTGAACTTCAGATTTGTCAGATTCTTGTTTCCTCTGCAGTAGGCCACATCAGCAGACAATCGTGAGGCTGGCTGTAGGTGGGAAGCACAATGAATCTGCCAGCATGACGGCATTAGGAACTCTTGGGACAGCAGCACCCTGAAACTAAGGCTTGAATCTTACAGAGAAGGGATGAGTAGTAAAGAACTGAGAACTGCTACTGTGGTGAGACAGCTCTTCTCTGAATCATATGGGGGTGGCCAGTAGGAGCGGATTGCTCACTCTTTCCTTTCTTGCAGTTCAGGATGAAGTGGCATGAAATGAAGATAGGTGATAGTAAATTCAAAATAAAAAGTAGATAGGTGTTTATGCAGTGTGAGGTTAAATTGTGGAATTCTTTGCCTGAGGTTGATGTGGGTGTTAAAAGCTTGCTTGGGCTTAGAGGGAAACTGACAAATTAGTGGAGAAGAAAGCTGTGGAAGTTTACTGAGTGCTTAGAGCTTACCTATGGCTGAGAAGGTCTCTTTAAAAGCTGGTTTAGAGGAAACACTAGGTATGTGTCCTTGTTCTAATCTTCCCTAGACATCTGGTTTTAGCTGTGCTCAGATCCTCCTCTGCTGTGCTAAATGGTTCCCTGGGTCTGTCTAATAATGTCTATTTTTATTGTCTTAATGAAAAGGTAGCATTTCCATGGAATGTAAGAGAGGGCAAAACTCTTGTAAATAAGAACTTTGAAAACTGGTACTCTGTGAATCATACAACAAATAAGAAAGGAGACAGACACTATAATGGGAAATATCCATCTACTTTCACAACTAGAATGTTCTGTACTCTTTCAATGAGAGAAGATCACCATTTGCAGAGAAGCACTTACAGCTAGTTGTAGTATCTGCAGCCAGAGTGCTATGTCTTCTTTCATTCTTATTCATTTATATTTGTTGTAATAGGTATTTTCTTACCTCACACTGTTACATATCTAGTGAATGTGCTGACTTTGCAACTGCTTTGGCAGGGGAGTTTCCACTCAAACATGCCCAGACCACAGACGTAAATTGCAGGAGCATTTAAAAATTGTACAGAATATTAAACCATAAATGACTAGTAAAACAGAGCTCTCTGCAAGTAAAAAATATAATTGTGATAGAATATCATGTGCAATTTTATTCACTTAATTTTTAAAAATGTTTTCATTAAGGTATGTATTTCAAAAGGTCATTTTAGCTCAATGGGTGTTTAGAGGTATGTTAATTTAAAACTAGGTTATTTTGTGGCTTCAGATTGCATCAATTTTTCCCCCTCTCTGTTATGCTATTACTTTATCTTCTACTCAGTAGGATTTTTTTTGTTTTATCAACTTTTGTCAGCTGCAGCATCTGGCAATGAGAATGTTCAGCCTCCACCATTAGCTTATAAGAAATGGGGTTTGCAAGATGTGGATACGATTGTTGACCATGCTAGTATTGGTAAGCATTTCTGTTAAATTTCAGATATTTGGCTTAAATGAAACTGAATGTTTTTGTGCTGTTAAATTTGGGTGAGAGCACTTAGTGGTACTAGCTGGATAGAAATACATACTGGGAGAAGGCTGTCATAGTCAATGCTCTCATTAACCATTATCAGAAATATAGTTTACTTTCTCTTCTAGTCTGATTGAGCCTCCCCTCTCCACTTGAGGGGAGAAAGGATGTTACAGCTGTAGTTGTCTTGTCCTCTTGTGTTTGTTAAGAAGCAGCCAAGAGAGACTAGACTGAATGCAGTTGTTCGCATTTCTGCCAGGTTAAAGAACTGGCTGGCTGGCAGGCAGGTTAAGATTGCTATGGGTCTTTCCTGAGTCTAGTACGTAAAGAAACTAAAATTTGAGGTTGCTCCTTTCCAGAAGACAAACTGACTTCTAGACTCTCAAAGAGTTTTACGCCTTAGGAATTTGCAGGAGCCCAGGTTCTTGTCAGACAGGCAGATCTGAGGGATAGTGAGCTTCATTTCTCTTCCAGCCTTGTCACAACAGCAGGTAAGAGGTCAGAAGGGGGCTAATGAGGCAGATGAGGTGAATTTGGTAGATGTGTTTTTCCTGCTGAACTCTGCTGAAGTTTTTTTTCTTCTAAACAAACCACCTGTGCTTTATACTTAACCAAAGTACATTAGGTTATTTCTGCTGTGTTCTTTGGCATTTCTGTGGTTAAAGCTGCTCTTCCTCCCTCCCTCTTTCTGAATGTTGGCTGGTCAGTCAAGAAGGCAGGAATATATTTAGACTTTTAGAGCAATTGCATAGATTTGTTCTGAAACTGTAAGACGTTCACTTTAATGTTTTTGTTAGGCATCATGACACTGTCTCCTTTTGATCAAATGAAGACTGCCTCCAATATAGGTGGATATAATGCAGCTATAAAAAACAGCCCACCTGCTATGTCTCAGTATGTTACTGTTGGATCCAATCCTTTCACTGGTTTCTTTTTTGCCCTGGAGGTATGTACTACAAAGCTGACTTGCTGAAACTTTGAATAATTAATCCTTCTCTATTCTATATGGGCATTTCTGAAGTATTCCTACAATATTTTTATGCTGACGTTTCCTCCTCCTCATGATCTTCTGAAAGTGGAAAGATTTGGAGTAGATGTGATAGTAATGTCTACCACAGGTTCCTGCTAATGAGAAGTTTTTTTTGTATTTCAAAATGAGTGTGATAGTTGAGTAAATTTTTTTTTCTTCAGTTGTTACTTTATTGCCAATTATGTAGTGTAAGGTTTTTTAAAAAAATAGGTTGAGATTGTATAAAGATGCATCTTATGGATTTTTGGAGGCCATTGGCCTTTGATCATGTACACATATGGCCTGAGTATGCTGTGGTGTTTTCATACAGTGGAATTACTACTTGTAGAAGAAAATTGCAACTTATGCTTAGTGATACATGTAGCACACTTATGTTGTCTTCTGTTGGAGGAGGAGAATGGCAGTGTAGCTGTGTATCTTGTGCATTCAGACCCTACATGTGTGCTGTCCTTAATAGGATCAAAAGTTGATTGAAAATGCTAGAATTGGATTTTTGATTTTGTACTTGCTTTTCCAATATGTTTATGAAAAAACTGCTTACGCTGATATTTGCGGGGATGTCAAAGCCATACACCAGCTAACTCTCCATTATAAATCGTACACAGGGTTTTTTTAACTTCTGTTGCAGACAAACATACTGAGCTACCAGTGACTTGCAGGAGGATTTTGAAATGGTAAAGAGATGTCAGAATGGCTTTTCTGGGGGCAATGAATTAAAATTTTGCAGTCTTAAAGCTATGCTTTCTGAGCTGAAAGTCCATAGGAGGCCTGAAAATCTATTCTGCAGTTGAGTTCAGTGTAAGAACAATTTCTTGGCTTTCTAAACACTCTATTCTTTCATTTCAGGGTGGCTCACAGCTGACTATTTCTTGATTTTTCTAAACACTTTATTCCTTTCTTTCAGGGTAGCTCACAGCCACTGTTGTCTCATGTTGCCCTAGCAGTTGCAAGTAAGCTGACTTCAGCATTGTTTAATGCTGCCAGGTAATAACATAAAAAATTACATTAAATTGTTTTTGTTTTAGTAGCTGCATAATAGTTCAAGGATTTTTAGGACTGTTAATATGATTCTTCTAATGTGTTTCTCTATTGCAAGTGGCTGGCTTGGTTGGAAGAGTAAACATGAAGAAGAACCTGCCCAAAAACAGAAACCAAAAGTTGAACCTGCAACCCCATTGGCAGTGAGGTAAGTTTTACATGCTGTCTCAATTGCTTTAAATTTCTTACGTTTTTAATTGTTTGAGTTACTTTGAAGGGTGGGTAATTGATGAACATATTTATTTTTCTTGACTTCAAGCAGCAATGACAGTTTGCAGGTCATTTGATTTAAGCTTTGTTTTATTTCATTTTATCATGCTGGACAAATTACTCATCTCTTTCACTTCCAGTGTGTGGCTTCATTGTTACTGTAAAAGAACAGTGTGCACTGTTGAATGACTGTATAAGTACACGAATATCAGTCCTGAAGTTTATCAATGAAGAGTTCCAAAGAAGCTGCATGAAGTGCTTGCTGCTTAAGATAGGTTAAAGCCCCTCACAAAAGTTAAGACGTATCCTCTTTCCCTGTTGATTGTGGAGAGAGGAGAATGGGAACAACAGATTGTAGCCTAACGTTTTCAAGAAAGCTGATAAAAGACTAAATTGATTCCTGATTGTTTTTCCTGATTTTTTTTTTTTAAAGTATTCTCAAGACTAGGTGGCAATAAGAGAGGGCTTACACAGTAACCCACTGCTGAGATCCTTGCCTGACAATGCGTGGCAAGGCAATCGCTTAGCCTAGTTTCTGAATTTGATTTTCAGCAGGACTGTAACAGACCTATGAGATCTACCAGTAGACAGCACAAAAACTTTTTTCACACTTTGCTTTTAATTTTACCCATACATTTATGTTACCTTAAAAAAAGAAATCTTGGTCCTTATAAGATATTCTGTTTACTATTTCTGAAGAAAAGTAGGTATCTAATGTTTTACCTTTTTTTTTTTTTTTTTTTTTTTTTT
>Ga0181612_158097_pt1 | contig 11750 bp, 7 predicted proteins | sample HoacroProtozoa21_FD_119630 | JGI IMG/M metagenome (GOLD analysis project Ga0181612, IMG submission 119630) | Hoatzin crop microbial communities from Cojedes, Venezuel. Combined Assembly of Gp0051906, Gp0051904, Gp0051908 | reverse complement strand
GGGTTGGACTAGATGACCCACAGAGGTCCCTTCCAACCCCTACTATTCTGTGATTCTGTGATTCTGTGATTCTGTGATTTCTGAGTTTGCAAAGGAAATCAAGGCAGTCACCCCCTTTTTTGCAGATGGGCATGGATTTTTCTAGTGGGGCAAGCGGCCTGATGACAGGGTGATGTGGTGTTGAAAGGACAGATGGGTTTGCACGTGAGTAAAGCTGTCCTCAGAGGACAGCCCACACTGAGACAGCACACACTCTGTATGGAAACAGAAACCCCAAACCTCATCCTTCTGACAGTCATAGTTCTGTATCTCAGTAATTTGTCTCTGCTACCAGCATTACCGTTATGATACTATGATTACTTTTAAATTGAGAATTGCCTGTATAAAATACGGCAGTGTCACAATTCAGTTCCAAGTATAATTTATTCATGTGATTCATGCCGATTTCAGAGGCACCCTTTGTTGTCAATAAAGCACACGGCTGCACGACTGTTTCTATTTGAACCTCGATTTTGTTAAACTGATCGGAAGCAATTAATTGAATAAACAGGCACCATCCTGATCAGGTTTTGATTTCAAAGGTGATAAAAGAACTTTTTAAGTGGTGTTGGGGGGGATGAGTTTTTTTTCCCTCAGCTGTATCATTTTCTCTCCAAATCGTAAACACTGTTTTGCAGACTTCCCTCTTTGTCTCACAAAAATAGCTCCCACTTGTCAATTTAAGAAATGGTTGATTGGCATAAAGCCAGCAGAGGGAGCATAAATGCCTGAGAAGTTTTCAGGGAACATCTATGTAAACAATTATTGTTGTCCTGTTTTGATTTCCAGGCAACAGATCCTCAGAGACACATACACAGCATACAGACAATATCTATCTGGACAGCCTTCCAACTTTTTCTGTCCAGATTATAACAGTCTATATTTTCTCCATGTATAAAGGATCAGTATTTTCTAGACTCGGAATAAGAGATATGTTGATGTGGAACATACTTGTTTTTAAGAATCTGTGAAGTGATCGTTCAGTGTCGCAAATGTAATTCCTTTCTAAAAAGAAGTTAAGATTCCTGAGCTTCAATCAGCAGTGGATTTTTGATACAGTCTGGAGTCTTTCAGACTGGAATAAACACATAATTAATCAATAAATATACAGTAATCCATATTTTCCTTTTGTGCTATTCAGTGGCCCAGGGCTGCCAGTGTTTTTGATACTTCCCAAACAAATCAAAACCACTGATCTTTGCACCGAGATTGCCAACCTTTGTATCAACTTTGGCAATTGAAAGACTAACATTTGTATTTATCCCTTTATTCAGTTCTCCAAGAAAAATCTGCAATTAAGACTTGTTTGATCTCAAAAGAAAGGCAACGCTAATGTTTTCGTAGTATTTTGCTTTTATTTTCAAACCTTAATGACAGGAAGAATTGATCCTGCAGTTCTTCAGGCAAATCTCTGTATTTCCCTCATTAATATTCTCCCAGGATGGGATCATTTTGCATTATTTCATAGGTGTTTGTTTTCAGTTGCGTAAGGACAGAAATCATCATCTTGGATAGCTTCTCACCAGTTTGAAGGCCTTGCAGTCACTGCTGGGCAGTTAAGTTTGAATCGGTCTCTAACACCAGGGGGATTTTTGCCATGAGAAATTGTTTCTTATGCAAAACTGAAGTGTTGCTGGCACTGGTGATGGGAACATTGCTTGGTAAAAAGGTTCTTTGACGATTTGTGGGGAGTAGCATTATGAAGTAAATCAGAGTTCTCTGCTCCTGACTACAAATTCTGTGCAGCCTGCTGTAGCATAAGGGACGGAGGCAGCATGCGGATATTGTGCCCTGTTTTTGTAGGTGTTTTAGGGATCGCAGAGGAAGTTTTACAGCTCATTCGTTGATTTGTTCATTCTACATACGATTTATTTTCGGGACACTCCTGAAGAAGGACAGAGGCAGAGTCCAGCCTAGTAGATGAGAACATCAGAAGACGGTCTCATTGTAGTTTGCAGGCAGATGGATCTTAGTAATAACAGCATTAAAGATACTGACCGTGTGTCCTTCTTTTCAAAATTGCATTAATGCCTTCCCTCGTTGCAGACACCATGCTAAAATTTTACCACTTGCCATATTTAGTAGGATATGTTTCATATGGATACCCGTGTTCAAGAACTTGCTTTTGCCTGCTTGTAAAGAAAATAAAGAGGGAGGTAACTGCCTACAAAGAGCTACTGCTGCAAATAATGGAGGGAAATTCCCCCTTCCCTGATGTTTCCAGATCCAGAATTCCTCTGCTGGAATCTCAGCTGTCTCACAAATATTTTGGTCACACTGAATCTCAGCCAGAAATCCCGATGTTTAGAGAAGTCTATATCTAGCTTCATCTGTGTCTAAGCTTATGCTTAATGACTGAGATAAACATGGGGCCTATTGGCCTTGTTTTGAAGTTTGCAGGTATTTGCTGCTTAAATTGTGCTTAAAGGTCTGGGCCCATCTCTAATTTACAATCCCCTTTAAAACTTTATTATCCAAAGAAATTCTAAAATGTTTTTACTGGACTTTGAACTTTTCTCCTGACAGATGACTTCTAGTTTCGCATTTGGAAATGAACTCTTGTAATGTTGAGGTCACAACTTGTGCACACAAATGTTATCCTAGGTTTACAAGACAGCAAGCCTCTGAAGAATTGTATGCCTTGTAATTAAAATATGTATAAAAACAGCCTTTCCCTTTCTGAGTTTGCTGAAACTTTAGATCTGATTTGACACCTTCCTAATTTGCAAGAAAAACTTTATCAATTTTTGTTTCATTTTTCATGACGTGCTTTGGCTGCATGTTAGAGAAGCAACAACTACTGGTATAACTTGCTTGTGACATTTTTCTGGTTATAGACAGAAAAACAAAGAAAGAAAAAGGAATTCCTTTGAAAATGACACCTGCAAAACCAAAATTGCTTGTCTGTCTGGAAAAAAATACTGCATTATCTAAAAGCAACTCTGTGCAGGATTTGCATTAGAACCTACAACAGACCGAAAGCAAAACTGTTCCAAGAACTTGAATAGCTTCTTGCACATTTTTAGATTCCTGAAATTTTCATTTGAAATGCCAAGTTTGCTTTTTGAAGAAGGATATTAGAGGCCTAATAAAACCCAATAAAAGGGTAACAATGTCCTGAGCTTGCACTTTTGAATTTGCTTCTACAACTTGTAGGATCGTCTCCTATTGCCCCATCACCTAATCCAGGGGTGGTCACAGAAACGGCCTCATTCGTGGATCGGGTTGTGAGAAGTGACTGCGAGGCCACGAATACGCGGCGGGTGTCCAGACAGCGCAGCCCACCGTCGGGCTGCGGGGGGGTGAAAGGAAGGGGAGGAACCACGTATGAGACCCATGGAGAGAACCAGGCTTCTCTTTCTCTCCAAGCACCATTAAGAGTCCCTTCTAAACATACACCATTTTATTTTACAAACGAGTATCCCAGTCCTTCAGTACACATCTGTGTGAGCAGCCTTGTGTAGAATTTATATAAACTGTACACAACCAAGTATAATTTATGTGACTTTAGCCTCAACACACTTCTCACAAGTTACCGTTGGCAGATCAGAAGCAGAACCAAAAATGGCAGAGGACTGCTCCGCACAACCACGGCAGCGGTTACTCAAGTGCCAGCGGCGCGTCCGCACCAGCCTGCATGCCGAGATGGTGGAGCACACAGGGCTTTAAAGCCTGCAGTCGGCTCCGGCCGCTCGGGACCAGCCAGCTGTCTCCTGGGCAGGCTAACTTCACCGCTCCGAATCACAAAAGCTGAAGCGACTTTTGAAATTGTTATAATTTAATTATGCTTGTAACTGAGGCTCTTCACACACAACAAAAAAATTATTCAAAATGAAGGAATTTGCTGCCTTTTAAGTGCTTTCCAAAAGATAATAATTTAAAGCAATCTTCTCTCTTCTTTACAAATCACATTATTCAACAACTGCAATTCACATCTGCAAACTCTGACGAGCAATTTCCCATCCAAATAAGGACTGGACTGGCAACATGTGGCGTTTGTTCCAGTTACAGAGTCAGCAAAACCAGGCCGTTTTATAATTGCAGCTCCTGGCGGTTGCTGTTGCTGATAATGCACTCAGACGCTCAGCCGTTCTTACTGAAGGGAAGACAAAAACTCTATTGGAGCTTTTTCATTGATTACAGGCGGAGTCCTCAAATGGCGAAGGGAAGGGCTTACACGTACAAATATGCTGAAAATGGACAGAGAGGGACTCAACAAAAATACTTCAGTCTTAATTAAAAAAATCAAGCATTATTATACAAGTACATAGTAAGGTCCTATCACATTTACTTTTAAGTGAGCGTGTAACTTGTGTTTAAGTTCAGCGTCACTCGGTAACTTTGCCTCGAGTCCCAGTCTGATCTTTTCAGCTAGTTAGCGTACTGGGCTTATACAGCACATGGCTCCCAGTATTGCAAGGGGATAATACTGTACGTATCCAAGTAGTAACAACAAAGTGGTTTAATCTTCGAAAGTCCATCTGTTTCACTGAAGGTGCATTATTAAAACAGTAACAACGACTTAAGAAAATAATTATAGTATACCTCATATTACAGCTTCTCCCATTTCACTGTGATAATCGTGTAGCTTGAAGTTAAAAAATGAATTCTACAGCTAGAAAACCTGCACAAAGGAGGAAAAACAGAATCACTAGAGATTTGTTCAAAATGAAAAATCTGTTTCAATTAAATAACGTTTTGCCTTTGAAGATGGACTTTCTTAACATTTATAAGATGGCTGTTTTCTGAAAGTACTCTTCCTTGCTCCACAGTTTAAAACGCTGTACCATCACGTAACAAAATCATACCCTAACACATAGCATTCAGGATTAGTTGGTGGTGCAGAAATTTTTACACGTTTCACAGCAAACATTACACCAAGTTGTTGAACCAGTGTAGGGGCATCAATAGGCACAGGCCCCTCTCCCCACCAAACCAGAACTGCAATGCAAAAATCAAACAGAAAGTTTGCCACCTGGAAAGAAGCCAGACATTGAAGGAAAAGGACAAACTCTCTGTGCAAAGAGTTTTTCTGAATTTTAACCTTCACCCCCAGCTTCACTGGACGAGCATCTTCCCCATTTTTAATATGATCTACGAATGAAACGTGCTTTCACTTTGCTCTTATTTGTTATTGTAACAGCTCATCCTGTAGTTTGCCTTTTCTAGAGATGCAGAAAAATAGTATCCAACATGGAAGTCCATTATTCTGGAGCCGGAAGTTGGTAGCCTGTACACAAGAAGTCAAGATTATTTTCTGACACAATCTTGCACTCAGTGTACTTCTCATTTTGCATAGTATGATACTATGTATTTTGCAGAACTAGTGAACCTTATAGAAAACTGGATTAACTCTCAATCTGTACTTAGGTATATTTAAGCTCTTCAGCATTAACTGCCCTACCCCATTTGCATTTATTAGTACAATAAAGAATATTTAATTTCACAGCATCTGTCAAAGTAGCTGTAGAGTTCCTTGTTAAAATGTTCAGGGATTTATTAGCTTTGTTGTTCTCACTTGTGAGTAGATGGGTAGTTGTTGATACTGCGTGACTGGGAAAACAAGGACTCGGGAGCTCCGATTTAAAAACCACCCAACCCACCCCTCCCCACACAGAAAACTGTGAAGAACACGTTTCAGTACTGGAGTGAAACGAGCCCAAGTACGGCATTTGTACAGTGACAATTAATTCACTTAGAAAACCCAGTATCAAAATTTGGAGGCTTCTTTTTACAGATACTAAAGATGGATGAATACAGATGGAGTTCTCAAGCATCTGACATATTTTTGGAAGCTAAGGTCACAAGGAGATCATGGTACTCGGCTAAAGCTATGCTGTATGTAGACTCCAGAAACTGGAAGGGACCAATTAAAATAGTTACTGATCATTGTGTGTCTTCTGAAAATTGCTATGGTATTGTGGTATCACAGGAATCAGATCTACCTGCTAGCTGCCAGCGCCATGTCCAACAGAGTTAAAATTTTCACATCAGTTTTAATGTTTGTAGTTAGCCCAGGAATTCCAACAAAGACAAACCAACCTTTCAGCAGGATTACACCATTTAATATTTTTATAAGCTTATTTTATTTCTTTGCTGTACAAAGGCAGAAGTGCAAACCATCTCAATAAATCTACATCAGTAACTACCTAGACATGATACAGATATATACAAAAAGCCCAATTATTTCACTTCAGTGTTGATACCACAGTTCATGCAGAGCTGGATGCAAACAATGCAAACAGCACCTACACAGTGTAAGGCGTAACTCTCATGATACTTACATCTTGTTCCCTATAGTGAAGGCTTCTGATCAACCAGTTCTTTGTTACCCTCGCATTTGACAATCCTGCTTAGTAGTAGTGCAGCCTCAAAACTGAAAAGTGCATTTCTTTATTATATACATTCTCATAAGGATTATGGATCGTTCCAGAAATCGTTTTCAAATTTTCACTTTTAGAAGTAATTGCTTATGTTTTCTGTCAATTAAAATTATTTCATAAGCTAAAAATACCATTTTCCCAAAGCTCTGCAGATCACATGCAATTATGAAAACAAAGCCCCCAAGAGCAACTCTAGGAACTGTTGTCTTTTGACTTGGGAAGACAAGCAATCCGGTGAAAGCACTCAACCAACCCACTGCTGTTTTAATCTTAAAACACTTTGGAATATTTCAGGTTAGTAAGTTTGCAGATCCAAGCGGCTTTGGAAAAGCTCCATAACACAGATATTTACATTTTGTATTATATTTTTGAGTTGTAATTAATCTGTCATCTCAGGTGGTTTCTTTTTTTTCTTCCCCCGGAGATCTCACTTTGAAAGAAAAGTAGAAAAGGGAATATGATTACTGTCATTGTAGGAAATACAATTCTGAGTCATTTCGCAAGAAAATAAAGTAAAAAAAAAATGCCTAAGATTAAAAAGTCAACTCTTCCCCTCAACTATAAAGCAGCACTGCTAAAAGTAATTTATCTTTGTGTTCTGAGCTACTGCAATTCCCGCCACATTTATTTTTAAACCACAACATCCTGCAGCAGTGGGGCTCGAGGGACTGTACTCCAGCCAGCCTTGTTTTAGGAGATCAAATACTACATCCTCTCTCTGCCTGCACTCCCTTAGACAGGGCAGTAGCGAGCCAGACCAGCACACACTCTTGCTTGAAACAGCATCCTAACTCTCATGACAACTACTGCGGCTGAGCTGCTGGACTCTGCAGCGAGGCAGCCGAGCACTGACACGCACGGTTCCACCCGCAGAGCGCAGCTCCGACGGGAAGCCCGGACTGAGCAGAGGAAGGAAAGGGTCAGGGCAGCAGAGCGCCTTGCTATGCGTGCACGTGCCTGGCTCCCCGACCTCCTGTGGCTGTGGGCTAACACAACAGCACGGACCTCTCTTGCGGGCATTTCCGATACTCCCACACATCTTCACCCACAAACTGTGCCCAGAAAATTGTGTAGGATTCAACTTTATCAGACTGGTATGACCGCCTTTAAAAAAAATGTTACCCGGGAATAAAAATGTAAACGGAAGACACTACCTTCCTCAGGAGGAACCGATGGCTCAGTTTCAGAAGTGACGGTATCCACATCTTCAAAACTTTTGGCATCTGGCTTCTCTTGTTCCACCTCACACAGATACACATCAATGGGTCCTTTCGTGCTCTTCATATGTACTTCTATGCAATCCTATAAAACAGCAACTTGCACATAAACCAAAGAACAAATCTCACACATCGGTTATCTATTTTTGCACATATTTTAAAGCCAGCAGATTAAGAACAGAACAAATACAGGAATGACATAACGGTTTAACTGTATTACTAGTTCTGCATAAATTATGACTTATGACTTTTACATGGATCTGTAGGCCAATTATTAAGCATCATTAAACTAACAAGGTTTCATTTTTGATGAACATGCATTCAATGAATCTTTGTTTAGTCTTTTTACTGACCTTTAGATATATGAGCAAGATTTACTATAAGTTTAGGAAGAGTAACAAAATTTAAAACTTGACAAGTCAATGCCATGGATCAGAAAACAAATCAGAGCACACAGCAGCTTTAATAATATGGCAAAGCAACTAAGTCCTATTACTTCTACTCCTCTCCTCCAGCAGACATCACATTGCAAGGCACCGAGCATATCAAATTTAATGGACAAAGGAGAGAAGATTCTGTTCCCTCTAAAATGCAGCTTTTAAAATCCTGCCTTTTCCTTCAGGAAGCCTCTGAAATCTTATCTTTCCCATCTCCACAGGATGAGAGCCAGCTCCTTTTACCCTGGAGATCTATGCAGTGGATCTAAGTCTTCTGGTTCTACTGATTTGTATGTCCTTTTCCTACAATATCACCTCTTTCTGTGCACACAGCAAAGCAAATTTTATGATTACACAATTAAGAACATTGAAAAAAAGATTATTATCCCTACAGCATTGTTTAGTGGAACACAAGAACAATAAAGCACCAATTTTTGCTACACATGACAAAGAAACACCAAGTCAATTACTGATTGCTACTGCAAGAATCAAATTTGAGAACTTTCGCTCCCTTAAGACAGAAATGTATAAGACTTACTTCTTTAGGAACTGGTATTTCCAATTTGGTTTCCTCTGGAGCTTTGATTGCAATCACAATCTGTTCTTGAAATGCCTGAATGCTACGTATATCTTGGTATGTCACATAAGCTAGTGTATACATTGGTCAAGGATTCTGTAAAGTACTTTGCTAATGGGCAGAAACAAAGAGTTAAGATATGTTGAAGCAGAGTACCAACTTAAGTGGTAAATAGTTCAGCTGAGGTTACTTTAATACTAGCTTTATAAAATTAAGTATTAGCTAACAAGTGGAAAACCTTTTTTCTTTATTTCCAGGAATGAGAAAGCTTTTTTAAAAAAATTGAGATATTCAGTATTGAAAAAACAAGCAAATTTGACAAACAGTTTTCACAGATGCTGTCATAAGTCTACACAGCAGAGGGAATGTTGCCCTTGAGAAACTACTTCTTTGTTTTGCGATAACTATGCACATAAATAATTTCCTGGAAAACTATGGAATTATTTTCTTAACCAGAACAGGCAAGGTGTAATGAGAAGTTTTCCTAGTATCACACAGAAAATGGACACATTTCATCTGAGCACAGACCTTAACATTCTGCTAGACAAGAGAGCTAAGTAATATTTTATTGTAACCCTGAAGCCAAAATCCAATGTTTATGTCATATTAAACGAAATCCCTTTTCTGTTGTCAAAATCCATCTGAAAGATAAGACTGCGTTGGAACCATTCCCAAGAGACAGAACAGTATTAGGACACAACCAACGTACCGTTGTATCTTCCTGGCAACAGGCCACTGGGACTATGTTTTGGGTCCTCTTTCCCATCTCACTAAGCAACTCAATCTCACTGGTAGGTCAAGACCTGCCCCTGAGACAACTTTACTCTATAATGGAGAGAACAAGGTCATGGTCAGGGTACTAAGACTATTGCCCCACTTCCATTCTTCGGCAGCAGAAAGGTCCCACAAGTAGCACTCCCCTGAGAACAGGCTAGACTGTGCATGATACTGCGAAGCAGGGCACGTGACTTACATACACTAATATAAAATCACCGGTAAGTTTCCTATTATAAAGCTCATTACCAAGTATTACTGCACACCTGTGGTATCAGCTACACCTATTACTAGACACCCAAGTACTTGCAACCAAAACCACGTGTTAAAGTAATGCAAGAGTTGAAAGGATATTTTGCATTTTCTTTGTCATCTGTTAGTTCAAATAACTGATGAGCACAATCGTTGATTAATTCATCCAGAGCTTCTTCCATAGCTGACAAGTCAGAAAGTTCATCTTTAAGGTTTTGCTGCTCTCGTGCTTTTCCGACAACTTGGTCAAGATTAGAACCTCTAGAAGAACATGAAAGTTGTCTAGTATGTTTATATAAATAAGAGACTGTTTATTGAACACAAAGTGTACAAAAAAACCCCAAAGTACTGTGTTTTATAGAAAAAAACCAAGGAACTCTGGCATCCATTCCTGCAATACGCTTCGTTGTGCTTTGTACTTGATACCTGTTAATATAGTAGTTCAGACAGCCTAAGGATACAGAAGAACTTGAAGTATTTTTAACTATTAAAAGGAATGCAATATGCTTAAAAATACTCTCAAAGTTATAAATATTACTCAACATCGTTGGGTTTTACTGTCTCAGTAATTAGAAGTTCCAAAGCCAACTCACACCCACTGGATAAGATTCTTAGATCTTTTCTGAATTAAGTGGATTCCATCCAACACATTGGTGATGTCATACACTCTTCTTTTTCGTACTCCAAGCGTTGTTGCTACTTCATTTAAATCAAGGACACCGTCTGGAGCTGTTTTGACAAGGTCCATGAATTTTCGGGTCAAATAAACCAAGGATGCATCAAATCGAGGCTTTTTGACTTTCAGGTTTCCTGTAAAGTTTTGACAGAACATTTAGGGTAAGCTAGGGCACGACTATGAAGTGTTCCTTAAAGAAAACAAAAGTGATGAAGTAGCAATGAAGATAAAAGTCTGAAAACACTATCATTAATGCTGACATTGCAATGGCATCATATAAAGTCTATTAACTACATACACCTTCATTTGTTTGCAATGATTGCATCTTAATAACAAGCATGCAACTTCACTCTTCCAACGTTCATGACCTCAGACTGCTAGTGCAGACGTTAATAGTTGTGTAACTGTATGTTCTGTAGGACAGGAGTTCAGACTACTGACTGAATACCAATGATACCTTCAGTTAGCTATAGATAGGGTCAGGGCAGTGCCAGAAAACTGCAGTTCTATTATCTGCTCCATGAAAACTGTTAAAATGTTTTTTTCTAACCGTTTTGGACCAGATTAACCAGAAGATCTCCCAGACAACATTCAGACAGGGTTCAGGAGTTAGCCTGGTTTCAGGGACTGTTTCAGCCTGGATGTGACCCAATCTGTTCTGAAGTCTGAGAACTTAATATGTGGACAAACTCTGGGTGTACCATTTGGCCTCAGGGCAAAAGAACTGGTGATCTCATTGTTTAATTTACTAACGCAACAAAGATCTACAGACACCAGGACACCACAGGTTTAAAAGAGATCCCTGTGCTATGTGCCCCCATGTCCTGGTTTTGGTTAAAACAGAACCAATTCTCTTTTATTGAATTTTCCTGTCAGCTAAGTTCTTCTAACTGACTGCATTTTTCTGAATTCTGCTGCATATTTTTCAGTGTCCGCTCCAAATCCAGTAACACCTGATGTTTATAGTTTTACTGAGCTAAGGGTAGGGATGGAATGCAGAGAAGGCCCATGTTTATAATCAGTACCATAGCAGCCAAGGTCATTGATAGACCTCTTATGTTCCACAAGTGAAGAGTTATAACGGGTCGTACTCGCATGGAGGGATGGACAGAACAGGTGACCCACTACTGACCAGTAAAGTACTCCATGCCATGCACGTCATAGCTTAAAGCTGGAGGATCATGAGGGTCTCATGCTCTTCGTCCATGGCCGCCTTCTGAAGAGGACCCTGCTCTTGTCCTGCCTACAATCCTGATCCAGATTCCAATCTGTGCATTCCTGAATCCAGCTTCCATCTACTGCTAAATCCAGTCCAGGACTTCCTGGTGCCTTCCTGGCAGCTGCTGGCAGGACACCAGCGCCAGGAAACTCAGTATTGGGTTTGTATATTTTGCC
>Ga0181612_149587_pt1 | contig 11750 bp, 5 predicted proteins | sample HoacroProtozoa21_FD_119630 | JGI IMG/M metagenome (GOLD analysis project Ga0181612, IMG submission 119630) | Hoatzin crop microbial communities from Cojedes, Venezuel. Combined Assembly of Gp0051906, Gp0051904, Gp0051908 | reverse complement strand
GGTTCCTCCACCACTTGCATCAGAAAGTTATCATCGATGCTCTGTAGGAACCTCCTGGATTGCGCCTGCCTAGCTGTATGGTCTTCCCAGCTGATGTCAGGGTGGTTGAAGTTTTGCATCATGTTATTTCCTAGAACCTACACACAAGCACATTTACAGCCCCAGTCCACTTTCTTTCCAGTCTCACCTTTATTTCCCCTTTTTGTCCTGCCACCAGACTATACCCTTCTGTTTTTTCTTCCCTCTTCTCTAAGTTTCAAAAAGATCTTAATTTGGGTTACATTAATTTTTGCCTTGATGTTACATAAGGAAAAAACAATTGCAAGCAAATTGTGTTGCATGTATTTCACCTTATCAGAAAGCTGAAAATAATTCCTGTCTTTCAAAATGGCTTCAGTCTCCTCTCAGTTTCAGAGGGATCCAAGACATCTTCACCCATAATGCCTTCACCAAAACAGTAACCACCTCCCATGGTTTGTCTGTCAGCGTGGAGCCCACACCCTTGTATTCGTAAAAATCTTGTGCAGGCTTTGTCCAATGGAGACCAAAGGGGAACACAAAGGCTTCTTTAAAACACCTACTACAGGCAAATTTCAGAGAGGAGCTTACCAAGAACAATGGGTATTTTGAGAGAAAGCAGCTTTAGATGGCATTTCCTGCAGCAGTCCCTGCCAAAGGAGGCAATTCCAAACACAAAGGTGAATTTTCACAATGATCCTAAAATATTCCATGAATAACTTAAACATAAATCTGTTCTAATTTAATTAAGAGTTCGAAGTGTGTGCATGTTATTGCATTAGTAAGATTGCCTGCGGAAAGAAACGGTCAAGCACTCAGTAGTAAAATACAAGATTCGGAACAAATTGTTTGACTAGTTTCTAAGTTTACTGACTGAAAGTCAGTACGTGGCTTGCATTCAAACATTAAATGCTCTAATTCTGTCCGTCGGTCACTGCAGGTGTCAGATCCCTCACTTTCTGTGTGAAGCTCAACTACAACGCAACTATGGAGCCATACCATAACAGATAGACCCATATTCATGTTTCTTTTCAGCACACTGAAATAAAGAGATGGATATCATATTTTTCCTTAAAAAATAAAGTGTATCAATATTTTAAATACATCCTGACCATGTAAGTCCAACAGGCATTTTACTATTAACAACTGCCTACGACTCACCCACAATATGTGTGTTGTGTCCCAAATTTCATGTGGATGTATCCACTGGAACTCATCATTAAACACGTCACTTCTATCAGTTACCTTCTAAAAAAGATTGACTTTCACGAATTTTTGAACTTTACTGAATTGCAAGACAAAGACAAGCTCGTTTAATCTTTGCAGAAATACACAATGTATGAACATGCTATATAATAATAGTTTTTAGGGCTCTGTTCATCTTTATACTGCCTCAAAATTTGAATACTCTTACTAGAAATGGAACTTTTATAAATAAAATTCAGAATTAATATTTTACCAGTATTCTACCTATCATCAGCTAAATCCTGCTGCATTTTGAGCCCAGTTTAAGTGGCTGATTATAACCAACTGCTAACACATTGATTTTTATGGTAGTTATGCCAATTGCACTTAGACCAAATCCTTTAGGGTTTAGTTTTATAAATTTGTAAAAGAGGAGAAAAACCATTAGAGAAGTCAGTGATTTAAATAAGACCAACATTACTCCCTAATAAAGATATAAAATTAAAGGATAATAGTAACCTCGTGCTGTTTTATGAGGCAATAATCCAGTTACCAATTCAACCTTGTAGTTTATCCCATCAAGAGAACCAGATTAAAAACAGAGGGAGGGAGGGCACTCCTATCCCTATCATATTGCAAGCATTTCTAACTGGGTTTAAATATTTTGAAAACTGTTGTTAAAAGTCTTAAACTCACAGACAAGTCAGAATGAAGAAAAACGCCTGTTTCTGCTCTTGACCCACTCCTTGCAGATGTGGCTTTAAAACTGATGAAGTGTTTTATGCTCCCAGATAAAAATTTTACCTTTCTAAGAAATGTCTTAATTAGGAGGATTCCTGACTTTCCTCATCAACAAATGCATTTAAATCTATTTTTTTATTTATTTATTTTTATCTGGGGGAATAAAACACTTCATCAAATTTAAACTGCAACTTCCAGGACTCGACCATGAGGAGAAACATGTGTTTCCTCCCAGACACACCCGTAAGTTTAACAAAAAAAACCCAGCTACTTGAGGAACTGCTGCATACTGCTTTGTAAATGACTGAAAATGTAAGACAGCAAGGGCGTGATCTCTTGTCTCGCAATGATTTCTTCAGAAAATCAGGACTGCAATAAATAAACAATTGACTGAGGCAGTTTCATTTTCTATGGGATGTCTAATAAGATCCTGTGCTGCAACTTTCATAAGCTCTACACAGAATGTGAAGCTTGGGGATCCACAGATAAAAAACCAGCCTTAAAGCACTAGACATTTCCCAAGAGTATTTCAGAGGCTGCTTCAGGCCCTCCGGTCAGCCAGATGGAGAGATGGAGCTCCAAGAAGAGCCCATCATTTGGAAGGGGAACTTGGCCATCAGACAGAAATTTTCCTCCCTTTCACTTCAACCGAAAAACTGAGGAAGAAAGCCCTCTCTTGGTCCACTAAGAGTTGGACCTCTTAAATGAAATTATCAGTCGTGGTGGTCCTCACTTTCTACCACATTTTTTTTCATATGATAATCCCCTTGGGCACAATGTCAGATTCTTTTAATTCTTTTTCGACTGAAGAATACCTGCTTCTATTGAGGTTGTATCATGGTGACTCTCTGGTGTGATGCTCTGGCAGTATAGTACAGGAGCTGCACAATCCCAGTCAAATTTACTGTACTGTTTTTACATTTTGAAAAGTGTTGATAAGAAGCCTTGAGAATAAACAGAAAGGATGTGGCTGTGGCTAACACCATTAACTCAAAGCCACAAAGAAGAATTCATTTCTATCACAGCCACACGCTGAGAGTCAAAATGTGAAGTGAGAAGTGGTCACAAATCGAACAATTTCTCATTTTCTAGTGCTCTACTTCAGAAACCTGTGATAACAGAAGCACTTAGTGCTTATAACTGCAACTGAATGTATGCAGGACGCGCAGCACTAAGGCACCAACAAATGGGGACAGCCTCCAGGTTCTGAACTCCCCCAGCCTCAGGCAAGCCTCTGTCAGGGTTTGCACTGTTCCTACAGACCACCTGAGGAGAGTGAAGCACAGGAGAAGCATGACACGTTATGCAAGGCGGATAATGAGAATCTGTGCAAGGAACTAGAGCATATGCACGGCAATCTCACTAAATTAGATGATTTCATGCTAGTTCTTTCCCATGAAACTCATTTATTTGAAGGAACAGGAGAGAGGGTACAGGCAGTACCAAACAGGCATCACCTAACATTCAATGAGTTCTAACTTAGGAAAACATTCTTCTAGTTGTCCACATGCATAGCACATGTAGTCTCATGTGAAAAAGATAAAACATAATCTAAATTAAAAGAAAATGAAAAGAAATGCTGATTTATTAGAATTTCAACTTAGCCTATATCTACCGTCAAAAACTGTGTTTTGGACAGTAAAAACATACTGCTTTCTCAGTCCCCATTAGTATCACATTTGGAAAAGAAGAAAGATCCATGCCTCAGATGAGGAATGAGACTGATATGCTTCATAACCTAGCTTTCTTCAAAATTTAAGAGAAACTATTAGCAGACAAGTCCATGAGAAAAACAAAACATTAAAAAATTACACATTTTTCAAACAAATAGGATTATAACCGTAGGACTTTCTAGAAACTGGAGGTCATTGTCTGTCCTTGTTTTGGTAGGAAAACAAGACATTGTCAGCTTTTTCATCTTACGTTGTAAGGCAAAACGAAAATTCAGCTCTTAACGCAATCTCAGAAAAGCTACTGCTTGATGTATTTCTCATGGTTAATTAATTTTAGCTGCATCGGCTTTTGTGTTTCCTATTACACAAGTGCTGGGTTTTCTTGGAAGGAATGTCAGCCCTCATAAAAACAATTCTTCTTTATTGTAAAAAAATGTAAGGAACATTATTATCTACATCTAACTTCAAGGGAGAGCAAATGACTAACAAATTTTAAACACCATAAACGTAATAAACAATTAAAAAGGCAAGCAAAGCCATCCTGACAGTATGATCTAGTCAGGGACATGTACTGCTTTCCGGAGGAGAACTGGCAAGCGGAGAGTAAGCATACAGAATTTTTCTTATTTTGAGAGGTTTTTTTTGACTCTCGAATTTTTCTTTTTGCATTCCTTTTAATCAGAAGGATCCTTGCACGAAGTATAAGTGGCTTGGGAATCTTGCCTGCGTCTTTAGGCTTACCTGATGTAACTGCTCTCCACCTCCTGATACCAAGGTGAGTGAAATGAGACTCTTGAAAAACTCTCATTGCGTTGTAGAAACAGATCTTGTTCTGTAGTCTAGATAATTAAGGGAAATACAGAATGTCCATCTTTCTCTTCCTCCTCTTCTAATACATTTTTCCTCCTTAGGACCTCATCTCTAGAGGGTTAGATGTGACCCTCTTTGGATCAGTTTGGTTTCAGTCCAATTTTAGCTTGTTGAGGTTCAGAATTTTACCCTTAGAGAAGTTTTGGAGCTTTCTGGAACCCACTGTAGCACACCTGGGACCCACTTCTCCATCTGTTAGTGACCTCCGAAATGCTAAGCCCTTTCCTCACCCAGAGCCCTTGGTCTGCAGCTGAGAGGACAGCTTGCGGTGCCACCCATAGCACACAGCTTATTTCAGCTCTCAGCATGCCCAGCGGCCCCTGGTAGGGGGAAACCATCTGCCCAGGCTTTTGTCTTCTGCTGAGCATCTGCCTTCGTCAATTTGCATTTGCAGATGGATTGCTTCAATAGAGAAGATACATTATCTCTTATTTTGAATTATCAGAACTACTCTAGGAGTTCATCCAACAACTCACACAACTGCTGTAGGCTTCTGAGCACAGATGAATTCCCTGCCTACTGCAACCATGCACGCTGTCCTGCTACTCATTTACAGGTAAGGAATACGGGAAGAATTCCCAGGATATGCCGAAAAACAAACGGACCCAGCAGCGTCCTCTATAAATAAGATCCCTCGCTCTCACAGCAACACCCGTGGGTGACAGCGGACTGGCTGGGTGGAGGGGGCTGCACAGGGCACCCTTGGGGACCCGCTTCGCATGCTTATCCCAGCACAGTGTCCAGCGTGGATGTGCGTAAGAATATGCATATGTCTAAACTGGGTATACCGTATGCAGTCTAAGGTATATAGAAACTAAGCTTCTGAAGCAAGTCAGTTTCAAAGTGCAATATGTCAGATATTATTAGCACAAAAAAACAAAATAGGAATTAAAAATAAAATCCTGGTATTCTACTGTCAGGACTCTGATAACCCAGAGGCTCGGATTCACAGAAGATGATGCCTGCTGGAGACGAAAGAGTGTTTGTTCCTGGTAACACAGCTCAGCCACTTCCATGTCGTGAGACAACAGAATCATCCATACTGGGTTATGATGTATGTTAAGAACAGGGAAGGGATCTTCAACACCCAGCACACGTTTGTAGTTCTGTGCTCATCTAGTTGCCTTTTGCCTTCTCCCTCCGTTGAAAAATTACACATCTATAACTGGGACATATTTTTTTGTTTCCATCTTCCTTTCCGAGCATGTGAGTTCATGCCAGACATTAAATACAGCAATCAAAACAGACACGATTCTGCCACCAAACTTTAATACACTGAAAGCTTCTCAAAATTCAAGCCAAATAATTGGCTTTCATGCCAGTCACTATGTGTTTGTTACACACAGTCTTGCAAATTCTGCATGGTGTTTGGCGAACACTTGTGCAATTATTATCTTAATGCAGTTTGCTTCCTTGAACAGAGTTTCCTGGAGGGTGGCGTTGCTTGCGAGGTGTTTGTGGACATTTTATTCCAGAAAAATTAAGATGATATTCCCACTCTGCATCAGGTACTTCTAGCTTAGACACAAGTCACACCACCAGAAAACCATTTGGTACCAATCAAAGGCATAAAGACAAAAAAGCATGACCATGAGGTCTCAGCATCAGTTAGATACATGAAACAGTTAAGGAACAGAAAGGGTCTACGACGAGATCTGCCTGCTGTCCCATTGTCATCATACAACAAAACAAGTGGGAAAACAGGAAAACAGGAAGACTTCTTAGCAAATGGTAAACACCTGCAAGCAGTGCATCTCATTTACATCAGGTAAAGTAATACTTCAGTGCAGCGTTTATCTGTCTGACAAAACTGGGTACCAATTTTATGGGTACCCAAATATGGCTGTAAATTACTCCCCTGCTCTTCCTACCACTCCCATCCCATACCTGTGCAACTAATATGAAGGATTAGCTTCAAGAATTTCAGAGTACAGAATTACAAACTCAGGAATTCCTCCCTTATCCTAACATTGCACAATATGCCGTGAAATTGCCGAGATTGAAACCAGAGCTGTGAATTCCCTGATGCTTGGAGGCTTCCCAACTGTGAGAGACCTCTTCACTCACGCTTAGATAAGGCATGCAGCTTACACAGGCTTCTTCTGATTCACTCCAGATTAATCAATTACAGATTATTCCAGCCAGAAATAAATAAAGCAAATGCTGAGACTATTTCTGGCCTGGTTTTGTAAACAAATCTAATCTAGAATCCCAGTGTATACCCTTAAAAATAGAGGGAAATGGATTAGCAAATAAATTTAACATAGTGTTTTCAAACTCACAATTGATCAAACCCACACAACCCTTACCAAAAAGAAAGACGGTTCCCGGGGGAGGGGAAGTAATGCAAAAATGCCACAGGTAGAAGAATACTGTTTCAGAATTTTTAGCTGGCCATTTCAATGTTTTGAAGAACTAGGATTTTTTAGGGGGAAGGATTTTGTTTTTCACTACACAGCTTATTTTGGTTAATTTCTGACACATTTGCCCTCTCTTTTTTGTAGAAGATAGCTGAAAACAAACCAAACAAAACATTTCATTTCTTTATAAACAAGCCACTGAAAACAGAAAGAAAAAGGCTGTGCTTGGTTGGCCAGAATATTTAAGGTGACTCTGTCAACTTGAAAATATTATTTATTATTTCCTCCCCCTAAAAGACATGTCAAATTTACCTTTCACACATAAAAAAAAAAAATTCTCCTGTGACACAAAAATAGCATAAGGTAACAATAAAGATAATTTCTAAACCACAAAGCCTACTTACCATTTTAGATTTTAGAAGAACCTAAAAATGAGCAGATCCTGCAGGTAAAAGCAAACAGCAGTTTTATGAGGCTGGATAAATTAACTCAAAGAATCCAATCACATGATAAAATTAAAGCTATGACAGCATAGTATCTATACATGTTTTTTGTTTTAAAAAGCGATGCTACAGTTTCAAGAGTGTATTCAGCAGTATGAGTATGCAATGATAATCACCGAAGAAGTTCAAATACTTGTTAAGATTCCTGGAAACATCCTGATGAAGGAGGACGCTCGCAGCCTGCCCTTCCTTTTCAGCTGTCAGCATCATTGCCCACCCCTGGCCGGCAGCTGCCATTCCTGTTACTGCAAGTGTTTCACATACAGTTCTCAAATGAACCATTTTGAAATGCCAGTAGGAAATACAAAAGTAAAGCCGCTGAAAGTAAACTTGGGTACTTTGGTTCTGGTTTGTAGGAGAAATGCAACCTTTTTCTTAACTGAAGTTGATAGTAACCCCTAAATATTGCATTTGGGCAAGTGTCCCATCCTCAAGCAGTTACTGAACTATGGTAAACTAAAAATGTGAATGCAAAACTGTCCCAGAATAAGGAACTCCTGCTGGTGCCAGCACACAGCTTGGGTGGTTTCTGACAGAAAAGAAGGACAATTACTACTCACCAAACTTAACACTGCTGCACCACAGCCGTCAAGTTAAACTGAAACCGTCAGAAGACAACAAAAGTAGCAAAATTCCTATGTGCCACCTTTGTACAACACAAAGAAAATGCTAAAACCCATATCAGAAGTGCTGCGTAGTCTACATTTTTTATGCTGATGATCCTCACAAGAGCTGCCCGCCCTCATGTCAGTTCCCAGCCCACCAGCAGTCCCCGCATGCAACTGAAATGTCATGAGGTCCATGGAACAGCTCATCATCCCACAGGCAAGTCTCTTTTACTAAGAGCCAGCACCGAGTGTAACACAAAGTAATTGTGAAAAACAAGTATTATCAGATTTTAATTACAGCAACTCTTTTGACAATGGATCCTTTACCAGATTTCCTTTCCCTCACTTAGATATTTATTATCTGAGATCAAGCTATGCTACATTCTCCTCTGGTAAACTGAAAATCGCTCATTCCGTGGAAGATATGTTCTCCAGCTATTTTATTACTCCTCTGGTCTTATATCTGAAACTTCTCCAATTTTTCCAGTTAAAAAAAAGCTAAAAGAGGGCGCAGCTTTCCAGTAGCAGCTGCACCCATAATATCTACACAGGTAATGCAACCTCTCTTACTCTGCCTGCTATTTTGTTTAAATAATTACTACTACTTTTTTGGCTATGATACCAGTCTGATCATTTGCTATGGCCTCCAGTTGTTTTTTTTTAAATAAATCACTGGCTTGTAGTGAATCACATACTGTTTGCTTGCTCTCAGTTTACTGAACAAGCCAGACTACTCTTAACAGTCTGCTCTCTTCATTATTTACTCTTCCCTCAGTCTTTGTAGTTGCAGTACTGCAGTCATAAGAGTCTAACGACAGAAGTGCAAGAAACTTTGTAAGAAGAAAGATCTCTTTTATTAGGTCAGCAATTGATCTGATCAAAGGTATTACTTCTTGTAATAACCTGTAACTTACTAATCTTTGTGTCACAGGTAAAATAATAAATAGGTTTTGATTTGATGGCTAACCCCAAAGGCTGTGTAATAGTGTCCTCGTCAAAGACTCATTAGCAAGCAAGTATTTTTGAAATCTCTGCTTTAGTTTGCCATTTAATCCATTTCATTTGTGCCAAGTTGATTTTGTAGCCTTCAAGTTTATTAATCAAAAAGCTATGTGAACTCAAAACCCTCACAGAACTTTATTACATCACTGCTCTTATCTCTAGAAATCAAACTTGTACTCACATCAAAAATAATATCGCTAGTTTGGCATGATCAAGTGTTCATTAACGCGTGATGAGGTATAGCATGTGTATTGCAGTGTTATATGGGAACACACAAAAGGCATTTGGAATGTGATAGCACATAAGTTAATACTTTGTGACAGTGGAGACTTAATAAAAAATAGTTGCCATAAATTAAGTGCTTGTCTACAGTGCCAGCTAAGTAATGGCCACTTTTGAGAAATTATTCCACTTTTTTCCCCAGGAATAGTGGTAAAAGAATGCAGCCCGTCATGAGCTCTGCGGCCTTCGGCGATGACGTTCTTCTCCTGGTACAGTTGTTACGCTCTGCCTGTCCCCTGTGAGCCCAGCTTTTGGGCAGCGGTGCCCAGACCTGGAAAAGGTCTGTCGCTTGGTATCACACCTGAACTCCTGCCTGCCTTTGAGAACATCATAGCTGTCCCCTCCAAGGGTACTTTGGTAACTTTCCCTGTTGCTTAACCTGTACATATATCTGCAAATTATTTGCAATGACTTTAGTTTTCATTAAAAAAGCCCACATCAAAAAACCATTTTGGTTAAACATCAAGGGATCGGTTTTGTAGACCGTGTTTTTAGTCTGAAAAATTCCACCTATTCTGCAGACTTGACCCTGCACTTCAGTTAACAGAGGTGGCAGATTAGGTAACGGAGACTGTGGTTCCGCAGCTATTTCTGCAGCGCCGGTGCCAGGCTCGGCAGCGCGGGTGCTGCCACTCATTCCGACCTTTGCCTGGTGCCTGCACAGCTGTTTGTGAGCCACAGGAACGGATCCAGCTTAAACGAGTGGCCGGCATAGGAGGGGTAAAGGGCTGCTTAAGAATCACTGTCACCAAACGTGAAACTGTAGCTTGATGCTCCTCTGTCCTCTGCCACAGAAATCGGATGGGCATAGGAACTTCAGATTCGGCTGGTCACAAAAATCGAAAAGTCACACACAGATTACTGCTATTACTGCTTATATGAACCAATACCCCTAGCAAACTATGTAAAAGCAGAGCAAAACGATGGCCCTCTTCCTACAGACCTCACAGTCGAACTGCTGCAGGCTTAGTCCTGATCTGACAACATCTCTTGAGCGGCAGTTCCAATCCTGGACTCTCTTCAACGCAGAGCTAAGCAAGACCTCAAAAAGCTGGATAGTTTTGCAACTATCAAGGAGTAACTCCTTCCATTTCATTTGTCTTCAGCCAAAAATCTGACTACTCAGCTAGCCCTTGGAGAAACTGGACGACAGTTTAATCAGAAAATTGGAACACAAGCTGAATCATAGCTAAATAGCTACCAGAAATGACTAGGAAACTCATCAGCTGGCTATTTTAGCTGAAAGACCTTACTCTTCTTCTTGCAGGTGACTCCCAGCCATAGTGGTGCACAAGGAGCTCAGCACTTGGATGGTGCTTTGCACACAAAAATTCCTTCTCTGAAGGAGCAATCAACTGAACCAAATTAATATAAACATTACACCAGCTCCTTTTATCACACCAGATTAGAATAAACACAAAAAATAGGTGGCTGAGTGGAAAAGTAATCTTTCCACTTGGGAAACCTACCACAGTTCCAAATCTTGCGTTGGGGTAACCTGGATATTTTCTTTTGGAAACCCTTTCCCAGAATATAATTATGCTGTTTGTAAAACCTCTATACCATTCAGCCCTATTAATTTCCAGCTCCCTAGTTCTCTGAGTTAAGAAGACAGGAACAGGACCGTTAGGTTGAGTCTGAATTGCGTTGCTAGAACTTGGCAGAGGAAATGTGCATAATCTGCCTGAGCTACACCTGGTTTTGTGAAGCCACGTCTATGCTGGGACACTCAGGAGAGCTGGAAGAACAGACCTCACATACAGCGTGATGTCAGGATGCATAAACCAGAGTGTACAGAGGCTGGTTTAGCTGCTTTCACTTGGGACTAAGGTGAACTTTGTTTTCTGTGATTCTCTGGGAACATACTACAGTAGATAAAAAGGAACATCCAGGTAGGATTTAGCATGGTAAATGGACTTCACACTGTTCATTGAACAGGCATGGCATTCATGAAATGTCCCTGAGTAAATGCAACCTGTCTATTCACTTCTGTGAGAAACAATGTTGCCTGAAAGGAATTAAAAGAACACAGTCAATTAACAACATTTCTAACTGCATCATTTTCAGGAACACAATTACTGTAAAAGGCATTTCTGTGGTCATTTATAAAGTACTGCAAAAAAAAAAAGATATATTCTGATATAGGAGTATGAAAACATCTTAAAAATGAAGAAATAATGAATATACAATTTGGACATTTATACATAACCCTCCTTTGTTTTTTCTACGCATTGCAGGATCACTCCTCTGTGCGTGTGATCTCACACATAAAGTATACTACAATACCCCACAACAAACCCAGACTGCACTAAGAATAGAAGACTAGATACTCATCTGGCATAACGTGAGACTGATCACTCCAGTAATTTCAACATTCCTACTCCAATTTGCAACAGCTAAGGATCTGGCACAAAACATCAAGTTAAGTTTCCAATTACATCATGCACCAGCATTGATTTCAACAGTTATATACACATAGTCATAGAGGAGAATTATTTGAAAAGTTGC
>Ga0181612_131425_pt1 | contig 11750 bp, 3 predicted proteins | sample HoacroProtozoa21_FD_119630 | JGI IMG/M metagenome (GOLD analysis project Ga0181612, IMG submission 119630) | Hoatzin crop microbial communities from Cojedes, Venezuel. Combined Assembly of Gp0051906, Gp0051904, Gp0051908 | reverse complement strand
CTGTTGAGAATGTTCCCCCCAGATTCCAAAACCAAGTTCATTAGACAGAAGAAGACATAGAAGCTTCTGAAACACTTTCTGCAGCAGAGTTGAACTTTCTGTGTAAACTCCAGGGCTGAGTGTCTCCAAGGAGACAAATCCACCAACTACTTGTTCTTTGTCACTTAACAGTCACGACTGCAGATTCCAGCTGGGGTGACTCATCAGAATCTTAAATGGATTAGACAAAAACAGCCTGTCCTTCTGGAGTGCCTTCTATTCAGCAGCAGACTTAACCTGCACTCCTGAGTACCTACTTTCTTTCTATTTACAGCAGTTAAGGGGCTTTCATACTCAACACCTTGAACTCTTACAGAGCACTTTTGTATGTAGGGCTCTAGTGGCTACTTCTTTAGCCATACAGTTTTCCCAAACCAGAAGGCCCAAGTCTATCCAGTTTGGCAATGCATGCATGACCAGGACTGAGAAAGGGATGGAAGAGTAAAAGCAAGAGACCTAACTTTACTTCTTTCTTCACACATCTGTATTTTATCAGACGGATCATAATCAATAGCATTATCTGTTCTTCATAGATGCTGCCTGCAAGGGAATGACAGCATAAATATTTTGCTCTCACTTCTCAATCCTCTCAAGTAAGCAGGTCAAAAACTTGCAATACGTGCAGCTAAGCAGTCCCTGAAATGAAATGAAATCGAGATCATGGTAACCAAAATTAATGAGGTTAATAAATATATTAAAATGTTGACCCAATTTTAAACCATTTCCTCTCTCCCTAAAAAAACCATAAAATAAAAAAATACAAAACCATAAAAAAACCACAAAAAAACAAAAACCCCAACAACTCCAGAAAAAGATGGGCCAAGAGGATGAACTAAGAGCCTTGTGCCTTGAAGTTTTCACTTGCTTTAGTTACAGATGCCTCCAGTCCAATGCTGCAAGGTAAAAAAATAGCAAGGGAAAGGAGACGAAAATCAAAGGCAGCTGGCACTACCTTACGCTTTCAGTCACGAATTGCTCAAGACTCACCTCTGAATAGACAAAGAAGTGTCTGGCAGGGGAGAGAAGCACTGTTTACAATACAGAAACTCAAGTCCCAGAATGACTCTAGCCAGATCGTTCTGCAGAGAATTTGAATTAGCACTGTACTGTTATATAACTGCGCAGCTTCTCCCCAGGCAATGTGCCAAGCATGTTGGCCTTACATAAAATCATTCCACTTGCTCTGCTAGTCATTATTTTCTTTGGCATTTCTGCTACCTGATCTAAACAGGGCCTCTCTGTATAACCCTGGAGTGCCCAATGATCCAAACAAACTCAGCCCACTTGCATGAGGTCTGAACCATAAGTTTATGGTGCTTTGATATGAAATAAAGTAGTACAGTTTTGGACTTCAGAGTTGCTGGTAAAACTGTTCAGCAGTTGTAAGCTAGATGATTTCACATTTCCTCCCCTTTATGAGCACACATCTGAAAAGGGAACAACTGGAGCATCAACTGCTGCAGTCTGAACCACACAGAAGGCTTTTAGCAGGGATTGTAATACAGGTGTAGACAGGACTGATGCACAATAATAACTGGCAAAGACAACATCTAATAGCAAACAGAGAAGAGCTCATTAAGTCAGCTATAGCTGAGGAAAAGATAAAAGCTTCCAAGACCAAATTAGTGCAAGACCAAATTAGACATTCTATTTTAGTGACACTGCTTTTGCAAAAAGTGTCCTTCCCCTACTCCCATCAGTTTCAATTACAGATCACCCACACAAGAGTGCAGACAAGTATAACTTAAAATATATGAGAACACAGAATTCTGGAGGTCATCTGGTCCAAACTCACGCTCAAAGCAGGGCCAGCTTCAAAGCCAGATCAGGAGCTGACATGCACAATTAAGCACAGAGAATCAGAAACCTTGTTACAATGTTGGTCCATTCCCATGAAGGAATGGTGACAGGCTCTCGTTTTTATATGACACTCCAAAGAGAGACCGCTTCAAGAGAGGAATCAAAATTCCCCTCCATCAAACAGGTAAACAGCATGGGCAGCAATAGCAACAAGTATCTCTACTAGCTACCCAAAGCTCTGGGAAAAAGACAGCGTACATGGCTCATTCAGTCCTTCAATCATTTGGCAAGAACTGGCCCAGCTAGAAAGGATTACCTGTTCCAATGCTCAAAGGAGACAGTAAACACGATTATTCCCAGAGAGACACAAAGACGACACTTGTCAGCCTCAAAAAACAGAAAAAGTCCTTTCCTCCAGGATATTTTCTGTGATAGTTCCCACAAACTAAGGCACATCATGAGTTTACCGTACATCCTGTGTGTTGATCCCTAGGAAGTCCTAACTACCAAAAAACCTAAATGTGAGGACACAATTTAAAAATAACACCTCCACACACTTATTCAAGTCAATTCACTTTGGAAGGCTTCTAAGCAGTGGAAACAAATTTCTGTGGAAGTTCAAAGGAACACTCGGGAGTCCCGAATACATATGTATTTTTAAAAGAAAAAATTATCTTTCTACGGCTGAAGGAAGAAGCCCAGCTGACATGAATCCTTCCAGTGCAAGTCCGGAGAAAAATTCACCTTCCACGCTTGCACAGAGGAACTGCAACTCAAACCACTGGTGTCAAGCAACGCTAAATGACTGGAGGTACAGCACTCACTTCAGAACGCCGAAGAGCCCTGGTGACACAGACGTCGGCCTGACCATTCCTTCACCACTGATGGTCCCCAGCTGGATTTGTGGGTAGTAGACAGTCCGGAAGGCTAGCTTTGAAGATTGGAGCCTAGTCTTTATTACCTCTAAGGGACATGTAAAGATGGCACCAACTGTTCCTCCGCATCTGTAAAATACAATTTAAAGAGAAGACAAAGTCAGGAAAACATAGCTACACAGATGCGTCAAACTACAGCACAGCATATAAACAAAACTGGAAGACTTGTCTCCAGTTGCTCCGCATTGTGGACAAATCATTCAGAAGCAGGGCAGTTTTGGCATTAGGTAAGTGAGACTGTTCCCAAGCCCCAGGGGAGGGGAGAGAAGGTTGAGAAACTGTTACAATGATTATGTGTAGTGATGAGATTGGTAAACACAAAGATGATACCCAGCACTAACAAAAAAATCCCTGACTGACCATCTGATGGTCCCATGTTCTGCCAGGACTTGGAATTCTGCCTGTGAAAACTTCACAGGCATCCATGTTTCAGAGCTTGTTGTCCTAAAACAGACATACCCTCGGATGGATTTTTCTTGTGGGAAGCAGGAAGCTGGCAGATGAGAACAAGCCACTGGGGATTAGGACACTACAGACTGAAAACACAGCAATATAATTCTTCACCATTTCAGTACTTATAATTAAAACAGTGGTCTACAGAAGCAGCAGATCTCAAAGTTACACTAAGTCAGGCCCTCTTAAAAACAACGGATATCAACTACTTTTTTGGGGGTGGGGGAGAAGGAAGCTGCAAGGATGAGAGGGAGGGTGGGAAAACAGACTAACAGGACAGAACGGCTAATAAAGAACAGAATTCCCATACTCCGATAACAGAAGGACAAAAATAAAACACTATGCACCCACACATATGTGTGTATATCTACATACACATACAGAGACACACACACACATATACATTTATATAAAGAAGAAATAAATGATCCTGTAATAGGCATATACTCCATGTAGTCGGACTAAGCCTCAGAAAAAGCACAGCGGGCCAAGAATAAGGTGTACAAGTCCTAATTTTCATTTTAATTGGTGATCTGGAAAGTAACTGGTCAAATCATTTCTCTCTGCTGCTATTCCTCTTTGGCAACTGAATGTCCCTTCTGCCAAATTTCACAACTAAACATAATGCTGATGTTGGTTAAATGGCACTATATCTAAATTTTGTTAATGAAACACACTGACATTTAGGAAGATTTAACTAAAGATATCAGACTTTTTCCAAGGGTGTTTACCACAACTGGACCTACTGACTAGGAAGTATTTTGTTACACAAGTGTCAAAGCATGCGATTCCTTCAAAAATCTGTGTTTGCGATTTTCCTTAGAAAACACCAGGAGTCAACAATTCCACTCTCTCTGATGTTAACATGAAATTGTCATTTTAGTAGTTTTCCATGAAAGGGAGATGAATTTTTAAAAAAATCCTATTCTTTGTCTTGCGCATAAAAAAAGGCATCTATTGCTAGAGCCGTAAGAAGTCTGCATGCACTAATTTGGGAACAGAGATCCACACAGGACACTACTAAAGCTACTAGTGCATATTTTCTACAGCCCCATCTAGACGTGAACTATTTTACTCAGAGAATCTTTTTTGCAACACAAGGAAAATGGTAATTAAAGAATGGCAGAAAAATCCAAGCTGGAGATACATTCTAGTTAATAAATGCTTTATCCAGTACAGCTTATGTTGCTTGCTGAAACAGTACGTCTCATATCAAAGAGTAACCACTCTTTGCCAAAACCCTGAAGCCCCTGCACTTGCACTAACAATCTGGCCACCCTGACTGTACAATCACATAAATTCAGGTTCTCTGTAAGGTTCAGAAGGACACGTCAGACCACACGGCTGGGGAATACAACTTCCTCACTACAGTCTTCGAGTTCTGCAAGATTCTGTGCAAGCACATGTTCCCAAACACTCCGCTTTTCAGATACAAACACATCCAACAAAGCAACTGTTTTCACCAAGACTAGCAATACCATTCAACACCATACTTCAATGAGTTTCTGCTTTAAGTTCTTGCTCCTTCCTGCTGAAAGGGGGAAAAACCTAAACTAGGGAGAATCCATACATCTGAAGTGACAGATACTGTAAGAAAGAGCTTTGCCTTCATGCCTTTGAAACCACTTATGCTTTGACTGCAGAATAAAGTCAAAGTTGTTCACGGGACTAGGTACTAGGTTCATGGTACTAGCTTCATGGTACTAGCTGAAGTTGTGTCATTTGGCTCAGAAATGACAGTGTCCACAGAGACCTTATCAGGCCTCTGATTACTTTGTGTAGCCATCTGATTATTTTGTGTGCTGACTGTTGTGTCAGTACTACTCTGGAGGACATCAGTTTATCCCTCTCTGTTTTGTGAGGTGTATCTCACATTGCTCTGAAATCAGATCTTGGAGGAAGATGAAAGGTCAGGAATGGCATCTCCAGCAAAACCTTTGCTGTTCCCACAGCTCACACTTGTAACTCGGAGCAGGATGGGTTTTGAGGATCCCTCTTGCAGATCCTCACTGCCACGTTTCCTACTATGTATACCCAATACAGACACGAGTATGTATAATTAACACCTGAATAATCAACATACTCAAGAGAAATTGTAGGTCTGTGGGAACTCAATGAAGAGAATCTGATTGCCTTAATTCGCAAATCATTTATCTACCAATACTCCACTACTGTGTACTCCATCTTCAGTCCTCATTTATTTTGCATTTATGAACATTAAAACAATACCTTCACAGTAACAATTCATAAATTCAGAACACCGAAACTCCATTTGCTGTTTCTGAACTACCAGCTGCTCAGTCTAGAGTGATATCTTCCCATTCAATTTTTTAGCCTCTCTGTCATATTCCCTCCTGCATCAGCTGCCTTCTGGCCTTCCTAGCCCACCTCTTGCCTTTTATCCTTTTAGTTTGATAATCCAGTTAATTTATGCAGCCTTTAAATATTTAAGTACTTCTGGTAATGCACACACATTCCTCTGATATTCAACACAATGAGTTAATATCCGCATCATCAGTTTTAACAGCTCAGAGTTTATGTTGTCAGTGTGACATTTAAGAAAAAAGCATTCTCTATCGGAGGAATTCTCAAAGTCAACAGGGTGCTTACATTATGTCCCAAATATAAATATGCAGCAGATAGTTCAAGTAAGGACTTTGTTGTACTAGGCAGCTTTTTCACATGAGCTAATTTTCCTCCACATGGGAATTCTATGCATCATACCCTGGTGTTGCTCTATTCCCTGGAAAGATGGCTGAAAAATAACACACTGTGAATGAAAGAAACACTTTGTATTCCTCGGGTGTTCCAAATGCCTGCATCTGGGAAGAAAGGAAAAAACAAAACAAAACAGCATTCCTCAGCTAAATAAACAGCCATAAGGCCTGAAAGATTCAGACTATGGATATACAGCCAGATAAATTTCCTTTGGGAAAGTCTTATGCTGCAATCAAGGTAAAATCTCCAAGTCTACATACTGGTTTGAGTCAGGGTTTGGGTCGTGCCCCCCCCCCCAATACCTCAGTGCAGAACTACAGGTCCAGACATGTCAAGGAGTGTTTCTGCACTAGTCTCTTGCAAAAATCCCAAAGCAATGTCTAAATCTGTCCTTAGTCAAAAGCTAGAAGCCTCCCCAGAAACAAAACACAATGGTAGAGTATCTTTTAACAGGTCACACGGCAAGCATATAACAAGAGGTTGCCAGTTATGCTCTGCACATATCACAGAATCACTTCAGTGTGAGACACCCAACAATTCATCAGCTTTGGCCTGTCACTTACTTGCCAGAAAAACAGTATTTGTACTTCAGGCTTTGAATGTCTCCTCTAGTTACATGATGGGCCGGGCATGTATCACCATTCGAGCAGTAAAAAACAGTTCTCTGCCTTGTGATGTCCAAAGAAAGGAAGTAAGGAAACTCTTGGTCTGAGAATATGAAACATGTCTTGCATTTCTGGAGATACATAATGTACTATACATTAAGAGCTGCCAAAAAATTATTTACTTCCATAAAAAGAAAAAACTGTTTTGAAAACTTGCCACGGATGTAAATCTCAAAATCCAATTCCAATTTTTCTCTTGCTGCCAGCTTTTTGTCTTTACAAAGTCCATCCCCAGTACACCAATGACTTGCATTTGAAATAAACTCTCAGCACCCACTAGCACAATTGATACAGATGCCAAGAATCTTAATTAAGAGTAGGGCTTACTTCATCTGTCCTAGATTTAATCGCTGAACAATATTCTTAATATGAATAACACCACAATGCTGAACATTAAAGGAAGTTACGCAAAACAAAAGCAAACAAACAAAAAGCATCCAAACCTTTCACGATCTTTCAGTAGAGTCCCACCAACTTTACCAAGATCATAAGCAAAGATGATGCGTGGCTTGGTTAGAGGAATCATAACTTATAACCCAGCCTGGCACATTTTGCTATGTGAGCATTTGAAACGACCTCTTCCTCCTCAAAGGACAGCAGCTACTCTCAAAATTTAACAGTGAATTTTTGACAGACAGGAGTCAAGTGAAACACCTGCAAGAGAAGTATTAGTGCAAATATTCTGGCAACTATACTTAACGGGCCACTTCAGCATCAGGCTGACAAGCATACGTCAGGTCACGCTTCATGGATGGCACCACATACAGCTTTAAATGTCAAAATACACCTTGTGATATGATTTGTTACTACCGACTGGATAGATATCCCTCTGATGGACTCAGAAGCCTGCAGAGCCCCCTAAAAACAGCCGTGAGACACTGAATTCAGTGGGACAGCCAGGGATACAACTAAACCACAGCACTAACAGTGCAGAGTATTAGCTGCTTTCCTAGTCACTGACAGAGGATCATGCCCATGAAGGCAGATGAGGAAATCCCAAAGCGAGTGGTATATTAACATCAAGTGCAGAAAGTTCTAAATGAGATTGTATTTGCAACAGGAATTTCATTCTGTTTTTCTAAAGCAGGCCACACGCTCTAGCATGACATGCATAGCATAAACAGCAAAGTAGGTTATATCTTTGATACTTCATCACTGCACTGTCAAGACTGTAAACAAAACAAACTGCGGCATTCTCAAATGCCATAGCAAACCAAGTACCAAAACAATACACACTGTTCCTAATGCCTTAATTTTGAATTATTAAGCATTCAATAAACGTCCAGCTAATAATGTTATCATCAGGAGTAGATATTCCTGTAAGCACTTACTGTGTTCCTTGAGCCGATACACTGTTAGTAAATAACATAATGCACATGAGAACCTGAACTAGGCAGAGGGGTGGAGGACAGTCAATCTCATTAACTCTTGCTGTGCTGGACTATGCACAGTAGAGCAGAAACATATACTTCAGGTGAAGGCTTCTCTCCATTTCACAAACGGAAACGTTATTTCCCAAACGGTTTGTCAGCATTAGCACATCGCTTAACGATTAACATCCGTGGGAGAAGTACAGCAGTCCCTTTTCCCACAACCCGTTCGGTTACCAATTTGTGAAGTAACACGTCTTTAGTTCTGTGACCTGGAGTAGACATTCAGGCAAATCCTGGTCAAAGCCAACACTTTGAACAAGGCTCTCAGCAACCTGGTGCATCAAACACCTCTTGGCTGCAACTGAGACAACCAACCTATGCCCACAGAGACAGATGTCACTATGCCCTCAGTCCAAAGCAGTTTGATGTCACCAGTGTTCCCAAAGTATGCTTTCAACTCTTTTACAGGTGATTTAGGCAAACTTTGATATCTGAGATTGCTTTTCAGAGCCACAGGAGCAAGGGAGTTACGGACTTAGGCCTCAATACCAAGACAGAAAAAAAAAGTCACAAACATGGTTTTATTCAAACAAACAGTCCCTCCAGTTTGAACCAAACTACTAAAGAATACATATCACACATACCTATATGAAATCAAGATTAAATGTTTGTTCCCAGTTTTTGCTCTTTGTCAGTTTGATGAAAGGCACCACAGCCTCTAAACACCACTTCTTAGGAAATCCGTGTAGTAAACAGTATTAGTCCATCTGGGAAGACAACACAGAGTAACCTCTGCTGCAGCTCAGTCCACATTTCTTCCCAAACAAAAATAAACAACTGCACTGACTTCAGCAAGCAAGCAGGAACCCAGACTTTTAAACACATTTACATCTGTTGTGCAACTTTGGCATCATTCTCTTCGCTGCTCTGAAATCTTCTCTGCCCTCAGAGTCACGTCCCCATCAAAATGCCAAGACCCTTTGGTTTACTGCTACTATTGTAAGCTTTAAATGGAACTAACAGAAACAAAAAGAAGCCAAAGAGTCTGTCTGCCTATAATAAGTCAGCTAATAGGAAGCTGTCTCTTTCAACAACTGGAGAACACTTGCTAATATTGAAGTGCATTTCATCACTTCTAGCCTCCAAAGCATTAAACACTTCTATTCTGGCCATTAAGATCATCTGAGGCCGGCTTGCCTCTTCCATGCATACATGAGGACACTGGATCACATCATCTTAAACTGACACCGCACCCCACCCTCACCTTCACAGGAAGCTAACGTAGTACCAATAATGTCGCTATCAGAATTATTCCAAGTGAATGGGCTGCTCTTGCTTTATCTGCAAAAAATACTTCACAATTGAACAAAGGTTAGCATCTTACACAACTTCTAAATATTCCGAATTTCCAAGACTTTCTTCTGCTGAAGGGGTAATTGTACCCAAGGTCTTGGTTCTGCAAACAGCTTTATGTCACGACACAACCCATTTATTAGAATAGGGTTCTCTGAAAGAAAGCGCATAGGTAAAGGTATTTGAACGACTGAGGAAAGACCTCAGAGACTATTTCTCAAGCACTAACACACTAACAATTCTTTCTAAAACTCCTTTGATGATGTAATTGATGTAGCAAAATATTATCACAGCTGAGCTCCTTTAATCAGACTGTACTGAGCAGGCATCCTTTACCACTACTAAAAACCGAAATGGGTAAGGCAGGCATGGCACGGAGCCTCCTGTCTAATCACGTTTGGGTTTCTAGCTCGCCTGTCAGCTAGTCCAGCACCCCACCAAACATATCACATATTTCCTACCACACTTCCTTCATGTAGAGAAAGGTGTTTTCATAGCTTGGGCAAAAGTTCAAAACTGATGGTCTATTTCTTGTTCTAGCCAACGAGTCCCAAGAAGTCTGCATTTCTCCCTTCAAAAGCAGAGCTAATAGCATTAGTAGATCCGTACATGCACAGAGGATATGGCAGTTCAGGGCCTTGTACAGGGAACCGCTCTGAAACGAACTGTTTGGATGGTGGTTGGTGGACCAGACACTTTCGTACTGGGTGGTGCATGAGAAGACTAAATTTGCTGTCTCATTTCCCTTTCTGTAACAACACAGCAAGATAAATGGTAGTATACTTTTCCACGTCTCTGTAAATAACAAGATACACAGAACAAGAATCCAGTCCAGCAATGAACATTTAAAGGCCAGTGTATCCTAAAAGCCCATCCCTTTCCTCAGTGCTGTATCTTCATTGCTGGTTTAGAAATAGATCAGTGTTATTATACCAGAGTGGTCGGGGGATATTCCCTACTGCGTTTCCATTCCTTCCCCTCATGCTCTCTCAAAAACAGACTGGAGCCAGTGACTTCCTAGGCATGCTGCAGAAAATGGTTCTTTACTAGAATCCCTGAAAAAGGTAGAGGGTACATTAAATGCATAAGGAAGATGCTGATCACCCAGTACCAGATTAAACACTGATGAGTTTAAAATTCCTATTTATTTAGAGTCTGATGAGCTACGTGAGGACACCTAGAGTCCTAGATAGGCATTGTCACTATCCAAACAAGCAGCATGAGTACATTCAGGCCCAGTTTCTGCCACAGGCTCTGTGTACTACTCTAATGCAAGTGGGGGAGGTGAGGGAAAGGGAGGACTTAAAACAACACATAGCATCCAAGTCAGCAGAAGGGCAATGTCTCTGAAAAACGTAGCTTCATTGGGTTTAATATTACATTAAACGAACTTACTGCTCCAGGGACGTGTCACAGGACACTGAAGTCTCCTGTTTAGCAACAGAACAAACAATGGTCTACTAATCAGCAGATTTAAACTAACAATAGATTTCACGTTCGTTTCCTAACTACTATCAGCTGACAGGCACTACAGAATATCCTACTAAGATAGTTTAAGCCATTAAAAAAAGATTTTAAAAAGCGAAGATTTCTGATAAGGACAGAAATGTGCACAACAGCACTTACTCTCTACATAACAAATGATTTCTTACAATTTATTTTTAATTCACACCATAAAATTATCTTACTGGACTACTATTAAAATTACTGCAGTAAGTTAATTAACAAGGCTTTTTAGGAGGGTTTTCAGTTGGCAGTTTGTGGGTTAGGGTGAGGGGGGTTGTTACTCTAAGCTTTTAACACAAGAAAAATAAGAAGTTTACATCTCTTTGCAGGAACTTAAAAGCAGCAGCCTGGCATGCCAGGTCACTACTCAGAAGTAACAGGGCCTTCTCTCTTCCCCCCCATCCCTTTTCGGAGTACTTCCTTTTCAATATAATTATATGGATCAGGCAGTTAAATGGCCTCCATTATTAATTGCCACCTACAGAGAGCTTATTAAAGCGTTGTGCAGGTACCTTACTTCACCAGATCAAGCTATGGCCTATCAAAAAGGCCCAAAGCCTGCTGTCGGGACAAGGCTTTCTGGGTGCCACCCCTCGGTTCCTGCTTAGTTCATCAGAAGCCGCACACGAGGGCGGCATTTAAGATGTTTCATTTAACAGTGCCGGACGCCACAGCTACGTAAGATTTTAAAATCACACCTAGCTAAATGTCACAGCAGCCCAACCAGCTCTGCCCTCCAGCCGCACCATCCCTTCTCAGCCCCCCTCGCTGGGCTGGCTAAGGCTGTTTTTCCTCGCCCCGGGAGGCCCCCGCCTGCCTTCCTCCCTCAGACGGACCGAGCCGGGCGCGCAGGGTCGTGAGGGAGGCGGTGGAAAAGGCGGACTGCGCCCGGCCCCGCAGCGCGCCCG
>Ga0181612_129167_pt1 | contig 11750 bp, 3 predicted proteins | sample HoacroProtozoa21_FD_119630 | JGI IMG/M metagenome (GOLD analysis project Ga0181612, IMG submission 119630) | Hoatzin crop microbial communities from Cojedes, Venezuel. Combined Assembly of Gp0051906, Gp0051904, Gp0051908 | reverse complement strand
TTTTTTTTTTTTTTTCTTATTTTAAAGCAATCTGAAGAGCTGAGGCCATATGATGTGGCACCCAGCACACTGCTTGTAGCTACAGCTCTCTAGTGAGCTAGGATGTTTCCTCCTGCAGTGAGCCAAGGTAATGTACCATGTGTACTGCTGTCCTAGAGCCCAGCTATAACATTTCCCTTTGGTTAAAACACATTTTTTGATGCCCTGCCCACCTGGACAAGGGTAGCTTTAGGGCCAGGGTCTTCTATGTTACAGCACTCCCTGCAGAAACTCTGCTTTCTAATTTTAAGGATTCCTTCTATATTTCATCCTTCTATGGTGCAAGAGAAAGTAAGTTTCTTTAGCAAGTCTGTGCTCTTTTTAAGTGCTGTAAATTGGTTCCTTCCAGTGTTCACTGCTCTTAGAATTTCATATCTTCAGATGCATTGGCTGAACAGACACATTTTCTCTCAAGAGCATCCACACTGTTTCCCCAACCAGCACTAACAGCCCTAGCATTTAATCTGAAAGTTAAATCTAAGTTACAGCGAAACATGAAAAGGAATCTGCCCAAACTGTCTACATTGGAGAGGATCCTAGTTTCTGACTTGACTCTGATGAATAAATCTTCTCAACATCTTAATAGTAAGTGAGCAGTACATTCATTTAAAAAAGGCACTTGGCCAGGTGGAAATCTGGTGTCTCCAGCCGCTCCAGTCTTTCTTCTGATGGATGCTGGAATCCAGCCTTTAATGCATACATGTCAAACAAATCCAATACGTATAGTGCCATCCTAACTTAAACCACTAGTGTAAAATTTCTAGATGATGGATGAAGGAGGGGTGACAAGGTCACAGATCCTTCATAAGACAGGCTCCCAAACCACCACTCATAGCTGCTTTAACATAGTAACATTTATAGGGATGAGAATTCAGCTCATTTTCCAGATTTTAAGAAACAGATTTTTCTCCTGGTAAGGTAAAAGAAAACAGTTCAAGACAGTACACTTTTGTCTTCACTTGTGAAATATCTAAGGAAGCTCTGTATGCTTGATAGTATGCAGAAAAGGTAATTAAAAGATTGTATCAACTTTGGCCTGTTCGGAAGGATTTGGGTTCACTTCTCAGATAGATAAAAAAGCCTCAAGTCTAACACAAGAGGCAATTGCACACTTACAATATAGATAATTTCAGTGATCTATTGCCTTGGTTAATTCATTGACTCTCTTTGCTTCAGTTTCCTATGTGCAGAACAAGAAAAATGACATTTTCTTTTCCCATCCATTTTATGTCAATGTTACCACGTAACCTCTTCAAACAGGAGCTCTCTGTTAGCTTCAGAACACTGTAACTGCCACCCTACATGTGCGATGAGGAACATCAGGTTTTGGAAATTATAAGAAAAGGGGAAACCACACCCTGAGGTGTTTCCTCTTTGATTACTTCGATTCAAAATGGGCCAATAGTTACGATACAAGCTCAACAGCAAGACTGAACACTGAAATGCAATGCGTGCCCAAATGGAAGTGATGCCTATCCAAAATAAAGTTGTTCTTTGCCAAGTGTCTAACTACATCGCACAGCTTTCTCACAGAAACTGACACACAAGAAAGCCTTGAAGGCCAAATCAATAGGTGGTTCATCTCCTGACAGCTTTTCGCTAATGTCTAGATCAATGCTAAAGTTAAAGCCAGTGCTTTAAGGGCTGGCAAAGCAGTTGGTTTGGCACCAGAATTAGGTGTTTGCCCGAGTTCATTAATGCACCATTCTTTACCAAGGATCTACAACGTCCCACACTTCCTGGAAGGGGTACAGAGCCATATTCTTTTTCTATTATTCAAGCTTGAAAAGTTCTTAATGAAGGGTGAAGAACAGTGCATGTGAGGACAGACTTTGTGTGTTAAAGTTGAAGCTCTGAGAAACAAACACATAGTGTGTTTATCCCATACACGGCTTCAACAGTCTGAGAGTTAGTGTTAATAATAACTTATTTTTTAATAAAAATGCCAGCAAATCAACAGTATTAAGTTCTCAATTGCCGTAATTTCAATTTAAGTCTCCTAAGGTCATGGAGTATATTCAGTTTTTGTTAGGACAGCTAGAAAATAAAGACCCAGAGGAATGAAACCACTTTTTAAAGGCTTTTCAGGAAAACAAGCTTTACTATTTCTAATCTTTCTTGTTTTCTTACACAGGATGCCCTCTCAAAGCAAAGAATAATCTGAAACTGGCCAGCAGAAGCTGACAAAAATAAGAGCTCAGGCAAGGGCTCAGACACAGAGGTAACTATAGAATAACCAAGCTGTTAAATTGAGAGTTAAAAATTTCAGTCAGGGGCTGTAGATTAAGGGACAGAAGATGTGTTGTAACAGGATTGGGACTGCAGTGATGACCCAAGCCAGTGGTTGTGGCAGACACAAGGACTTTTTAAGCTGACAGAGTGCACCAGCAATGATGGCCTGCAGAAGGAGAAAACACAGCTACAAGCTGATATAATGGCAAAGACAGAGAAACAATCTGATGACTAAGAGGGACAGAACTTGGCAAATAAGAGAACAGCATCACTTTACTAAGCACAAAATGAACAAGGCCTGTGGTCAGCAGTAGGGAGAAAAGGTCTATTAGAAAAGACAGGAGATGGAGGGGATGGGTTGAAGATGACAGTAGAATAATACCAAAGGCAACAGAAGCTTGATGGAAGAAAACCATATTCCAGGGAAAGAGTAAACATCAGAAGAGAACCTGCTGGGCAGAAAAATATGGGACTACCCCTATACAAATTATTTGCTGCTACAAGAAAGGACGGTCATAGCTGTTTTTATATAGATACACATTCAAAATACTGGCATCAAAACCTTAATAATAGAGAAGATCTTTACTTCAACTTGAAAGAGATTAAAAAAGATTCTTCAGGTTAAAAAGGCTTTTAAAAAATTTCATTATAAAAAAAAGTTACATGGTCTTACAAGAACACAAAGTCTGCTAATAACTCACCCAATAGAAAGACAGAAGCAGTTTTGCACTTCGGAGGATGGTTTCTGTCAAGTGTGACATTGAAATACAGCATTCCAAAGGTTCAGGTCTTTAAATTCCTTTCACAAAAGAAATTCACCTGAGTAAGATGTAGAAAATATTGTGGTAACATTTTCAAGTTTTGTGGCACTTTTTTGCCCTCAGATATGCATGCCAGAAACTCATATGGGCCTATGGCTTATAGTCTTCCTTTAAAAACACCAATGAAACCCCTTTACAGATATCTATGACAAATACAACTGGTACTGTCAGACCTTTGCGGGAAGGCCTTCATAAGTTTTTTCACTCTTATTTAGAGTGGAGGTTTAGATTAGATGTCATTGTCTCAGATACCTTTTCATGAACTCATGAGCTTATAGACACCTCCAAAGAAAAAAAGGCTTTCCTTTCTGATTGCTACCAGGAGCAGAGAAGGATGATTTTTTTTTTAAAAAAATCCTCGTTTTCCAAATAAAATAAAATAGGTTATTTTAATTTGAACTTTTATTTTTAAAGGTGTCATTTGTCTTCCTCCTCCCCTATTTGCTTGTCTGAGCCTGTTAAATAAATCTACAGGCAGTGCTGAAAATTTTATTGCCATGGCAAGTTTATTTCAGTAGACCTATGTCCCTCTAATCTTTACTCTTGATAGAACAGCATCCAGTTTACATCATTGCCTTTTTCTACTCTCCCCCAGCTCAAGAGGATTTCTGCTCTTGGGAGTACCCTTTTATCTGTATGCCGAGATCCGATAACTGAAATTTTGTTCTGTAGTTTTCAGCTCAATCAGCAGCACTTGAAAGCTGGAGACTTCATTCTGATCTAACTTACATTGCTGTAAATGAGGATTAAATCCATTAAGGTCCATGAAATCACACAAGGTATGAAATAGAGCTAAGTGAATCCAAGATCAGACCTTGTATTTTTCCCTCCTCAGAGGACAAAATAAGTAATCTCCAAACATAAGTACACAGGCACAGTCAAAAACGAATTCCAGTTCAGCATCTGTATCCTAAATAGAAAGATACTCTAGCAGTATGAACAGCTTTAGTGGAGCAAATTCTAGCTTATGCTACATGAGGTTCTAGACTTATACGATATAAACCATGAACTGCACTTTTGATTGTGCAAAAAGAAGCTAGTATTGAAAGCAGATTGGTAAATGGTACAGTAAAGATCTCATTCAGATAGGATAAGAAAAAAGAATTCCTTCTAACCACACAATATCGGAACAAAGTAACCACTGTTTGTAACATAACTCTGGGCTGTTATCTCCATGCTACAAGAAATCTCCTCTGGACAAATCTAACTGGTCACTCTGACAAGAAGCACAACTCGTAATGCTTCTAGGAAGTCATGAACTTCTAATACCCAAGAAGTATTGCCTCTCCCCTACTAATCTAATCAGGAATTGTACTTTGACTGAACATGTTCTGACTGACGTAGGATCCAAAGTTGTGGTGGTAGCCTTCCCTGGTCATACACTTTGGCTTGAAACAGAACTTAGTAAGCATGAACTGCAGAAGAACGAGGTGAAGACACAAAGTTCTGAAGCTAGAGGTTCTAGCAACTTCTGCTTCTCCAGGATGGGGCATTAGGGTCCTATTTACCCATTGGTTAAACACCATTCAGCTAGTGAGCCATGAGAAATATCTAGGTATTTTAACATCTTTGTCAGGTGACCTCCACAGCATGCTACTGGGAGATTATGTTGTGAAAATGATATAGCTCCACTGATGTCCCTGCAATTTAGACCAACAGCAAATTTTATCCACAGTTTCTTGCAATTTGTTCCTCAAAATGATAAGTTCTGTATTTTTCCAGCTTAAAATAAAAATTATTTGGTTGAATTGTAGAGGCAAGATACGCAGTTGTACACAGGGCTTTCAAAAGAGTTTTGCCTGAGTAAGACATGTAAGGGCCAGCCCCACTGCATTTCATTCACTTAGAATGCGTTTGTTGATCATCATAGATAATTGTGATGCCAGGATTACATCAGTTGTTGCAATTTGGACAGAGTCCACCTCTCCTTTCATGGGTTGAAATGTGTGAATTTTAATTGCTCTGGTGAAGTCTTAATTTTATACCAATTTACTTACAAACATTGAAAGGAAAATAAAATTTAAAATGTGCAAAAGATTAAAGCACTCTTGTGCTAATGAGAGCCATCTGTTTATTTCTTTCCTTTTTAAAGCATTTTCAATAGGTGGAAATGAAAGACTTCAGACACATTTTCATGTCTTGAGCCTCAGCAACAGAAAAATAAAAACACAGACTCATCATCTTCAGTCAGCAAACTTGCACTAAGAAAATAAGCCTTGTTCAAGCTTGCCAATTGCTTCAGGGCCAACTACAACTGCACCACTGATCTGAAAGCAGCTATGCCCCCACACCAGGATTCTTACCCATGTCAAGAATGGCCTCATTTTAGCAGTGTTATCGTGTCTGAACGGCCCCCTCTGGTCACAGATTGGTCACTGTATGTTGCCCGGTATTTAGCGGGTGGCCAGCATCAACAGTTGCCTAGCAGCCAGTCTGTCACTTAACTCATGACAAGTAGGAGCAGTGGGTTGTTCTGCTACTGCAATGTTGTGGCATCAGTATTCGGGACTTCATTACCAGCATACTGCAGTATCAGAAGGTCTGCCCAAAGCAATCCACATATAGCTTTTATGTATAAGCACTATCGCATATATATAAACCCCACAACACAGTCCAGAGGACTATGGCCACATCAAGTCATGTTTAAATGGAACGCAAGAATTCTCTAAATATGAAGTCCAGCAGTGAAAACAAATTGCACATCAGTGGACCACTGGAGCCCCAGCTCCAGCCTACAGATCAAATCAAGATGTTAATGGGCAATTCATCAAACCATTTTTGAATGCCAACCATATATTAAACATCTATATAGACTGCTTGGAATTGTACCACAGTATATATATATGCTTAACATTCAGCCAAAGTTGTCTCTAATCAGACGTATGCTGCAGGATGACAGAAGTCTTAGTAATCAATGGTTCAAGCAAAAAATTACTGATTTTTTTGAGGAGGAGTTATTTTACAGTTAGATCAGTCACCTCTTTCTGGTATTAGTTAATGAATGGTGGAAAACAGGAGTGATGAGCTGGTGACAGCCACCTGGAGAGCTGCAAAAGCAGTACCATCACACATTGTCACCTTCTGGTCTAAGATGTAACAGTGGTCAAATGCAAGTTAACTAGTTAAATAGCCAGGCAGCCAACATTCAGAGAAAAATAAAGAGAATTTGAAGTGTCATCATATCCTTTATCTAAAAGGATCTTTTCTATCCTTACAGAGTTTTTTAAAGTTTCAAAAAACTGAGACACATAGATCAATGAAGATTAGGGGACTCTTAAGAATGCTTATATTTTATACCAACTGCTGCCTACACTCTGTTGTATAACCAGAGTTACAGATTTTAGGAATATTGACATAAAGATCCCAATGTATCATAATCAGAGCAGCATCTGTGCTAAATGCCCATATACTGTTGCTCAGGGAGAATTAGTAGAATGTTTCCTGGCCTTTAAAGACCCATTTCCTACACAAGCCCGTTTGAACAGTATCATGATGCTCTCTAAGGACTGGCAACACAAAGACATTTTCTAAGGACTGGGTATTAATGTTGGAAGGAGACAGGGATCAAGGATTCTTGGACATTGCTTGTTACACATTATTCGCTCGGCTTCAGTCAATGGCTTTTGCTGTGTTTGTTAGCATCTACAAAAAAAAGCCTCCTAAGAGGCTGAAAGCAAACAGCTCACTTCAGTTTACATGCAAATATTAATCTTTTGCATAAGTTTACTCCTGTTGAAACCTTTGTTTGGACCTGTATACATAAAAAAAAAAAAAAAAAAGAGTTCCTGTCGTTAGCAATTATGGTTGAAATAAGCAAGACAGACAAAAGCATCATAAGCAGTCATCTAAGTACACACAAGAAGCCAACAGCCCAGCCAAGGCTGGAATCTACTTTCCCCTAGTGCTAACCCAACAATTTAACCATAGGACTCTGCTGGTTTTTTTGCAGAGTGCATGTATGAAGAATCAGAGGAGCTGAAGGAACTATTATGAAACACATATTCTGACAAGAATTAAAGAAGATAGAGTGTGAAAAAACTGCAGTTTATTGACAAGCACCTGAACTCACATTTGGCCAAACTAGCATTTTACTCCACTAACACTGTAAGATATAACCAACTAATAACGATGTAAGGATTTTCAGTGGTGGCCTACTATGTGAGGTGTGATTTACATGCAAACAAGCATATGGAGAAGTAGTCAGATGAATAAAAGTACTTTAAAGTATACAGATGATCAAAATCTCCCAAACATTTAATATTTGCAGTAGCATTCCACCTTTTATTTTTTCTTCCTTTTATTCAACTTGGCACAAATGGCTGCATAATAAATTAACACAACCTTGATTTGACAAGCTTTTCCCGAGCTGCATTACAATGTCAAGTACCAGGGCCACTGTCTTCAGCACAGCCTTGACCATTTGTCACTTTCTTGTAATTAATTACAGCTCTCTCAACCAAGGCTGCTACAGAAAGTGATAAGAGTATTATACTGCTTTCAACTTTCAATGCCTGTGGGATTTGCACTCTCTTCATTGTTCTCCAAGGGGGCATTGTCCAATGTTTTGGATATAAATTAATTTTATCATTAATAGGAATTCAAAACCCAATTTCTTGCATAACTCTGAAACTTTTGTTTCTTCATATTTTGCTAATAGCTGGCATGGTAAAGAACAGTCTGCCCTCAGAATATGTAGCACTTACCCTTGCTGTGTGGGATCACTACTGACTTGAGTCAAACTACAGAATTTTCAGCTTGCAGAAAACACTGGTACTTCAAAACGTGCTTCTCATCTGAATCAGAATACTTTTCCCCTTTAGGGATCTCAGGTAAGAGACATCTAGGAAAAAAAGTGTGTTGGAAGTGCTGTAATCTAATGTTTTCTCTTGAATTTTACTTTACAGGTTTCAGTTGGCCATATCTATTACCCTTTTACATCATTTCATGACACAGATGTCTAAACTTCTGCCAAGTGTGGAGTTAAAGAATTTCAAACAGGACATTCCCTTACTACTTCAGCTAGACCCCTTCCTTTCGCTCCCACATATCTATCACATGCTTTGAAAAATTTTTATTCTTACTTATCCAATATTGTCTTGGTATTTGGGGACAGATTTCTCAGGGTAAGTAATTTTTACCATACCTTCATATTGGATTTCTGAATTATGAGATGTTATTTTTATTATGATATCATCTGCCGGCTCCAGTCAAGACTGAAGTCACAGCCACCTGAATCAACCCCTCCCCTAAAGATCTCGAGATTTACACAAGACAGACAAAAGGTAAAAAGTGAATGAACACTCTTAGTGGGGAAAAATGGTTAGAAGCAGACCTGGAAAGAGAAACCAGGTCTCTGACTTTGTTTCACTATCCACCCTACTAATCCAAACTGTCAGTCATGACCTTCACCCAAGGAAAACCTGCCAGCCAGGTTTCCAGCAACACAGGGTATTATCACCTTCCCTTTCCTCAAACTGTGCCATGCTTTGAAGATTTTGTGCACGAACTTTCAGCGCACTACTCCAAGAAGTAAGATTTCTTTTACTTTTATTACACAATTAGGTAAATTGGACAGATGTTCTACTTTATTTTCCCACTCTTTACTGCTGGCATCTATCTGTGTCATTCCTCACTAGCCTGCTCCTTTCAGCTTCTCATGTTGTTCACTTGGGTTACTAATTGTTCTATTTTTGCTTCAATGGTCACAGTTATTGATTGTGCATGGTGGGAATTTTTGATCGAGTTCTGCAGTGACACAAACACCAGATCTGTCAGGGAAGGTACTTCTCTCTCTGGCTTGTGTCCTGACCTAGAAAAGTAAGGGCAAAAAGGTTCAAGGACCACACCTATTTATACTCCAGCAAACCTTGCCCTTGTCTTTACTTTGTAAGGACAGATGATAAATTCCTGATACTTTCACAACAGGGTGTGGATACATGTGCCTCATTACTAGGCACCCTGAATAAATCAAAATCTGACTATTTTCAGTACAATATTTATTTCCAGATGCATTTGTAAAACTATAAATATACTTCTAGACATTAGTATGTGTATTATAAATAGCATTTTAAATAGAATGCATTTTAGACATCTGTCCTTATTTCTGGGAAGCTTCATTCTAAGAAAAGTAAAGGGTAAACCTTGGATTGAAACTTAACCATTAACGTTGGGGAGAATACTATAAGCATTCAACAAAACCTTGAAGATCACAGCATTGACTTGTTCAGGAGGAGAATTGTAATCTGAAATACAAGACTTCTGGCCAAGTAACATACACCATTTTCCACGAGTGCTTGTAAATGCTTGTGTTTTCTCCCCTAAAGCTTCCTGTGAAAGTCCTTCAATTTTCTAATGAAAACACAGAACAAAATTATACCAAATTTTCAACTTTCAGTAAGAAAAGATAGCTTTTATCAAAAAATTACTCTTTCCATGAGGAAGTTGGAACTTTTCAAAAAAAGCAAAAATCTTCCTCTTAAGTGCTTTATTCTGATTTGAAAAGCTGATTCTTATCCAAAAATGTTATTTCCCAGTAAAAGTTCAGGAGGCAAGAGACCTTTTAAAAGCCCCTTTATTAAGGACGAAGAGCTAGTATAGCAATAGAAACAAATAAAAGGGACATGAAATCTTACCTGATGCATTGTGGCAAAGAATTTTTCATTAAATTCATTAAGTTGGTCTCCTTGCCAGGCACCAATCCTTTTATATGTAACACTGCACAATTCACGTAAAAACACAGTCACATTTCTTTTGTGTATCAATTAATGCTGCACCACTGGATATTTGCCTTTCTTCTTAAATCCCCATTCCACTTATTTCCACTAATCTCTCTCTCATGAGACTCCCCATGAGACTTCAGTCAGTTTGCATATATTTAATAAGACCTTCCTCTCCAATTGATCTATTGTTCTGTCAATAGCTTAGAAAATTGACTGAAAGATCAAAGTGAAAAGTGTTTATATTTTTACCTAAGATTGTCTCTCCTGCTTCTAATTTTGCTGTGGTACTTTTTGCCATGTCAAAGTATCCCTCTACTTCTAAATCAAGACAGACAGACACGGTGGTTTACTCCCAGAGACATCTGCTATTATTCAGCATCTCCAAGGACAAGTAATTTCAGTTTTAAGGAACAGTTAAGCCTGACACCAAATCAGAGTTGCTAATGGTTACAGAAGCATTTTCACAATAAAGTGCTGTTCTTCTTAGGTTGCCAAATTGTTACTAATTCAACCACTGAAGTAATACAAGTTTTTATCTTACACAGTGTGTGAAAATGACCTGCTAAAAAGAGCTATTCTAGAAAGGTAAGGGGTCTCCCATCATACACACACACAGAAACATCATAAAGATACAAATTGCATGGAACAGTTTTGATAACAAAAACATGTACAGTGGGTCTTTCAGGGCTTTCTCTGGTGTTATACCTGGCTAATGCATGGCTCAATAAATAGAAGCACCTTCACAAGGGACTAACCCCTTAGTAGAAGCTATGCAAAGTGTAAATTATGCATAGCTCAGTTTAAGGTCAAGTCCCTGAGACTAGAAAGATCTTTGCAGCTCAGAAGGTACTGTTCTGTTGTGCTTTCTAAAAAGGGACTGCAGGTGGTTGCTTTTATCTCCAACTTCAAGGTAAAGCTTTTAATGCAGGTGCTCTTTTGCATATCCAATGCACCTCCTCTACTGTGGGGTTCAGTGGTCCTCTGCGCTATAACAGGGTAAAGGATTAAGTGAGGGTCTTTCAGTTCTTCACCACCAAAATAGCCTGCTTTGCAATTAACGGTGTTGCAGGCTTCACAATTTAAGAAAAAAGTCGACTGAGGTGGCAGCCACATTTTTTGAAAACTAGGCAATTAATGACATCCAGAAAATTCAACTTGTCAGAAAACAAATGCCTGCCTGGTAGCGAAACATTTCTTTGGTGCCACTTCTAGTCTGTTAGTTCTGGCACTTCAGAGCTCCCTCAGTGTGGCTAATAGCCCAGAATTCCAGAGCTGAGGGCTCTCGTAGATATTCCTGAAGTGCTGCATAAAGCCTCACCCATTACTCCTAGAAAAATCCCTTTTTAGCATTTAAAATTCCACTCCCTCTTTGGTGCTTAGATCCTTCAAACATTTGTGTGCTGTTATGTCTCTCTGTAGCCACTGCTCAGCTAAACTATATGTATTTTACTCTTTTAATGTTTTCTTTCATATGAGTCCCCACAGCTCACTCTTCCCTCTGAACTACCTCCAACATTCAATACCTGTTTCTGGTTCCAGAAATCTGACAATGTTTGAGTTGGATTCCATTTCCTGCAGTCAGAAACATTCTGTACTAAGTTATTCTTGTGATTTAAACTCTTTCTATGAGCATATTTTAAAAGTTTTATCTCCCGTACATCTTTTTTGGTGTTAAACTACAGCTGTGTGTGAGAGGGAAGCACTGATTTGGAATTACTATAAATACCTAGTCTAGATGGATTAGAGAGGCACAGAAGTCTCAAAGAGGGGTGAGACTGGGTGAACAATGCAGGAGCTGGTGCAGTTCTGACTGTAAGGTTAGATCTCCTGTGACAGGCTGAGACAGTTGGGGCTGTACAGCCTGGAGAAAAGAAGGCTCCAAGCAGATCTTACTGTGGCCTTCCAGTACTTCGAGGGCTTATAAGAAAGTAGGGACAAA
>Ga0181612_124920_pt1 | contig 11750 bp, 7 predicted proteins | sample HoacroProtozoa21_FD_119630 | JGI IMG/M metagenome (GOLD analysis project Ga0181612, IMG submission 119630) | Hoatzin crop microbial communities from Cojedes, Venezuel. Combined Assembly of Gp0051906, Gp0051904, Gp0051908 | reverse complement strand
CTTAATAGTCTTCTGACTATTGAGTCTTCAACTCCGGCTTTTCACGGCATTAACCCATCAGCTGGGCCAGCTCTGGAGCATTACAGGGTGTGTCTATATTAGTGGTCTGGAACAGGAGCATGTTTTTAAAACTGATTTCTTAACTGTGCTTTGGCTCCCATCACAGTGTGACGGAGCATACAAACCAGACTCTTTCTGGATTAAACTGAAAGATGTGCTCCAAGAGTGCACCAAATACAGCTCGAACATCATTCAGCCCACACAACCACTCTTGAGCTAGGCTGAAGTAACCCCATCCTCAAACACACACAGTGTTGATGACAAGGTTTCAGTACCAACTGTTCTTCTGCTCACATTCACTGCTACTGTGCCACCCTATTCACTAAAAGGCACGACCATCAGCTTTTAGGCTTATCGCCAACAGATACCAGCAGACGGTCACCTCCTATATCTTCTGCATCTTTGCTTGTGGAACATCTGTTTGAATGGCATTACACCACAATTTTCCTCATATTCTGGAGAAAAAGTTCACTTAGCAAAGGAATTAAGATCAACAGCTACAGGGTCTTCCAAACTTTCACATTAAACCAGTCTGAGATTAAACCAAGGACTAAACTGTAATTGCAACTAACATTAGCAAGGCAGGTGATAGATAAGCCAGTGTAGGTCAATATAAACCTTGTATTCCTGGCAATGACGGAGAAGTATTCACTGAGAACTTCAGTCTCACTGAAGCTGGAGAGATTGATGACCTCTCAAGTGGGCAACTCATTCATCAAATATCAGACAAGCATATTTACTGCATTCCAAGGTCAAGCAGCGTCTTATTTGTCAACCCATAGCCAACACTGGAATTAAACAATGCCATTAGGGATTGAGCACAAGTCTTTTCTTGTAAACTTTATCATTAACATAGAACTATAAATAACAGATATGAAACCCCAAGATAACATCCTACAGAGCAGCTTTTCAAAGAATAAGTGCCATTTATCAAAGTGATTAAAAATATCTGAAATTCCTTTGTCAAGTCATCTGCTGAAACCATAAATTAAAAAAAAAAAAAAGAAAAAGAAATAGCATTTTGAGTTTAGCAGGTATTAGACCTTAGATAGGAGCTGTACTAGGTTCGTGTGATGGTTTACTACCTCCCCTTCACATCTCGCTCCTCTGGTTTACAAAGGCAAATGAAATGCCTTTTCATGAGGCATGAGGATCCCCTTTGTATAAAGTATAAAGAATTTATCCTCCACGAAAAGTAAAAATGAAGTTTGCAAGCCCAAACTTTCATTCATGAACCAACATGACAACATGACCATTATAACAATAAAAAGTTTATTTGATTAGAACAGATCTTCTAGATACAGCACTTACACAAAGATGCCATTTGTCAGTCCGTAAGTTTCCTAATTCAGTAATTAATAAAGGCACAATGCTGACATTTCAGACAAGTCACTAATTTCCAATAGAACTGGCAAGAGAAACACCTCCCTCCCTCCTACTTTCTTTAAAAGCCACCTGTTTCATTTGCCTACAGTGATATTAAAAGCAGTAAAGGCCTGCATCGGAAGCAATCATCATACAAAAAATCTGATCTGGACCTCAGAAGAAAGTCCTCAGAAGTAGCAGAAGCTGAAGCTGTCAGTCAGCAGCTCACACTTCTTTCTTTTCTTTTGCTTTCCCCTCTTCCAAAAATTCTCAAGGAAGATAGCATGCTTGCTGCCATTGCACTTGCTTAAAATTACCAGAAAAATATCAAGAAGAATGGAGGAAAACATATACTAGTAGTAAAGCGTTATAAAAGATACCTGGCCTACCGTATTTTTTATGAGAGAACATGAGATACTGCCCATTGAAAGTGCTTTCGAGTACCCCTTCACCTTCTCTCTGCAGTTTAATTGTACACGTGCAAGTTGATGGTTCTCTCAAACCGAGCACAGCTGTTGTTTTAGCCAGGCACACTAATTCGCTTTTATGTCATAATACATACGGAGAACTCTCCTCACAGTCTCCACATATTTATCATCAGGAACAGGTTTTCTCTGGCTTCCCGGCTCCAGTAATTTCTTGATTGTGGGGATGCTGCTTATTCTTGCTTTAAATGCCTAAAAGGTAAACAGTAAGTACATGGTATTTAAAGAACAGAAAGTAACACAAGAAAAAACAAACAATCTTACTGATTTGTGTAACATCCTTTAACAAGTTGTGTATGGAGGCAAGACAGAAAATACAGTTTTAGCCATGGCTGAGTTTTAGTCGCCCTCACTCCAACCTTGTTATTTTAAACAGTAATAAAACAGTCCCCTGTCTTGTATCACTATGGAATGAAGTGGAAACAGTTATCTGTGGTTTCAGATGTGTACTTTACTCAAATCACTTCTTGTGATCCAGAAAATATCTTCTGCTTAAAGGTATCACAGAACTGGTGAGGGGAGGGCAAAACAAAGGGATGGTGGATTTCTTCGGATCTGTACAGGGATTACTCCAGCAAATAATAGATTCCCTAGACGAAACATATTATGAGGTTCTTCCTAAAGCAAGAAGGGCAAGATTACAACAGAAAAGGAGTGATAAATGCTCGTTTTGTGGAATTATCTACATACAACAGACTTTGAAACACCATTTATCACATTTCCAGCCATATGAGTGTATTGTTCGTGTAAGGTACCTGTAACTGAGGAAAGCCTGAGAGCACGTCCGACTTCTTCTCTTCTACCATTAAAATGGCTTCAAGAAGATGAACATCTGCCCAGCTAAAATTGTTGCCAACAAGAAAGTCCTGCCCATGGTCTTTCAAAACCTATAAGTGTCATAAATGAAAATGTTCAAATGTGGATATCCAGCTGGGCTTCATGTTTTCAAAATGCACAGGAACGCTTTCTTTGACAATGCTTACTGCCTCCTCTTCACCTTTCTCTCTCATGCAACTAGGGATGCTACCTACTGCTAGTCTGGGGGATGTGGGCCCAGTGCCTGCAGTCACTGATCATTTTACGGGATATCTATGAGCAGTCCTCACAGCGGCAATCTAGAATCTAGAATCCCAGGGTTTCTTACCCATCCTTCGCTCCTATAGCCCCAGGTAACCCCTAAGTACTAGACTACAGAGTCAGAGACCTCCTTGGTATTCACTGCTTTCCAGCCTAATAAACCTTGAATATTTCTGTATGTAGTTACAGCTTCAGTGGGAAAATAGAGAATGTAAACAAGAGGTGATCAGCCTAAAGCATTGGGGCTAGGATGCAACAAGTGGAATCTAGGGCAGAATGAACTCTGGTAGGCATCTACAGGAGCGTTGGTATCTAAGTGGGAAACTTCCCTTTAGTCTTTGCAACAGAAAAGCAGTTATTTTTGCCAGATCACCCTGTCTATGTATATTAATTTCCATTGAGAGCACCTCTTGGGTCCTATCTCTCCAAGGATAAGTTAGAAAAACACCAGTATGGCTTAAGCAGCAGACCACTTGGACTAGAAGACAGCAGTGATAGCTGTGTATTACCATCGTTAAACAAAAAATGTGTAAATGTATTTGAAATGTTAAAAAAAGCTGACAGTTAGCTATTCTAAAATGGCATTGCCTTTGCAATGCAAGTTACACAGTTTCATTTCTCCTAACAACAGGAAGTTGCTGGTTCAACCGTACATCGCTATCTTTACACATTCATTGGATCGTAACAGTTTTAAGCCAAAGGGGACACTTGGACTCTTCAGTCTGAACTTTGATGCTGCTCAGACCATGAAATCTCACTTCAGAATTTCTGCACTTAACCCACCCCAACCTGTTCTCATACTGCTCTGACCTCCCTCTCATCTTTCCAGTCTGCAGGCAGCATGGTGTCCTGGTTTAAACTACTGTGCTGACACCTTCCTATTTCTTCTGCTTTTGGTAAAATACCCAGTGTTCCCATTGTTATCCTCCCAGAACAATGGTAGGAAATGATCCTCCTGCATACCTTTTCATATGCTGGGAAATACCTGCTTGTCGCCTTTTGAACTATAACAGCGCGTTGTTTCTCTTTATCCTCAGCCGATAAGAATGGGAACATCAAAATGAAGCCCATAAGGTCATCAGTTCCTCCAACATACATATCAATCCTTAAAACCAAAGTAAACAAAAACCTTAAATAAGAAGGCACTTTCATAATCAAAGTATTCTTAGATTTGTGTTGTGATCATAAAAGTTGAAATTCCCATCCCCCTCATGAAAATTATTTTTGCAGTTAAAAAACCAAATACGTCACAGTCTGAGTCTCACTCATAATTGTAGTGTTGTTGGCACTATACTTGCCTCATTGTGCAGGATTAAACAGGATTGTACGAAAGTTAAAAAAGTTTAACTTTGGTGTTACAGATCACTTCAGAATCACCAGAGGGACACACAGCACCACCAGACGAGTCATCCCAAACTGGCTTAATCATCTGGATGTATCCCACCTTTAGGGTTTCATCCAAAGTCCAAGTGGTGCCAAACAGGTTAATAACGGGATTGGAAACCTGAAGTGTACCAGGTTCCGCATCTAGCTAAATAATTAGTACAGCAGTTCTTCAGATCATCCCTTTTATCCATTTTTCCAGAGCTCTGACCACAGGCTTTGACTGTAGACAAGACTCAAATTTAAATTAAGTCCTCATGAATATGAATAAATATATGGTAAACTAGGCTAGCAAAGTCTTCTAACCATCCTATGTCACAAGAGATTTGAGCTCCTGCTGTGTAACAAGACTAACTGCAGTTTTTGTCTTCAGGCAACAGCCACTTCAAAAAGCCTCTGCAAGGATTAAACATGTTATGTGCAATAAGAAGCTATCAGATATTCCTGCGAGCCTTAACATACGCCAGCTTCTTGCCTGCATCTATCTGGTCTTCCAAAACTGCACTCCCACACTGTACAAGACCCGCCACCCACAGTACTTAAAGCCGGAGCTAACCTTCCTCCAAACACTGATGGTTCCTTCCCCCTGCCCTAGCACAAATCAACAGATACACTTCATTTGTATTTGCTGGTAAGACAGCAGGAACAGGCTCCAAGCTAAATCTGAAACTCCACCGAGGAGAATTCTGTTTGAAGGAAGAGGTATGCAAGGCATGCAAGCTACAGGAAATGGTGGCTTATTAACAACACAGAGAAGCTGATAAGCTATGACTGAGGCTCCTGCCTGAATATTCATTCGTTTTGCTACTTCTCTGAACCGGCTTCAGCCAATTCTTCCAACCACTTGCACCATTTAATGGCAGTTTATTGTAAAGTACCTATTAAAGTTAGATGCTTTACTAGACCTTCAGTTTTCCTTCTCTTAAAAAACAATAAGAAATGCACATTTAAAGGCTACATGTTGAGATAGCCCAATCACATTTTTTTCCGTCACGCAGACAGAACATCAAGACCCGGATTTAATTCCACGTGAAACCAGAATTTTTTCCAACAGCTTTTAGCTTTTCTTTCCCCAACTCCTAAAAACCTAAACCATGCACTTTCTACAATGCTGTGGAACATCATGCAATCGTTGATAACATCAATGACCGACCTTGTTTTGCAGCCAAAAGTTAAAAACTAACTATTGCTTTCCAAAAATTCTCTGTTTACAAAAGAGCGTCACCTCTCAAATACCTATGTCAAGTTGTATTAATCTTTTACTAAAGCACAATAAACATAAACTCCTGCCTCATATATTTTTCTGTAAAAATAATCGACTTGGAACAAATCAGTTGGCTTGCATCTACCTGTGGCCTGCCAGGCTCACTGCAAGTTGTGTGACACTGAGGCTCACAGGTACCTAAAGGTAAACCCCTTCTCTGCATGTGCAAGTATGCAATTAATTCTAGATGTATCTAAGCCGCTGTAATAAATTCAAGAAGAGTAGTACTGTTACAGTACAGGGCTCTCTCCTTCAGGTCCTTCCCGTAGAGGTTGTGCTTTGCTGCTATGTAGCTGAGGATGGCTCTGGTCTGCACCATCTTCATCCCATCGATCTCCACCATGGGCACTTGCTGGAAAAGCAAGGATCCACCTAAAGGGAAAGCCACACATTGTTCTGCTGGATCTAGTAACTCCATGTCTGAAGTCTTGCTGTCTTCAGAAGATCACTGCTTTTATGGTGAGCTTGCTGTGGGTAGTCATTACATTACACTAGGGTTCTTCCACACAAACAATAAATTACAGTGGTGAAGACAAATTAAACTGCAGAACAAAATTATTGTGCATTAACATCCTTGCTTTAAAAAAGTTTCACTCAAGTTGCAGTCAGGACTGATTACAGCAGCTTTTATGCTGAAATGGAAATACAGTGGAGACAATCGTACTAAGCATATCAACTGAGTAAAAAGTGTCTAATTGTAAATACATTTTTAAAATTCTGTTCCATTATTTAAAACACAGTTGGAGCCAGTGTCAGTTTCCCAAATTTCTCTCTTCTAACCAGTATCTTCAGCTAAATCTGGACATTCAATGAAGTTTTAGGATATGTGTTTTTCAAGTTACTGAAGTGCTCTGGGTAAGTCTGTGGGACCAGGTGGGACACGTAGACAAATGGAGAACAGAATAACCCAGAGGGAGGCCTAGGAAAATCTCCAGGTTAGAAAGACATTCAATTTTCAATTGCATCTGTCCACATATGGGAAAAAAAAACAGCCTCTGCAGCTGTTCACAGCTCTCGGTTTTACTTCCCTCTCTGCTGTGTGGAAAGAAAGTCCCACACAGTCTTCAGAGTCTTCACTTCACACAGCTTCTCTCAGACCAAGCAAACTCTGGTCACACTTTTCTTGAGGTTTCACGTGGACTCACCTTTCAGGAGCTTCTCATACTGCTCTCGGGTTTCCAAAAACTCTTCTTCAAACTGACAAAAGAGAATGAGGAAGAACAGGAAATGAGTGTTTTTTCACATTTCTAGAAAAACTTTTTAAGCACTGTAAAAGGAAGAGAACACACATCATCATTCCTTCCGTTCCAGATACAGCTCTAAGGGAGAAAATAACCAAGGGCAGTAGCACTGGCAAAACCTCTTGGACTGCCATATTTGGCAAATGCTGCTGAAGGCAACCATAGCAGAAAAACAGGCAATAAGAACTGGAGTGAGGATGGTTTGTTTGGCATTGAACAAGCAATTTGATGCGAGACAGTCAACAATACAGACTAGGCTGCCCTTAAAATGCTTCCTGGTACCTGGAAAAAAGCTCTGCTGTGGGATATTTTGATTTGGGACCTAGATAGGAACAAATTCTTAGAAAGTTAAAACAAAAAATTTACAAAATAATGTAGAAGTATTATGCCCAGCAGGAAGTTTAGTACAGAAGCATGTTTAGGACACCTAAAGATTAATTATTCACTAGATGAGAAAAACAAAAAGATACAGACTTGTCTGTGTTCAGAACGATGTAGCTATATTCAGTGTGGTTGAGGAAGCCTGGTCCAATCAGTGCTACTTATGGTGAAATTCAGTTCAAGATTAAGACACCGAAGTTAGATGTCTACATGCACGTGTTTGCATGTGGCATACATGTCTTTAGTCAACGTAGACCACGGAGACTAGAAAATGATTAGGCTTATCAACCCCTAGATGTCTAGACATGGGTTCCCAAGGATCCTTCCTCAGTCAACCTCTCTCAGAACATCTGTGCAACTGATGTTAATAATTAAGACTTGCTATACGTAGGGACACCTCAGAAGAGCAGCCATACTAACACAGTGCCAATATTCGACCATAGTAAGTGTGATCACAGAGTCTAAAATTCAGAACCCATGTTTCTGCTGATGAAAAGCTGGAAGACTATCCCAAGGAAAAAATATAATTGGTACCTGTCAACAGGGTTTTTTTTTTAATTAAAAAAAAAAGAAAGAAAAGAGAGAGGGAATTAAAACAAGGAACAAACGATGCAGGGAAGCAGCCAGTTGTGTCCTCTGTAAGGCCTTCAAACAAAGACTGGTGGTCTTTTTGAAAAATTTGTATTCCTCAGTAGAGGGGTAACTGTACGAAGTTTAACAGCATACTACATAAAAGAAGAGACTCGGAGCAACTCCCAGTCCCTTCTGTCCTCAGACTGAATTATCAGTTTATCGCCAAGCTAGATAGCAGATAAGTAAGTACATTATATCCCACTAAAAAAAAAAAATTTAAAGCTTCTCTGAGTTACCCAAATATTTTCTTCCTGCTCTGAGACTTCTAATTTTGCTACACATGTGGGTCAGTTTGCTCACTTCACCCTGTTTAAGCTGCATCTAAACAATGCAAGCTAGACAAAATATATTTCGTGCTACAGCTTACTGTGGAGGATGCAGCCAGTGGAGTGAAAAATAAAATAAAAATCTGTGTGTGAGCATCCAACTGAAAATAGAAAGACTAGAGAAAGTAAATTCACTGCTGTTTTACTTGGCCCAGGTAATACTCTTTATGCGAGGAACACATCTATTATTCCACTCAACAGCTCTGGGCCAGTAAGCAAATGCTTAATTAAACATTACGCATTCTTGCATTAAGCAAGAAACTGGTTTACAGCTCATTGCTCAGAAGACATGTAACCTGAAGCCATACTTTTGTGTGCCTAAAGAGTGTTTAATTATACTGAACAGCCAATGCTCATTTACTATTGCGCCTTGGGATGTCTTTTCTTTTTTGGTTAATAACCTGTGATCTGCCTCAAAGACGAGCTGACGAGCGTGCAGCTTAAAATTAAAACCACTGGAACAAACCTCAACCCCAGCTGCAGCCAACAACCAGCGAATTGACTCCATCTTGCCTCTTCCATCAAAGTAGTAAAGTTTCGGTTTTCCAGCCATGACTTCAAACTTCCCGCTACCTAAAACAGTTATAAAAGATTAGAAGTTAACAATGATACAAAAATCTGTTGGCAGCTGGAATAACGGTTCACAGGTCACTCACACGACAAAAATTTAAGTTACTTTTTGACAAAACATTTCAGTGAAGTTTCAGCCTAAACTGGTATAGTTTTACTGCTGCGCAGTCAAGTCACAGTATTTCATAGTCAGCAAAAGTAAGCATCAAGTTACTAAGTAGGAGAAAAAAACCAAAACAGTTACCACTAAGGAAATCCTTAAAACTTCCAGAAAATGTAAGTTTTAGCACTAGAGTTACTCAATCACCACTGAAAGCCAAGTTTCAATCAAAAAGGAGAAGAGGCAGTAGGCAGGTTTTTCAAATCTGGCAGTCCTTATACCAAAGAATGCCAAAAGTATCTAAACATTAATTCTACACATACTTAGGTGGAGTATGGGAACGTGTTTTCAAAGCCCCTTGCTTTCTGGCTGTGGTGATCCAGGGTAAGTACGTGTTCCAGAATCAGTAGAAACTTCAAAAGAACAACCAGTTTCTTCTGTAATAATCCAGATTAAAATACAAAGATTCAGACTGTTGCACTACTTAGTCTTCTGCTGGTCGCATTTCTTTCTATTAATAAACCCTGTTGCTAAGCAAAACTTTTATAGACTTTTCAGTTGATCAAACATACCATGCTTTGCAAGCAGCATTTTGGTTCTTGAATGGCTTCATAAATGAGGCTATTAATTGTGTTTTTTTTGCATAGACTAGTGTTTAGGTCTCAGCAGGAATTGGATTCCACTGCAGAGCCATAAGCCAAGGAAGCATCAAATGTCATCATACTGGCATTTCATATGCAGAACTCAGTAACAGCAACTCCTTGCTGCAACTGAGAGCTGTTTTCCCTCCGTAGGGAGATTTCTGGTCACTCCAGTCCACAGTTCAAATAACCCTTGAAAACAAGCTGTTGGCACGCAAACAACAACCTCCAGTTCCCAATATTGCAAGAGCTCCTTCATTGGCGGAGGGAACAAGCGACCTTTGAAAGACCTTGAGCACACCAGAGGCAAGCAATCCGCTTGTTAGCCAACAGGCGAGAAAACAGAACACAAAATACGAGACTGCATCTGACCACGGGAATCCAAGTGAGCCAGGCTATTCGGCCCCTCGCGCCTGCTCAGGGGCCTCCATTTCCTCTCAGGTAAGTCGCTGGGAAGTAAAACATTGCCGAGTAGTATCTACATGGCTAATAAAATTAACAGTGCATGAGAAATAAAGACTAAAGCATCAGTGAGAACACCATGAACAAACAGAATGAAACAGGAGCTGATGTAATACAGCTAAACTCACGGAACTAAAAAAAGCCAAAGGTGATTTTTAACTTGACGTTTAAAAAATTAAAGAAACAGCAGAGTCACTTTTCTTCAGCGCGCCGTCCCAAGACGTGCTCCTAGCAGGCCGAAGGACGTGTCACAGGTGATCAGTCACCGTTGCGAAGCTCACATCAATGCAGCAAAGGCAACCAGAAGGCAAAGAGACAGCGGATGCCTGTCTTGTAAACACAGCGGGATCAACAAGCTTTGAAGCAAGCTGTAGAGTTCTGGTTCCTGCGAGTGAGCCTGCCATGCAACACTAGCAGAGAAAGTCCAACCTGTGAAATGAAATCTGACGGAAGGCGAGCGCCCTGGGGATGGGCAAAGAGGTTCCCCCTTCCCGGCTCTTCTCACCAGCCGTGAAGGAGGGAAAACGGCCACGCGCAGCCAGGAGCCGCAATCGCAGGCAGGTTGCTGGCCATTCCCCTCAGCCTAACATCTCAGCAGCAGCAGGGACTTTGGGAAAGGAGGATCTGAATCTACCCCCTTGTCGTGATTTACGACGGCCACCTGGGATAACAGGGGGAAGGAGGGAACGTAAGCATCTGCGCAAGAAGTCATCGCTCCCATGCTGGCCACACCGAGCCGGAGAACATCGGTGAAGGGGGCTGGAAGACCAGGTGCGCCTGGCATGTCCTGCAGCCCCAGGACGCCAGGACCTGGCGTTCACTGCTGTCGTCCAGCCCAGCAGTTGCTGACCTCCTCTGCCGCGCCTGGTGTCACACCAGCCTGGGGGGAAGGCCCCTACTCGGCATAGGACAGGCAGCAGCCTCCCTGGCCACCAACTCCAGCGCCTGCCATTCGTGACAAGTTCTCTGCAGGCACGAGATGAAGCACAATTGATGTCGTTAACTGGGGAGCCACAACGCTGGCAAGAACAGGGCAAGCTCTCATCATGTACACCATGAGGAACGCCGGAGCACGCACTGCTCCCGCCAACACTCCTCCGGCCAGGGCGAGCAGACTGTGACCGGGGAGGCTGTCTCCTGACCGGACACCCCACTGCCAGCCCGCACCCACCACACCACTGCAGCCGAGCCAGCCAGAGGGCCCTGGGGCCTTGGCGGCGGGAGAAGGGAAACCACAAAACCCCACACTATCCGCACGGAGAATTAAGAAAAAAATGAGAAAAACAAGCGAACAAACACGGCTTCTAACCAGCGAGGCACCGCTGCTACCCGCCCCCCGCCCCGAGCCGAGCCGAGCCGAGCCGAGCACCCACCTTCCCCACCAGCAGCCGCCACCGCCGCCCCGCTCCCAGGCTCGGCGCTAAGAGGCGGTGACAAGCGGGACGGCCGCCAATAGGAACCCACTGCTCTGCATATTTCGCGGAGGCTTATGGGAGGAAAACGCAACCGAGAAAAAAGTTAAAAATTTTCGAAGTGCTTCAGCGGAGACAATTGTGTCGCTGCAGAGACATGATTTCGAGGCGCGCATCGCCAGATCGTCAGGCTCGCCGCGTCGCCATGACTGTGAGATAAGTACCCTTTATGACCTTTATATACCGTCACGGCCCCCATTTCACTCTGGATGTGAGGGCGATCTGGCTGCGACATCTGTCACCCCATTGATCGCCAGGGTTGATTCGGCTGATCTGGCTGGCTAGGCGGG
>Ga0181612_144057_pt1 | contig 11751 bp, 7 predicted proteins | sample HoacroProtozoa21_FD_119630 | JGI IMG/M metagenome (GOLD analysis project Ga0181612, IMG submission 119630) | Hoatzin crop microbial communities from Cojedes, Venezuel. Combined Assembly of Gp0051906, Gp0051904, Gp0051908 | reverse complement strand
GGGTTGGACTAGATGACCCACAGAGGTCCCTTCCAACCCCTACCATTCTGTGATTCTGTGATTCTGTAAACATATCTCACTCCATTTTTTGGCTGCTGCAGATACTTGACAGTAAATGAATCTTGATCCCTGCTATTCAGCTTGTTTTACAAAGTAAAGTCTCCTGATTAATTGGTTTAATTTACTTGTTTACTGAAATCTGCATCTGTAAGATGGATATCTGGATGAAATGTAATCGACTGTGATACGTAAGTCTCACATGGGATAAACCTAATGGTTCTTTCTTCTTTTGAACCATAAAAAGAGGAATAGTCTAATCATTACTGTTTATGGGCTTATTTAAAAATACTTTGGCAGCATAGATATGTTTCAGAGTACTAGCAAAGTGTAAACCTGTGTAACTATAGGTATTGAAGGCTAAACATAAGCTAACAATAAAGAATATTACAAGCTTAGAACTACAAATGAATCCTATACCCTTTCAAACGGACAGCATAGGTACTAGCAGAGCTCTCATAATCTAAAAGTAGGAAAACTTGTTTTGCTCATCAACCGCTGTCTCTTCTTTCTGCTTTCTCACAGTCTAACCATCATGTACACAAAAACTCTCTTTGATATCTTTTTTTATTCTACTATTCTCTCCAATTGTCATTTGGATTTCCTTTGACTAACTGTTCTCAGCAGCCACTGGGGTATATATCAAATAGAACGTCATTTTTACCTTCCTCCTCACATCACCCCACCTGAAGAAATTCTCTCAGGCACAGAGTTTGTTTCTGCACATTCCAAAAAGTGACACAGACAAGGTAAGGAACTGCAATGATGTAAATAAGGTGCTCAGGGTGTTTCTCAATAATTTATTTAAAACAACAGCAAAATTTATTTTATCACAGTGACTTTAACATCAAGACTAAAGCATTCAACTGGATATATATATATTCTATGAATATGCATATTCTTTAAACATCTACTTTAGTTTTCTTATATTTGGTCATCATGTCTGAAACAAGGAAGTAGATAATTATGAAAAGTTAGCACTTGGATTTACAGTATAACCAGTAAGAACAATTAATTAAAGAAAAAGTACCAGGTACTAATTAAGAATTAACTAACAGTACAAATGCTTTTCCTGATTTTCTGTTTAAAAATTCATCAAAGAACTTCCACATAAAGTCGGCCTTTGAAATATATAATCAAACTCAGCATTATATAGAACTCTCCACCCATTTTTAGCCTGATTGCTTAAGAAAGCAAAGATAATGTCACCACCCTGTACGCCAGCATCCCTTTTCCAGCCCCTACACTTTCAAAACTGTTGACCAGTTTCCTTCAAAGACAGAAAAGTGCTAATAAAAAATAACAGTATTTCCTCAAGTTTGAAAAACAATTTTCCAGGTAGAGAAAAGAGATAAACTGGTGTCTCTTCTGAGAGAAATCTAGACTTTGTTTAATCAGTAGCTGGGGAGACAATCAGCTTCCACAAAGCTGCAGCACACACTGCCACGTGTGGGGATTTCTTAGAAGCATTAGAGGCACCCAGTGCTCTAGCTTAGGAAGAGACACTTATTAGATCAGCATCACTTAGCTCAACAGCTCAGGCAAAATCTTGTCTACTTATAAAAACTACAGAGATAATTTTCAATAAAAAGCCCAGGCCAAAACATCTTAGAGCTTCAGTAGTTGTTGAGAAACGCAGTGTTGAGTCAGCATTTGAACTTTATAAAAGCCTCCGTTAATGCTGCAGACTAAATTACATCCTGAAATGGAAGTATCTTTTATCCCTAGTTGTCTATACCTGAAGTTTGTGGAGTGAGTCTATCTTTGTCTATGCTATCTTCACAGTTGTTTTGTTAGATACTTAAGTGAAATCATAAAGATGTACAGAAAAATAGAAGCAGCTCACTTTATGCATGGCACTTCTGCAAAGACAGCCAATAACACATATTTTAGAACAGTTTCTTGACTAGAAATAACCCTACATGAAAAAAGTACCGAAAAAATATTAAATTCTGCAGAACCAAAAAAATCTCTATTTCCACATATCAATACAGTGTAAAAACACTTCATCTTGTAGATGGATCTCCTGCAATCTGTGCAGTTCAGTTACCACACATTAGATTTTCAGTGCCTGAGTACCTTGAAGCACACACTCGAAGGCAACTGCAGCTGCCTTGGATGTTTGATAAACAAGTTTTCAGCAGGACAAGGGGAAAGGTACATTTTAAAATGTAAGAGACAATTGCTTTACTTTAGAGGGGTTCTCAAGATTTGGGCATCATCTTTCCAATTTTTGCAGAGAAGAAAGAGGACCAAATAATCTTTCAAAACCCTTTATCCAGTTCACTTTTCCCATAAGTCTACTGAAAACTCAACAACAGCAATAACCTATGGCTCAAACTGAAAACCACCACAAAGAGGACTCTCCACCAAAATGGAATGGAAGAACTGAAGATACTCTTACATTGTCCAACATTTAGCACAGCTGTAATACTTGATAAAACATTAATATGCAGTTAATCACATCCACTTTTTCAGAATTAAAGTCTTGACTGAGTTCAGAGGCGCTTGGGTTGCACCTTAAATATTCACTCACTGCTAATTTAAAAAATAATTATCTAACCTGTAAAAACCTACAAATTAGCTTTTGGTAGAAAATTGCTTCATTTGGATTTTTATATAATTCCTGTTCCACAGAAGTTGGATTCCCACAGAAGGTGCCTGAAACTATTTCCAAGGTGACTCATGTACCTGGTTTGCATTAGAATTGGTACATGTCAGCGGCCTTAGCTGGTACACAGCTGAAACAATGAAGAAGAAAGGCAAATGAAAGAGAGGTACAAAGGAGGAACTCTTTTGGCTCTGACATTCTTACTTGAATTCTGTTCATTAAAGGACCACATCTTATGAAAACAAACAAACAAAAAATCTTTCCACGTTCAGTTTCAACTTACTACACAGTTGTGCCCATTAACATCCAACAGACTACACAGTCTGGGACTTGTGGCCAAAGTGACAGTGCTACACAGCAAAGCTTTTTTATCCAGCCAAACAGAGATTTCCTCAGCACACTTGTTCAGGTAGGCATTGCCAATCAGTTCAGAAAAGTTTCTCCAAACATGGCACTACTGACAAGAACACGGGAAAATTTTTTCGCACTGAGGAACTTGCCTGTGACTGGCAGCTGATGAAAGACTGTGTGAGAATTACTGAAGCAACATGTACTGCATGTGGCAATCTGCCCCCTTGATGTTGTAGTGAAATAAAACAGGCACCCAGTAGGTTTTCACAGAACTTATTAAACTTTTTTTTTTTTTTAAGCTTAGATTCTTTAGCTACAGGTTTATGCAACTTCCCTGTCAACAATCTTCGTAAAGTTATTGAGTAATAAACTTCCATGTCCAAGGTCTTGAAGTGACAATAAAATGATGTACTACTTTTTGTCACCTCCTCCTGAAAAGTATATGCTTTGACTTGGTAGAACAGCTGCAACAAACTGTGATTGCTGATGTACGAAATGAGAGTACTTGTTCCATGAACAAAGGGGAAACAGAAAGCCCTGTGAGTTAGCTGCTCTGCTGAGGTATTCACCGGGTACAACACAGAAAAACTAACATGACTTTTCAGCAGCATTTAAAATTAACAGGGTTTTTTTTAAATAATATAATTATTTCTGTCAGAGTTAGTCATTTACAGTTTTCACCACCAGCCTCAGGGTAGCTCCAGTTCTGAAGAGCCTACTTAAGCAAAACAAGATTCTGTCTCAATAAGAAATTTATCTTCCACCCTGAAACACTGAGTCCCACCACTACAGCTACTCTATATTGTTATTACATGATACATACATTCTACGATACCAGACTGTCTTACTGTCTACTACGAGTAAAGCTGCAGGTCTGGACCATTTGCATTTTGCCTTGCCCTGCTTCAAAAGATTTCAATCAGAATGTGAATATTGCCTTCCGACACAAACATGGAAAAATGCCTAAAGCTATCTGAATTAAATTTGGCACAAAACATTGCTCTGAAAGTATTATTCAACTAGTTTTAGCCTACAGCAAGGTTTTACAGCCAAGCTATAAACTCCCTAATAATAAGATGCCTAATAAAAGTGCTGACAGACCATTCACAGCTTCAGCAGTGCTCATTAAAATGCACTAGAATAGAACATTCTCAGGATGACGGATTCTCAGCACCGAGGAACACCTGACATCTTGATAAACATGCGAATTTTCTTCATGTGCACTACATACTCTCTTTTCCTCTCTGGACAGCATCTAATTACATTACTTTCTGCAAAAATAATTACTTTGGCCTGACTATTAATGACCTGTTTAGAAACTAACACAAAATCATACCCTAACTCTACAGAAGAGCATGCAACTTTAATTTTAATGGAAATGTTGGTTAAATTCAAAGGAATACTTTTACTGAATGATTTCATAATAGATTGTTTTAACCCAGGGCTTTATTTTTTCTAGGTGTCTTAACTCTTGTTTTTTTTCATAAATGTGTTCAATCTTGAAAATATGCCCAAGTGCTACAAGATTTCCTTTTAATCATACAAGACATTCCCCTGAAATAGTGGAAAAGGACACAAGTATTGCTTTCTTGTCTAAAAGTCACATGTCAGAGCATTTGGGATACACAAAAGAACTTTGGTACTTGTTCCCAGGAATAGCAGAATAGCATCCAGACTTGGATTAGATTTGTAGCCTGCAAACATGAAGGCTGGGAGGATGTTAGTTCTTATGGAGCAGATTCCCAAAAAGCAGCAAACAGAAGCCTCAGAGAAGTTTATGAGATTTATGAAATTATTATGAAATTATAAAATCATAGCCTAATTTATGCTTTTTCTGAACCGAATCTTCTCCTCAGAGCAGTACTAACTTCAGGGATAAATCAGCTTGCTTAGGGCTTTGTCCTGTTAAATTTCGAGTGTTTCAAGGAAGGAAGTCCTACACCCTCCCTTGGGTGACTCTGTGGGAGATTCAGAGCCACATTTTCCACCTCAAACCACAGAGGTGCTCCTAATCCCCTTGAAAGTAGCTCTGACATACATAGAATCACTAAACATTTACTGGGCTCTATTGTAGGGCTAAACAGGACTAAGGAAACCACTCACACGAGAGAGCACAAGCCCAGCTCTCCTCCCTGTTCCAGTGCCTGTGAGCAGTTGTATTATTCCACAATTTAACAAAATGCAAAAGAGACAACGGAGCAAACACCGGAATTCCAACCTAACTTCTGGAATCAATGGCCGAAACACCACCTTCTGGAACCATACCTAATCCCTCCATACTGGTGTTATTTTATTCATGGCAGAACATAACACAAAGGAAGCCCACTGAAACCTGAAATTCATTTCCTTCAGTTACGAACCCCCCCCATGTAACAATTACCTTAATACAGAAATGGAAGTTTGATACAAAGCCTTGCTGGCAGGACATTGTTCAGAGAAGTGCTTCAATCAGTAACATGAAAGGTAGAAAGAACAAAGCTAGAATATTGACTAAAGAGCAGAGATAATAGTTTACAATTCAGATCTTAAGAGTTAAATGAGTTAATTAAAATGTACAAGAAAAAAAAATGTTATAAAGAAACCAAACAAACGGGTGGACGGAACGGTGATGGGTTCCGGGGTGGGGGAGCGTGTTTGCAAAGCGGGTTGGGGGTTTCTTTTCTAAAGGGACGGTGGAGTCGAGGCAGGGGGGCTGCTTCGTTCCTCCCCCTCACCGTGGCCTCAGGCACGTTGATTCGGGTTCGAGGCGGTGGCGGTCGGGGTTCAGGGGGGTCTCTTGGGGTTTTGTTGGTTCGGTTTTTTTAGAGATGCTCAACTTTTACCAAGGCACCTTTTAGAGACGTCACGTTAGGCGGGAGCGCCCAGGAGCCGGGAGCTGTACATTTTCTGTATATCAGCAGTTCTATAAATAGAAATGATGTATTTGTGAGATACAAAACAAGGAAAAAAAAGACAAAAAAAAAGAAATATACCCACAAAAACTCTCTCTTCATAATGCACATATTTTTATAGAGAAACGATACTGGGTTTTGCATTACCTGTGACTCCGCAACTGGGTGGTGTTTCCTCGGGTTTTATGTGGAACTAATTACTACGGCCATTCATTTCCCAAACGTTCCTCCTCTTTCTCCGCTTTCAGTTTTTCCCTCTCCTGCCCTCCACCATCATCCCACCAGCTTCTTTTCACAGCAGATGCTTTCGACGTCTCCCTCGTTTTTCTTTTGTACTTTAGAGGTTGTCCTAACTACAGAAAAAAAAAAAAACAAAAACCAATCACTACTGAATTGTAGCCAGTGCAATAATAAGTTATTCATTCTTCTTGTCTGTACAACTGTCCTGTTGCTTTTTTTTTCTCCTTTTTTAACTGAAATTCAGGTTAAATGTCGCAATAATCTGAACCAACGTGCACAAACGCGGTCTCTTGTGTTACAAAGAAAAAAAAAAGATGAAAAAAAAAGGCAAAAGTTAGATTTACAGAGAGCTAAAAAACCAAACCAAATAAATAGTAAATTATTTAAGAAATGTATTTTGTTTACTGCAGTTCAAAGTAAATTATTGCTACAGCGTGTAAAGAGCTGCCTTAGGTGATGATGTTCCTCGCGAGCATTTCAGCGACCGCGCTGTGCTCCTCGTAGCAGAATGCCTTCAGCACCTCGGGGCCAGCCGTGACCCTCCCGCTCGCCCTCCTCCTTCGGTCGCCCCTCCGCACCCCGGCACCCGCGCTCGCCTCCCACAGCCCTCCCGGACTGAGAAGCCTCGAGAGGAATTCAGGTCACCTCTTCACACCACTTCTTTTTGTTGTTTTTTTGTTGGGTTTTTTTTTTTTGCAGTTTGGGGGTTGATTTGTTTTCTTTTTTAGCCGCCGGTCCCTGTCCACCCCTCCTCCAGGCCCTCTCACCGTGGGACAGCCGTCAGCCCCAGCACCGGGCAGACGTACGGGAGGGGGAAAAAAAAACCACCCAAGAAATTAAAACAATCGTTTTTGTTGGGTTCGTTCCATGCCACCTCATATTTATGCATTCACGTATATCTTCTGTTATTTATGCATTCATTACTCAAAAAGGAAATGTATCTTGTTTCACATGTATTAAACTGTATAAACTGGAAGCGTGGCCTGACTTTGTGCCGCAGAGCGGGGTGGAGCCGGGACGCCGAGCCCCGCTCCCATCCCGCTGCCCACAGCCCAGCCCGAAGGGCTCTGTCCCGCTCCCGGAGCTCGGCGTTCCCTAAAACCTTTCCCAAATCTGGCTGCCAGAGTTGGGAGCTGCTCCCACCTCCCGCACGGCTCCTGCACCAGGTGTGGGATTCGCCGAGCGGCACCAACGGATCCCTCACCTGGCGCAGGAGCATCCAGATGTCGAGCTGCTTCGTGCCGGCCGCCTCCAAGCACCTGCGCCGCTGTAATTAAGAGTCATCTCGGATTATCATAAATAATTATTGCGTCTCGGTGGGATAGCAAGGAATTCCAGGAAAAACATCATAAAAGCAATTATTATTAGCGCTTTGGGGATGACGGCAAACTCTTTTTCGTTGCAGTTGAAGCAGCGGACTGGAAATTCCCCTGCACTGGGCTGAATCCTGCCTGGAGGAATCGGCACAGCTGCTCGTGGTGTTACTCGCTGCTGGAATTATCGAGCTTTGCTGGGCAAGGCGGCATTCCCCAGGCCCAAATCCCCTCCTCCATACCCCAGAGCTCGGCGAAAAGCCTCTCACCAGGTGCCAAAACCTGGATTTTGCAGCAGGGGGGTGCTGTTTGTTTTATTTTATGCTAGCAGAAATGTAAAAGGGAGGAAAAGAGGTGCTGACTCTGCCTGTCACCAAGCCAGGACCAGCATCACGATGGGCTGGGACAGGACAGGCATCTCCCACTCCACTGTGGCAGCTGGAGACAGAGGAGAAACCGGTGGAGCTCACCCCAAACACACAGCAAGTGTTCCATCTGAACATGAGGAAGAACTTCTTCCCTCTGAGGGTGACAGAGCCCTGGCCCAGGCTGCCCAGAGAGGCTGTGGAGTCTCCTTCTCTGGAGATATTCAAGATCCGCCTGGACAAGGTCCTCTACAACCTACTGTAGGTGACCCTGCTTCGGCAGGAGGGTTGGACTAGATGACCCACAGAGGTCCCGTCCAACCCCTACCATTCTGTGATTCTTCTGAGCAAGGAGCAGGGTTAAGGAGAGGTATGTGTATGCAGCAGTAGTCAGCTGGGGACCCCTGGCCTAGCTTGATACGATCATGTTAAGATGGCAATAGTGGCTGTGCATCTCCAGCACCAAAAGTATTTGCTCAAAGATTTTCTCAGAAATTTTTGTCCGCTAGCCTTCCTCAAATTGTAGTACAAGTCACCATAGACAGAGGCCCATCCTACAGAAGATGAAATGAAGACTGCAGAGATCCTGTGCTACTGCCCATCCCTAGCCCACCCCTTCTCTGCAGAGTGGGCATGATGGTCTCAGGGAAAATCATATTTTTGTCTTTGCAGATCTGATGGCTGAAAAATCATTAAAAATTACATCTTGCTTCCTGCAGCAGCTGACAGCTTGAAACAGTAGCCCTATTTAAACTGTCTCTATTCAGTAGAGCTCTGAAAACGAAGATGAATGCTTAAATATCAGTATTGCTTAACTAATGATGTTTCCCAGAACTCTGGCAAATATGCAAGTGCCACAGTGCCTCCCAGCTTTCTGCGGGTGCCAAACCCATCCCACGTGTTCCCTGCCCGACAGCACCCCCTCAACTTCCACCCTGCAGCAAAGGCAGAAAAACTAGAAACATGACGACTGTGCATAATAAACCAAACTTTGTATTTAAAAAGATCCAAAATCACAACAACAGTGCATGGTATTCTACCTATATTATATACACACTAAAAATGCAGCTTCACACTGAAAGATACCTCTGTAAGTAAAAAAAAAAAATATATAGATGAAACCATGGCATATAGCGCTCAGCTGACCACAAAAGAATAGGCTGTTACCATCCAAGCAGCTACCAGTGTAATTCAAGCCCCCTTTTCCTTACTATGTTTGGGCTACAACACTTAGCATTTACATCTACACTGGCAAAACCCTTGTGGCAACGGAGTATCATGAAGCAGTGCAGAAACAGCTCATATCACCCAAAACCAGTGCTCCCAGTGTAGCTGTTACTGACATGACAGTGTTCTGGCTGGAACAACAGGATCCACACCACAGCTCCTGCCTCTCTCCAATGGGGTGACCAAAAGAGCTCAGAGCATTCAGTTAGAAAAGCCAGGGGACCACAGAGATATGACTACATTTTATAAGCACACCAAGTAGAACCAAGCCCCAGAGAAACCACACCGGTGAGAATACAACAATAGTGTAAATGAGGACAGCTTATGCTCAATATTAAAAAGTTCAACCATTGCAGAAGTAAGTCTTTGAAAGGGCCTTTTAACAGTTGCCGTGGAAGCAAAATAGCTAGGTGATGGTGAGCACACTAAGCTTATGAAAGGGTCTGCACAATACGGTTTCCTGCAATAGCAGGAGAATAACCCTGAGTGCCCTAGGAGGTCATTTCCATCTTTGTGTTCACACAGCCTGCTTTCTGTCAGAGGTATTGTGTTGTTTCGCCTCATGGTGCCAATCCCAGCCGCTTCACACAGCCTACAACAATTCCATCAGAAACTACACACTGTAACACAGAGGTCTGATGTTCTAGAACACCTGCAGAGTAAGTGCTCGGAGAAGCAGAGGGATGCCAGAGGCACACAGTTAACAGCCAGGGAGCCTGGGGAACAAACCTGCCTGCTACAAGAGGTTTCCCTTCAGAGAGAAGGTGCTCTGGTAAAACACTGGCGCTGTAAGCAGACCAAAGCCTTCTACCAAACCGTTCCTCCTTCTGCATTATCTCGGCCAGTTTTAACATACCATCTTCTCCCCACTGCCTCTTCCCGCCCGATTTTTGCAGCACAACTTCAATTCTGTGTTTGTGAAGTTATCGCATACCACTGTGAAATCACCTACAATGCCAGGCTTTAGGTTGCAAGTCCATACAGGAGGATCAGGAAGGCTGGAAGAAGCACTTGTTTTTATACAGAAATATTTTGCCAGCTGCAACAGAAAAACAATACATGGAAGTAGCAGCTTAATGGGACCCAAGCAAAACACTGAAGTTTTTTGAACCTTCCTCTCATTTCTTAAGGGCTTGATTCAAACCTCCTGAACGCCAAGCAGTTATTTATATTACTTGCATGATGAGATCACCCTGGAGCAGGATTTTGCAGTGCCAAGTGTCACCTGCCAGACCGAAGAGGATGCGTCACAGTGAACTGGTCTTCCACAGCCTTTAGACTGTTCTCCTTCATGAGGATGCAGGTCTAGTGACTTAAATGCATAAAGTTGAGCAACCAATCCATTACTTAGGTTCCTGACATAGGTTAACACTGATACTGAGTGTTTTCTTCTCTTAAGCTGATGCTGTGCTTACTACCACTGTTTGTAGACACAGCTTCCTTGTTATATGTATGTTTTGACATAGGCAGAGAAAAGATAGGGTGTATTCCAGAACTGATGTACAAACACACTGAAGAGGAAACTGTAACACGAATTTAACATTAGCAAGGAGTGCTATGAGTTGAATCATAGAATATCTCTACCTGTATTCCTGAATCTTATTCTGGAAACGTTGCCTGAGAAGAGTGTAACCAAGCATTGCTACTCGGGTGTCACGCCAGCAGCTGCCCACTGTACAACAGCAGCTTGTAGCTAAATCTTGTACTTAGGCTGACGATGCAGCCTCAAAGAACATAACTGAGTAGATATATCTGTTTTGGTTGTTATCCTATCCTCTACTTTGCTTCAGAATGAAGCATTTTACTGAACAGATCATCTTATAAGCCAAGAAGGTAAACACACAGAAGAAATAAGAAGTTTTAAGTTGTTCAAAAGCTATAGCTTTGTTTTGAAACACAAATAAAACATTTACATATTGTACCACCAAAACAGAAAAGGCAGACAACACCTAATGACCTCGCTATCCCCAAGAGACCAAAGAGGACTCTTCCCTTTCAAGCTCTAACCCAAAGGCAGAGAATGAGCCTTTGTCTTATTCTAGTGAGTGAACACATGCAAGGTTTGGGAATCACTTCCACGCAGGATACGGGCACGTGGACAGGCAGGTGCCTCTGCCTGCAATGATTCCGAAATCTCAAGAGCCTGAATTGGGTGCAGGCACTCCTGCACTGGCTCAGCAGCATTTATGAGCTCTGACGCATTTATCCACTGCTTCGAGACACATGCTGGGGCACGGACATGTCCTACAGAGGCAAAAGGGTTGCTGGATCTGATAACCACTAGGCAAGATTCTTTACCCTGCACACATCTTCATGCCCTAAACATGCTCCAAGGGATATAGACTCAAATTTTGCATATGCAGAATGTAGTCCTACTTTTAATTAAACCCTTACTGACTTTCAGAAAGGCTCTTCAGTCTTAGTGTCTAGTGCTGGGCAGGGCAGCAACTATGCTTTTAAAAAAATCTGTCTTTTCAAGTTTTCAGACAAGGAAGGTAGGCAGATGTCTGTAGTCTGCACAGATCAAATTCGGAGCGCATGATTGCTTCACATGCGGTTGATGATACCGTACAGCATTTCAGCCATTAGGATGCAGTTCCACCCTGACTGCTAGTAAAGCATTTCTACACACTCAATACACCTCAAGACTTCGTGGAACTCCATGTTGACAAAAATTTTCCTGAAGATTGCTTTGG
>Ga0181612_128149_pt1 | contig 11751 bp, 5 predicted proteins | sample HoacroProtozoa21_FD_119630 | JGI IMG/M metagenome (GOLD analysis project Ga0181612, IMG submission 119630) | Hoatzin crop microbial communities from Cojedes, Venezuel. Combined Assembly of Gp0051906, Gp0051904, Gp0051908 | reverse complement strand
TTCTCCAACACCGGATCACAGCTGGAGACACACCGGATGCTTTCATCCCAGTCGGTTCATGTTGATTTGTCCCGTCACACTCTGCCTCTCCAGTCCGCGGTTTGCAGGTCACGTTCAGTGATGGCTCTTTCTGAACTTCAAGGTCTGCGAGTTTTTCATAGCCACTGCGCCTGCTCTCTTAACCATGCTCCCCTGCGCTTTGCTTCCCCAGACTCCTCCGGGGCTGTTGAAATTGCATGGCAGGTTGGGTTTCAAGAGTGGTTCGGCTTCAAGGAGAATCAAGGAGGCTGAGTTTTCATCAGCAAGATCAAATCATGCTGTGCCAACCTGAAGACCTCCTCAGTCCTGCCCAGAGGATGCTCAGCACGATTCAGTGCTCTCTCCCCGTCCTCGCAGTAACACTGCAGATCTGTTTCTGCCACTAGCTAACATGTCTCTGCACTCAGGTGTGGGCACGTCCGCTGCCAACAGCGATCCCCTTCAACAAGCCCTGTGTGGAGTTTGGGGCTAGAACTCAGACTGAAGAAGAAATACGACACGATGCTGCTAGACAAGATGGCATTTGTTTTAGCTCCCTTATGGATTTCATCTGATTTAACACTTCAGATGAGATAAACCACCCCAGTTAAAAGCTGGAAGGAGCCTGCAGAAAGAAAAAATGAACAGATTAAAAACAAGAGGCATCTTGAGTCTATCCTGCAATTCCTTAACCTGCAGACTGTGATGAAAAAATATTTCCAACTCAGTTGGAACAGGAAATATTTTCCTAAGCTGCACGAAGCGATCAGGCTGTTTTCCAGCCTTGAGAGGCGCACAAGCAAGTCTTCATCACAGAAACTGGAATTGTCCAGTTAACATAGTGAGAGGAAGACATGCACACGCCGAAAACTAAAGAGAAAGTCACTTCCAAGATACCCCTGGAAAGGCAGCTAGAGCAACAGCCTTCTCCGGGGCTCCCCTGGAGGTCAGTGTCTCCCAGGAGGACAACCACTGAATTCGGACCACCTCCCTTGAGAAAGCTTTGGGCTTGGATAAGCCGAGCCAAGCGCATTTGCCCTCCTCTCCGAGGCATGCTGGAAACGAGTCACGATGAACGAACGCTGGCTGAAGTTTTTAGCGTGACTGTTGGCACAGTCACCCTATTCCATAACTGTTTGGAGAGTTCAGATGGGGCAAGACTAAGACATTGGCTGAAGGTACCGATCCAGAGGAGACCTACCTAGTCAGGAACACGAGGATGACCTGAGATCAGTTTCTTAAGCTTTTGTTTCCCCACTGTCCAGAAGGGAATCTGCTCATTTGCATTTCATGTGAGGCCACTACAGGAACATCCCAAGGAGCCCAAAAGACAACTGCAAAAGTTAGAGGCTCTGCCTTGACAACATCTGTACCAGGACGACATCAACGGTTCAGAACAGAAAGTCACATTTTCTCTGCTCTTCCACTGGGAAGGATGGAAAATCCTAGCCCTGCCTCTTTTATTTCATTTACATGAGGGTATTTCTCTTGTCAAGGTACCAGAAGTTTGTCTCACAAGATTTTGTAACCACTAGAATAGGCTGAAGCTTTCCTGGGTTAGGAAGCAAGCAGCTCGCTGTAATCAGCGCTTCTTGTCAGCCGGAACTCGATGCTTTCTACTGAAGTCCGTTACCTGGTTGTATTTATTACCAGACACCATATTGCAAACGGGCTTAAAATTCAGGCAATCCCTGTCCTTGCTGGGAGGGCAGACCTGGAGCTAGCACATAAAATAACAAACACTTGGGCTTTATCAGCTGCGCTGCAGCTCCTGCTACTTCTTTTGTAAAGAAACTCAAGGCCAGCGAAAGCGGCTACAGCCAGGATAGGAAAACCATAAACTTCCCAGAGGTTCAACAGAAGCTGTGGCTCTCAGACCTATTCTGCCAAGTTGGGATTCACAGACGAGGGGCCAAAGGAAAAAGAAAAGCACCCAACCTGACAATTTTACAAAAGGGTAAGATAACACACATATAGGGAACTCAGCTTGATTTTCTTTCCTTCTGCCCAAATAACCTCAAGGAAAAACTCAGAAACTCTCCATATAATGTAAGGACAGACTTTCAGAACTAAACCAACAAAAATACCCCAAACCCAAAAAGCAAGAGATGAAGGAAGCTAGTGAAAACAGTTTGTTTTATTTCCAGGATCAAATATTACAATAGGACATTTACACATATTTATAAAAAAATGCAGCAGTTATGTATATAGATCAGAGGTTTCCTTGAGTTTGGTCCCTCCCAGCACCGTGAACTGAAATCGTCCGAATTAGTCCTCTCCCTCCTCCCACGTGAAGTCGCCATCACTGAAGAAATATCTGACTACCGTAAAAAACGACAGGCAAAGTCATAATTTTGAAACTGTTAGTTCACCAATTAGAGGAAACAGCCTCATTTTTAAAAATCATCTATCCTATAGTCTGGTGCCCCTCATGAGGCCCAACGTCTCTGAGTTTTACCCAGATGTTCTTCATATAAATCTGTTCTATAAAATAGCACTTTGTCCCCCTGCTCCAAGTACTTTTACTATCTATCCTTCTATACCTTAAACTCTCAGCACCGTTTAACAAGCAGTTACAAAATGACTTTTCTGTGTACTGCAGACACTCACAGTAATTAAAGACAGTGACCAAATCCCAAACTTCTGCACTCACTCATAATATACCCATGTAAAACGACAGAAGATAAGACTGAGGCAAGTCGAGGCACGGATGTTGTGCCGCATTCTACCATTAAAAACACGTGTGTTTGTGTGTGTGTATGTATGTATATACATATGGCTATATTTATTGGGAGTGACACTAATTTATTAGGAGACACTAAGCATCCCTCAGACAAGAGGAGACTGTAGTAAAAGTCATCCTGTACAACAACGCAGAAAGGGTATCCATTAACCTTGCCAGTCCAGGAGCAGATACCAAAGCAGAGTATAACCAAACTGCACGAGGATCTTGGGCTCGGACAGAGAAAACCTCCACAAGACTGTCTCTGCAGAATGTAACCAACAGACCTCAACAACCAGTCGTCAAACGTGTTCAGATCAACTCCAAACATGCGACTGTGGGTACTTCCAACACCGCACATGGCCAGTATAGGGCTCCAAACATGAATTTTGTTTTGCTGTTTTGCCTTTAAACCAGTGGCTCTTCCATTTACAGAAAGTAATTTCTGAAAGGAGTAACATTTATTAAAAACTAAGGAGGGATAAAAAACAAGTGCTAAGTCCCTGAAATGACACGCGTCTTCCCATTCACACGGACATTCCCATGCAGGTGCCTGTTCTCTATTTCTACGTGGTTTAGAAAGACAACCACAAACACCACATTTTATGCATCTCCGCAGCGTTTGGTACCCAATGAAACGCAGCGCAAGCGATGCCTTGCCCCCCAAAAGAAAAATTGCTTTTAGTTTAGCCCTTGTTGCTCTTGAGTTCCTGCAAACAAGCTCAGTGCTCCACCAAGAGCAGGAATTTGAGAAATCAGGCCCTTCAGCAGTGAGGTTTATTTATTAAAACACGTACTAAAACCAGCTGCCAGTTTCTGCAAGGGTACAAACCACAGCACCAGTAAAAGAGGAAGCTGGCATAAGCTGATTTAGATGAGCATATAAATTCGGTAGTCTTTAAAAAAAATGCATCTATGAAAGTAGTGGACCACATGAAACACAAGCTGTTTGCAGCACCGACGTGCTTTACAGACGGGAGATGTTATTCTCCTGCAGGAGCAAGGCAGCAGACCTAGTGAGCTCTGGAAAGTATGCTGAAGTAAAATTGCTGTTTAAATCCACTTAGGAACAATGGTACCCTTGGATGCCTTTTTACAGACAACTATATTTTACAAGGCTGTTATGCACATACATGGCCATTCCTTTAATACTCGTGCTGTCAACTTATCCAATTTATCAGGAAGGGCAACATACTTCAGTCCATGAACACGAGAAATGTAAAAATTCAAAGCCTAACCAAAATTATGCCCAGAAACGTTTGGCATGGCCTTTAACGGCTCTTTTTACGTCCGTAGGGAATGCTGTGAGGTTGAAGCCGGTCAATCAGCTTGACTTAGAGCACATATCACCAAGAAGACCTGAAATCCTTCTCTGGACCTCTGAAAGATCACATGTGGGAAGCCAGCAGTAAATGTGTCAGAAGCACCTGGCAGGGGAAAGCAGCACTCATTTTGCCTTCTGTTTGTGAATATTGGTTGTGACTGATACTACTAGCTGCAATTAGACATTAAATATGAAAACAAAGCACTGTTAGATGAAGAGCAGCACATGCAAAGGAAACTTCTCCACGTTAGCTCTGTTTCGTCCTCTACCTGGAAAGACTTCCACTGGCCACATGCACTTCTGCTCCTCCAAACTCACAACAGTCCTTGCAACACAACACGCAAATTATGGCCAAGCAACACCCATAGGAAGCTACAAACCACAGCCTTTGAAGGATTCTTTTCCTTTGTCCTTCATATTTCAACATCTTATTTTGCAACCAGAAGTTTAAGGCATTTTTTTTCCAAACTTGTCAAAAGCAATCTGAACTTAGAAGCAATTGTGACAAAGGCTCTTTATAAATAGAGCCCAACTAGCTTATACCTTCACTCTCCAAGCTGTCGCAGGCAGAACTCAAAGTTTTCAGCCACGTTCCTCCAAACTCCAAAGGGCTTCAGTATGAATAAAGGCCTGGTTGGTGCTGTTTCTTAACAGCTTTCTGCCACCACAGCACAGCTGATGTACGCGTGTGCTGCAGCACTGGTTTTATTTGGGTTGGGAAGAAGGGGGAAAGAGAGGAGAAGAATGAAGGCAGAGAAGAGCCACATGCAGGGACGTATATTTCTTGATTTTTTTTTTCCCTGCCTCCTGCTCCCAGACCAAAGCAAAAGAAAACTGAAAGAAAAAATACATTGTGCCAGAGAAACAAAACAAAATGAACAGGCTTGTAATTTCTTGGAACAGAACAAACTACTAGGAACTGCAAAACGGAAGAAAAATCCCCTTTTTAATATAAATCTTCAATTTCTCATTCTTAACTCCCTGACAGGTTATAAAAAGATTAATCTTTTTCTAAATAAAGCCTCAAGAAAGAAAAAATTAAGTGAGCGCTACCACTACACCAGCAGGAAAAGCCACTTACCAGGCTTAAGAGGCATGTTTCTCGATGGTTTAAAAATAAACCTGCTGCAGCCAAGTGCAACGCTGGCTTCCTTGTGAGAGAGGTTACCGAGTGTAACAAAACCAATGCAAAGCTAACTAACCTAGGGCTCCCAGTTTTGTTTTGGATAGCAAGATGATGAGTGTAAAGTTACTCCTTCGCTTACAGCTGAGCAAAGAAGAAAGGAAGGCGTTGTCAGCTGCCCGCCGCCCTGCAGCTGACTTGCTTTGCTCTGAAAGAAGGGGTGAGAAAGGAAGGTTTGCAGTACGGGACCACAGTCTCTCCAGCAGCAGAACTGATGGAAGTTTCATGCTGCTGTCTGTAATCTAGTTTCCCCTCTGCCCTACTGCTGATACAGCTGTTGGTTATTTTATATGAGATTGCTTCAACAAATCCCAGCCTAGCCCCACGCACATTAGTACAACCAGGGAGGGGCAGGGGGGAAGAAGAGAAGCTACCGATAAAACAGACCTAGGACTGAAAAGGCAGAATCAACTCTGTGTGGTTAACTTACCTGTTAGAGAAGTTAATGTGGAACAATGCTCCCAGAGCAGATACAAACTCAAGCCTGTCCAAAACGAGCTGCCCCTCCACCAGCAAACACAGCCAACGAGCAGCAGCTCAAAAGCAGAATTGGTGGAACCACAAAGGCTCCCTGCCTCACGCTGGCAGAACAGGCAGGAGAGCAGGAAAGGTCAATATGCTCCCATGCCAGACTGCCTAAGGGAGACGAAAGGATTATCCATACACGAGTAACTCACCACACCGCAACCCAACTCCTTCCCACACCCCAAGATTTCACAGAGCACTAGATAACTGAACCCTTGAGAAGGCTGTAAGGTTAATGGAGACCTTTCATGTAGGGAATCAAAACAAACGGAAGACTGTACTGAAGATTACACCCTCCCCTTACAGAGAGATGACTCAGTGCCTTATCACACACTATTTTAAAAAATAAATTAAATGAAACAGATTTAAGAACAGCAGCAAGAAGAGTATGTGTATTATGGCCACTCCAAGCCCCAGCATACTAGATACACAGATCACCGTTTTACTTTTTTCCATGAAAACAAAGGAGAGATGTTCTTCCCAATGCTCTCCGCAGGGTCCAGGCTGAGGAAGAAAACACAACTCTGAACACTCTCATTTGGTCACTATAGCAGGAGAAGGGAAGAAGAGAGAGAAGGACCAGTCAGCTGCCTGCCTGATTTCAGCATTGCAATCCTATGACTCTCAACTGCATATTTAACGAGTTGGTGTCCCAGGCAAAGAGGAGAGGGGAGGAAGGCTGGGAGAACTCAGGCCACGGTGCTAATTCCTTTCCTGCACAAAGACAGTCTCTTGAGGACACAGGCCTGCCTCCTGTAACGTGATCTCATAGTCCATGTGGGAGAGTCTCCTTCGAGGGAAGTTGGTGAGAAGTTCAAAGCGTTCATTGGGGTATCCTTTTGCCTGGACATGTCTCACAAGAGCCTGGAGAGAAGGAAAGGCAAAGAAGTGTCATATAATTCAGAATAACACAAAAGAATATATATATTAAAAAAATCCTGTTTTCCTTTAAAAAGGAAGTTTGTAACAGCAGACAAAGGAAATTCTGAACTTTTTCATATAGTATAGACCCTCTTTTACTTTAATATCTAATTTGGCCCAGACATGGTATGAATAATCATAAAAACTAATTACCAAGTGATCCCTTACCTAACTGATTCTTTAAACAGAACGAAGACATACATAATAGTACACTAATTCAAGCAAGCTGAATTTCACATCACACATTCAAATCACGGTAAAGATTTGCAAAAAAATCCTAAAAAAATCCTAAATGCCCCAAAACAGAAGCCCCCTCACTTATCAGGTATTACCCTTACATTAAACGTAAAAACCACCAAAGAAGCATTTTTGTCAGGTAACACTGAGAAAAAGAAATGCAGTATTTTTACTAAAAAATTAATTTTTTTCCTGCCTCCAAGAAGCATAAGGTTTTGGTTTTGTTGCATTGTTTTTTTTTTTTTAAAGCTCTTTTCAATTCATTGCCTTCTCTGCCTACCATAGCAATTGGGGCAGAATACAGAGGGCACCGGGATGAAGCAGTATCAGCCTCACATCTCAACAAGCAGATATATCAAGAAGAGCTGATGTCCACACCACAGTGAGAGACATTTCCCAAGTTCACCAGAAAACACAGCAGATGAGAACGTAAAGTACAAATAAACAGGGATAGCAAAATGGAGATTGACAGAACAGTAGAGCAGAATAAAAAGTCACAGATTTTTAAAGAGGGGCAAAAAGACAGTATGTAGTAAAACGGAGAGTATGAAAAAGTAAGGGGGTCCCAACAATACTGTTCACATAGTTTTGGTGGGCAACTTATGGCAGTAAACTAAATGGAAGGAGTAAGCTAGCAGTATTAAGCTTCTACTAGTACTAATTATTCCACTAGCTTCCCCTCGCTATTTCGCTGCCGCTTTGGGATGACAGCAACCCAGCACACAGAAAAACATGGTCACTAACAAGCCCTTGGCAGTTACTGCTGCAGCTCACGGGCAAGGGGCTCAGGAGATCCCTTGGGTGGCTGTTCATTTTCGTGTTTGTGTGCCAGCAGGAAAGCTGTCGGTCACACGGTGCTGAACTGACACAGGATGCAGTCTCCAATAACAGCCTGCAGCACTCTCCCTAATGTTTCAGGGGCATCACTGCAGATGGAGCACGAGGTTAAGGAGCTGCAGGAAGAGGTCAGGATGTTCCGCTGCATCAGGGAAGATGAGCAGGAAAGCAGTAGGATGCCGGCAGCAACATTGCAAGGGCAAGAACTGAGGCCTCACAGTGCAGACAGAATGGGATGACCAGAAGCAAGACTCAAACACAGGAAGGACAGCAACTTGCAAGACAAGGCACCCTGAAGACCTGTGGCAGTGAAACAGCAGCTCTCCCATTACTTGGGGGTAGGGGGAACATCAGTTGAAAGAACTGTATAAAGTCTTGGTAATAAATGGGGAGGACAAACAAGTTCCACCAGAAAACACAACTGGACCCACTGGTCCTACTCAGCAGGGAGAAGCAGTGCATGCTGGTGGAGGGGAGTCCTTCTGCGGCGGACTGAGGCACCCAACTGCTGACCTGAGTCTTGGAAGCCTGCTCCTTGCCCAGAGCCAAGATCCTGGATGTCACGCAGAGATTGTCAAGACTCATCAGGAAAGCTCAACACATGTCTGTGGTGCACCCTTGCAGCAGTGACAGCAAACCTGGGCTGCATCAACAAGAGTATTGACAGCAGATCAAGGGATGCGATTACACCACTCTGCTGCACCACGCTTGGAATACTGTGTTCTGTTTCGGTCTCTTCACATTCAAGAGGGAGAAGGAAAAAACGGAGAGGATGCAGCGGAGGGCCATCAAAATGACTGGAGTATAGGACCCGCCTCGGTACATGAAGAAAGGCTGAAGGACTTCAGTTTCTTCAGCCTAGAAAGCAAAAGGCTTGGTGGAAATATCATCACAGTATTCCAGTATAGAGAAGATAAAGGCATTTCTTTCACAGAGATGCACAGTGACAAGAGACAACACACATAAGATGCTCCAGTGGAAGTTTCACCTGGATATAAGGAAGGAATTCTCTACAGCAAGAGAAATCAAACTTCAAAGTAAGTTGCCCAGAGAAGTGGTGGAATGTCCCTTGGTGGAAGTACTCTAGAGTCAGTTTGAGGGCCCTAGACAACCTCGTCTACAGCCCTGCTTTCAACAGGGGGCTAGACCAGATGATCTCCAGGGATTCTTTTCAACGTGGACTTTTCCAAGATTTGATGACTGCAGAACAGCCAGGGAAGCACATACACGGAGTGTTCTTCTGAATTCATCAAAATCTACACACAAACCTGTGATAGGAGGAGAGTGTCACTCCAATCTCCTCTTTTACCGGGACTGTTCTCCAACAGGCTTTGCAGATTACAATGCCTGTGTCTGATAAGGAATGCAAGTAAGTGGGTTTTACTTCCTTTTCAAGGACCAAGGATGATCAAAATTTCTTTACAAACCACCATATTTAAAAATCCAGTTATGTTTACTGCCCACATCTCCCCCCTGCCCCATTTAAAGGCCAGCCTTTCCTGCACACCTTACAACACTTGACAGACAACAAAAGTTATTCAGGCAGCCAGTCAGCAATGCAGGCGAAGGGCTGAGCTGCTGAACAGAGTGAAGTCAGCCACTCAATTGCACACAAAGAGCAATCGCTTTTATAAAAAGGCAGTGTTACCTTTTCTCTTTTGCCTAGGTGGAAAAGCTAAATTACGGTAATATTGGAAGCATAAGCACATCCTGAAGATCATGGTGTGTAAAGAAGCTACTCTTGATTGATAACAACGCAATGATTAAAAAAAAAAAGTTTTAAAAAACAGCCAGTGTTGGGGGGAGAGCAACATCGTCTCATCAGTTAAAACTTCTTTTTATAGTTCCGGACAGCTTTAAAATGGAAGCAACTAAGGGCTGAAAAAAATCAGCATGGAAATGATGCTCAGAAACATCTGAGACTCAATCTTGATCTGACTGAAACGGCTTTAAAAGATCACATGACATGAGCACAAAAGCTGCCTGCTCATCTCTGCAATAGAAAGATCTCTTTACCCACAAACCTTGACTCACCTAAATTCCTCTGCTGACTGTAGAGCAGGCGGCAGCTAAGGAAATCACATGCCGAGATCAACTTCCTTTAACTACTGCAGTCCATAAAAGGAGTCAAACCAGAAGTCAGGATTATCAGGAATGTATCAGTATTAGACCTATGTAGCACCTAAATAAATTAATTAAGTATTCAAAAGTGCCACATGCTGTGGGACACTGACTTGTCCAGACTTCTTAGTGCCCAATACAGAAATCACTTTAAGTCAGCAGGGAGTAGCGGGGCTTGACTTGAGCAACGTGCTTAGCTTGCAGCTTGACTTGTTTATCTTGCAAGACTTGTGCTTATCTTGCAAAACAGATGTAACGGGTTGTGGTCTAGCACTCAAATTGACTGAGTGACATCTGGGACGAGGTGAAGGCCTCGCAGCCTGATGTTGCTTCAGCAAAACCAGAAAGACCCCCCTATATCTGTACCAAATTCCCCACCCCCGTGCTGAACTGTCGAGCCCTGTCAAATTTCCTTAATTAGTAACCCTTGCTAAGGGCCAGTCGGCACACAATAATTGACTTAGTCCCACCTCACCAAGTGTATAAACCTGGCATTTAGAATCCTGTTTTCAGGCTGAGAACTCCAACTAACCAGATGGGTCGATAGGCCTGCACCCCTCTCCTCCCCAAGCAGGGACACCTCTTTGGTAAGATTCGTGCCTCCGACTATGCTGGACGATACCCAGGGAAATCATTAATATTGCTTAATTAATTACTCGCTAGCCTCAAGACATTTAGTGCTAAATGCAGCAAGTGAATTCATCAATGGCAATTGCGAGTTTGTTGTATCTGTCGCCTTAATAAATCTTTTATCTGCTCAGCTTTGCAAAACTGACTCAGTGGAAGTCCTTGAGAGGGCTCTGATGGGCAAACGTGGGCTCTGAGAAGTGGCTACGCACGCACACTCCTTTAGGCATAAACTGCTGACCAAGTCTGTGACTGAGACTGGATCCAGCCGCACTTGGACTGCTCTCTGAGGAGGAGTTTAGAAAGCAAGGGAGCGCTTTCTGAACCTCATGACTCAATGGGAGGGCCCCCCCGTCACACGTCAGACCTATACTCCTAATGCAACACATGTTTAATAACGCACACAATTTAACAGCAGTTGAGATATAAATTCAAAAAGCAGTCAAGATACAAAAGAGTACTTGGAAAAAGATTATACATCAATGATTGCTATGACAATACAAGAATGAAGGTGTGAAAGTAAAGCTGGTTCCTACAGTAAGAGTGATGCTCTGCCAGAGTTCCCCATTCCTCATATTTCAGCAGTGCACAACCTACTGCTTACAGTTGGTTTTGAGAGAGATGATGGTATAACAAAAGCAACTTTTGTTTTTTCCTTTTATTTTCAACCAAAAGAGTTAAGGATGAGAATATGAGCTTGAGACACTCTACATTTCTAGAGTGCTGCAGACTAGGTCATAGTCTCATTTTCTGTAAGAGATGTGACACTTTTCCTCTAAATCTACCCAAGACCCTTCTGAAGAAGCGTGCTTTTGCCTTCCCTAAGACTTCAATACAGAACTTCTACACTGATTACATTAAAATGAGCTTAACTGGCCACCGTGTCATGAAAAGTCACAGCTAGCAGGAACACAGTGTCCTCTTGAAACACCGTTTCCAGATAAGCACCTGAAAAAATCTGATGGAAATGCCATCGACATCATCTTCTCCAAGGTAAACAAGCCCAAAGCATAGTTGAGGTGCACAGCTGAAGCACAGTAATTAAATAATATTGTAACAAATTTGTTTTGGGAGAACTTCCTCCGAAGTCTGCTCTGTCATCCACATCCAGAAGGGAGTGTGGAAGTATGATGAAAGAGATGGAGAACAAGAACCAAGAGGCTGGCCTTTGATTTTGCTGTTGTCTGACCATGGGCAACAACTGAACTTTTCGGGGGGGGGGGGGGGGGGGGGGGA
>Ga0181612_176105_pt1 | contig 11752 bp, 7 predicted proteins | sample HoacroProtozoa21_FD_119630 | JGI IMG/M metagenome (GOLD analysis project Ga0181612, IMG submission 119630) | Hoatzin crop microbial communities from Cojedes, Venezuel. Combined Assembly of Gp0051906, Gp0051904, Gp0051908 | reverse complement strand
TGCAGAAGGGTAGCTCAGCCAGTTTTGCTCGTGACTGGTGTTTATTTTCAAGGAACAATTATTCAAATAAAATCGAAGCTGTTGAAACTGCTATCCTTACATGCATTCCTATGGTTACAATCACTGGATAGAGTTTTTTTTATGAATTTTGATAAGATCTTAGTATTTTACAAACCTTGTTACCATATTTTTGTGCAGCTAGTGTTCAACTCGGGCGTTGACTTGTTTTATTTTTTTGAACAAAAATTGACCTCCTAAGTCACCAACAGTGTCAGTTATACTTACCTAATAAGTCAGCACTTGTGTGCAGTACAAGGGCTTGACGAGCTATCTGTAAATACATTACTCATATGCAGCATGTATTAAGTTTTGTGTTCCTGCCGCAGTCCTTTGGAGGAGATAGTAACAGTGAAGGTAAAACCTCCTCCAGTAATGGTGCAATGTCTGTGCTGGTGATGTAGAACCCAGGGCATCCTCGCTGGGATGCAGTGGAGCTGCCCTGCTAACAGCGTACTAGAGCACTGTGGACTCTACGTTTTTCCCCTTGGAGGTGGTGGGTGCGGGGGCGTAAGAAGGAATGAGGAAGAAAAGAAAGGTGCATCCTTTGGTATGGTTAATGCAGAGACTACCCAAATTTATTTCCCTAGGCTGCTATATATGTCTATTTCTTTTTATCCTCAGGGATATTTATGATGTATGGAATATATACTTCACCCTTCTGCTTATTTGGCTCACCTGGATTTATGAGTTGTGCATGTAATTGGTTATACAAAAGCACGTTCCACCAGTGTTCCTTTCCTCTCTTCCCATGTAATTTTATATTTTGTTCATCTAGCCTTTAAATTTTGGCTTTTAAATTATTAGTTGCTTACAGCATAGTGACAAGCAAGGAGAATTTGGCAACGCCTGTCCTTCTGTAACACATATGAAGGATCCGTTATTCTCATGGCAGAAGGCTGGCAGATTGTGTTAACATATTTCCAAACGAGTGAGTTAATTGTTTGCATTGTATATGCTTATTTGGCTCTTCAGCCATTTTCTGCTCAATATGCCTTGCCCAAATAGGGAGTTGGAAGAGCCATATGTTTCTGCAATAAGAACAGGCTCTTTCAGCATCTGCATAGTGCAGGCCTCCAGACATCCAAGCACTGGAGTAAGAAGTGTCTCAGAAGTTATCTTCTGCTATATCAAGTTCACATATGGCTGGTCGAATTACATGAAAATCAGTTGAGACTATTGTTCTTCTTATAAAGAATTTGAAACAAAGAGAACAATATGTGATACTTCGCATATGTCTGGCTGTAACCGAGTCAATATTCAATATCAGAAATATAAACTACATCCCATTAACATTGTGTGTGAAATGGCTGCAAAGATAATCCAGGACAAGGATTTTATCTAACAACATGATCATATGTAAGATCTGTCTGCTTGCTTTTGTTGTCGTGTTTGTTACCTCTGGGATTAGGAGCAGTTCAGCTATCTATTTGCAGTGATTTGCCAGACCTAATAAGACCTTCTGAGAGTGTGGGCTTGTTAGTTCAGGCACCAAGCCACCTGTACATGGTTGGTCTGCTCTCATGACCCAGACTAGCGTGTTTGCATTGAGCAGCATGCTTTGTTCTGCATAAATATAGCAGCTGAGACTGCCATTCCTTCAAGCTTTACTACTCGGCTTTGGTGCACAGCACTGATATACAGAGCGATGTAAAGCATGAAGTTGCCATTCTGCCAAGCAGTAACTGAATTTGTACTCTATAATTTTGTATTGAACTTAATAATAATTCTATTCAGTCATAAACTTATCTTTTTCATATGTTGTTTTCTGTCTCTCTCCATGTAGAGTTCAGAAGGCTATAACATGAGCATCCCTATGCCAGGCCACCCAGTGAATTTTTCTGAAGTAACAATGACACAGGCTCGGAAGGATGTGGCTAAACTTGAAGAGCTTATTGATGCTCATGATGTTGTTTTCCTACTAATGGACACTAGAGAGAGTCGATGGCTTCCTGCTGTCATTGCAGCCAGCAAGAGGAAGGTATTGTACCATACCTTGCTAATACCCTTGTCACTATTTCAGCTCTTGCATATCAACCAGCTCTGTATACCTAAAAGGACTTTATGGGAAAATGAAATATTTGACCAATCTTTTGTGATTGTGCAGATTTTTTTTTTTTTAATTTTCTGTAACCTCAAAGATTCTGTATAAGACAAAGAGAGAATTTTGAAAAGAGGAAATAGAAACTTGTATCATAGAATGATATAGGTTGAAAGAGACCTCTAGAGGTGATCCTGTCCAGCTCCCTGTTCAAAATAGGGCCAGCTTATAGCGTGTTGCTCAGTCTTGTCTAGTCACTATCTTCTGAGCATCTGCAAGGGTACATATTTCTAAGTGAGGCTAAGAGAAGTAATTCCATAGTAAATCATAGTAAGGGTGACTAAAGACATTACAGTAATGAATGACTGATAGGGGACTTGAATTGTAGAAACTTGTCTGAAACAAGTTCATATGCACTTTCTAATTTTTCACTTTTGAGTTATATTTTGTAAACATTAAGTAGTATGCCAGCACTTTTTTGGTCAAATGTGAACTTTGGGTTTTCCTCATTGCCTGATTGGAAAACATGCTATTGTGCTGAGCCAATACATCCAAACTCTGCCCAGGTAGTGGGCACTGCCCCGGTAGTGCTGAATGCTTCAGCTATTTCTGTAACTTAAAAGTAATATCCTCATGTTACAGGCAAAGAAAAATGAAGGGAGAGGGCTAGAGTACATGAAATCAAGATTATGAATGCTTACATTGAAAAAATAGTATCTGAAGCTTTGTAGATTGTACTCTGTATATAAGATCAGTGAGACTGTATGCATAAATGCTTATGTAGTCAAAATGTTAAAATATCTTTGTGGTCAGTATACAGATCTGGTCAGATGAACCAGACTGAGAAATAAAACATGACCTTAACAGGATTTTTCCAGCAGAGTCACAAAAGCATATGGGGAGAAGATTTTGAGCCATTTCTTCCTGTTCTATAAATCTTACTGAGGATTAGGTATGAACGATACAGCCTTTACTTTTGTATGAATTTTGTTCTTGAAGACAGTGTGGCATCCAAACTTTTCCTGTGAAAGAGCATTCTAAACCAGACAGGATTCTGGAAGCAGCGTCTTTCTCCAAATTAATGCAGTGTTGAAAATACGGTTTTGCTGAGGAATCCAAATTATCCTGAATGCTTACTTCGCTTGCTATCATAATGTAAACTTATAGTAAAAGTTATAAACATCTAGTAAAACAGTCTCAACTAATCTTGAATCTTGATATTTCTTAATTCATTTAAGAATTGGGCAGTTTCATGTTTGCTTTGTTAAAATAGCACAAAATCAGAAAATGCATGCATTAAGCTTTTAACACGTCAGCTTAAACACAGTGCACATCCTGTGTATTTAGTGGCACGAATATAGTGATGTCCACAGAAATTTATGAAGTTGTGAACTTAACACAAGAGAGTAAAAGAAGACATAATACGACACAGCTGAGTCAATATTGTTATTTGATCTTTGATTTTTGTATTTCCTGACTTGTGTGATTTTTGTTTCGTTTTTCAGCTGACAGCTCTGGTCTTCTTTTAGTTGTTAGTTGTTTGTGGCTGCTTTTGTTTGTGTTTATATTTATTTCCAAAAAACTGGACACTAGAAAGGAGAGGGAGTGCAGATTTGTGGTATTTGCAAGCTGGTTTTATCTTATAAATTCCGTGTATATTTTCCTTTCTGCTGAAGTTTATAATCATCTGAACCTAACTAAATTTCCTCTACACCTGCTTTGCAAGCAGGTTTTTTTTCCAGATCAAACAGTTCTCTCATTTTTTTAAGCCAAGCTCTTAAATTATTGTATTTTCTTTCATTCTTTCCTTATTTTAAATAGATTTCTGATCCTGAGCAGTAGGCTTGTACGTCTTTGTAGTTCAAATGAACTTCCCTTTGCCAGTGAACTACACAGCCAGTGAAAAGATCAGTGTTACTTCAGGTGCTACTGAGCGTACGTAATTTGATAGCTTAATCAGTTTCTACTTAATCCTGCTCTCTGTTCTGCAGTTTACACCTGTGGTCTTTCAGTGATCTTTTATCTGCTTAAAAACAGCACAGAATTGACATAAAAATAGTAAGTTGGATGTTGAAACTGGAAAGTGCCAGCCTACTATTTCATGTGTATGATGGTTGGTAGTTGTCAGCAATATGTGCAGTTTTATGTGCAGCCTCCCCTGTCTGGTTCAGTCAGGATAGGGTCTCCAAAGCTTTCCCCCCCCACATTTGTTTGCTAGCAGCCCCCCACTATATTTGCCTTACAATATTCAAATAGTCCTTTGATGACAAATTTTGTAATTTCTTTGTGACAGTTCTCTGATATTCAGTGGCATAGTGCGTCTGACTGCATTGCAGTTACTTGATTTTCGTAAGATGACTTTGATGTGAGGAGATGGAATTCTCTGTCAATGAATAAGCACAGCACTGAAATCTCAAGGTGTCCAAACTGAAATGCTCAGTGTCTACTTTTCAGTGTACTTCATGTTGATAAACATTTAACAAGAGCTCTACTTCAAGTATGAATTTGGATGACAACTGCAAGTCTGAAGTACTGCTGCAGTTTGGACCCCAGGGTCTCAAAACAGACGCAGAGAAAATGAAGAACACAGCTGTGTAAAGTTCCCTATAAGAGGTAGAAAGAAGAGTTGGTTTCCCCATGTAATCATTCAGTTGCCTTGATGAGCTTTGATCTTCCTGCAGTCTTTCCTCCCAAAACAGATAACTTGGGCAAACAGAACTCAAATGTTGAATCCCTGTGTCAGACGTTAAATCCTTGTTCCTGCTGACCACTGGTATGTTTAAAATTTTGCTAGTTTTTTTTGAAACAATTGCCAAAGGATACACTTTTCCATACTCTATCATAAACAGATTTTTTTTTTTTAATTAATGGTCAATCAGTTAGATCCAAGTAGTTGCTGGACAGTAAACTGAAGAGACAACCAGTTTATTGCAGTGGGAGGATGATCCCCAGAGGTCCCTTCCAACCCCTACCATTCTGTGGTTCTGTGAAAGTGAATATCCAGAGATAATTTTAAATAACAAGAATCATGATGAAACTCACAAGCTTACTAGTTAAGATGGCTAATTCTTGACAGCTTCCCTCAAAGTCCCTCTTTGAAATAATTCTTGGCTATAAAAATAAAAAATGACATACTGCTGTGCTAGAATTTCTATCTAAAATACCTGCATATGAAACAGTATCTTCCTTTAATTTACTGGCTACAGTCATTATTGTATAATTGGTTTTGCTTTTTGCTATATCTAAATCATTGCCTGTAGATTTAGTAAAATTGCTAGTTTAAGTATTGTTTGTATGGTATTTTGATCATAACATACATAGCTTCAGATTACTCTTAAGCACTTGTCACAAACTGAAGAGACAGAGGAAAATGATGCCAGTGTAATTGTGTACCACAGCTACTTGTGCTCCCCATGTGATTAAACAGATGCATGTGAAGACCATAAGTAATCATTAATTGCTTTTTCACTGAGTAGATATTTTTTTTTATATAACAGACTTGTGTGTCATTGTTTTGTCACATAGGAGTGTTTAATGAGTTACATTTCAGACCACAGTAAACTGAGAAGACTACATGCAGAATTTAAAATGACATGAATAGTTGTTGATAGCCACTGTTGTGCTTAAATGGCACTTGGAAGATTTTAGCACTTAGAGAATATGAATATACAGAATGTGCACCAAACTTCAAAATAAATTCTGAGCTGGAACCGAAATAAGTTTTTCCAGTAATGATACTAATCACTGTATGAATATTGGGCCAAATTTGGATATATGGGTGTTAATTCATACCAATGCATAACATCTTCAGTAGCTTTAGTGAGGCGTTGAATGTTAGTTGGTGTGAACCTAGCTTCAGATGTAAACTAGCACAACACGTTTATGGAGCTCCTGTTCTTTTTTTTTTCTTGTCAGCAGGTGTCCATAGTTTTGTGTAACAATTAGATGGAGTTGTTAATTTGTATCAAATTTTTCTGAAAGACACAGAAAAAGGTAATAGTTTGTGGATTTCTGAAACAGACTTGTTTTGGTTTAGATTTTTTCCTAAATGCTTGACAACTGGAATTTTGCACCTATCAGAAAATCTGTTGTTTATGGCTAGGATGATAAATATGCAGTTAATAGGTTGTTTGTCCATCTGTAGCATGTGGGATTCTTTTGACATTTACAGTGAATAAAACTTTGAGGGCTTTTTTTCCCTCCCATTTTGGATCACTTAAAATCTGTTCACTCTTTATTGTTCACAGTTGGTCATCAATGCTGCATTGGGATTTGACACATTTGTTGTGATGAGACATGGACTAAAGAAACCAAAACAGCAAGGATCTGGTGATTCGTGTTTCAACAGTGCCTCTGGTTCTTCTGATCTTTTGGGATCATCACTCTTTTCGAATATCCCTGGCTATAAACTGGGTTGCTACTTCTGCAATGATGTTGTGGCACCAGGGGATGTGAGTAGCACCTTATGCAAGTGGTGATTATATACCCCTTTTGTTGTGACTTGAATTTTTATTTCCTTGAAACGGTGTTTGGTAAAGGGTTTTGTTTTATGTTGATGCACACAGGATTAAGAAATAGCTTATCTTTTATTCGGAAGATCAAAGAAATTAATTGCACAGTACTAAAGATGTTTTATGTAGTAGGGCAGCTAATTACTGTTGAGTTACTTTTTTCTTTCCTTTAGAATTGTCTGTCTTTGTAGTCCACCAGGGATCGGACGTTGGATCAGCAGTGTACGGTCAGTCGACCTGGATTAGCCATGGTAGCTGGAGCACTTGCAGTGGAATTAATGGTTTCTGTTTTACAGCATCCAGAAGGGTGAGTCATTTCTGAATTGGTGTTCAAAAGGTGTTCTCTGAGATATAAGAGTTATTTAATACAATCCTTTGGGACAAGAAGGAGGAAGTGCACATTAAGTAGGACAGTTCTTTAAGGTGTAAAATTGCCTGTAAATGAATGTAATGTATAGGTCATATGTTCTGTATTAGTGTAACTTAACAGTGTTTAGGAGAGAACTGATTAATCAAATCTTAAGTTTTTAATCTTGGAAATTGGGAGTTTTCTGTCTTTCTGAGTTTAAAAGTAGAGAAGTACTGAGAATATTTCAAAAGAAGAAAGTATTCCTGTTAGTGGATATTGGCATTCCTTTGCTCAGGGGAGTGTTTGAGTGTAATGAGGAGCTATCATAACTACTTTTGTCACATGAAAGAGCTTCAAGATAAGCCAAATATTGCAAAATCTTAATGAAAATTAAGTGGATTTGATACAGAAATTACTCTGAAATTCTGTAACCTGGAAATTAGGCTTGTTTTCTGTCTTTAAAATCTGTGAAGGAAAAAATGAGTTAGGAGTTGGACATAAGTATCTTACAAGTCTCTCAGATTCTGAAAAAGTGTTTTTGTATTCCCATGCTGAATCTTAGTTACTGTGAAACAGATTTTCCAGATAGGTTCACTTCCAGATTCTAAACTGTAGGCTGTAACAAAATGTCTTGAAACTTGCTGGAAATTTTGACTATTCAGTGTGTTGTCTTGTTCTAATTTTCCTTCTTGGATTTTTGGCAGTGGTTATGCTGTGGCCAGCAGTAGTGATGACAGAATGAATGAACCACCTACTTCTCTTGGACTTGTTCCTCATCAGGTAAATAATTTGTGAGTAAATGCTTTTGTTTAGAAGCTGGGAACTGATACAAGGCAAGCATCACAGACTTTGCTTCCTTAACAAAGAAGTACTCTGTGCTGATTCTATTCCCCAAAGCACTGACTCTCTGTTCAGTTTTTTGGGCGGGTTTTTTTGGTGTGGGTTTTTTTTTAGGAAAAAAAAAAATCCATCACACAGGCTGAGGTAGTTGTGTTCCTAGCATTGTGTCTGTGCTACTTGTGGACATACAATTCTTGCTACCTACTTCGCAGGAATTTATTTGGAGCAGACAGTATGTGAATAAGACAACCTCTGACTTTGCTGTTCCCCATCAGAGCTGACAATATGAGCCTCTCAAAGTTACTTTACTTCACTTTTTAAATCTCTTCTGAGTTTGAAAAAAAAATTCAAATCCAGCCAACTCACAATTTTATAGTTCTCCAAAATATGAATGTATTTCTGATGCAATACAGCAGTCTTTATTTTTCTACTCAACCCAAGCTGTAGTTACAAATGTGTTGGGATACGATTTTTCATATTGCTGGATAGACTTGTCTTTATTTGCTATATTGATACAGTACCTTAAAAAAAATGCCTGATGATCTTATCCCCGTAATTATCTCATCCCCCTGTGATGTTTTCATTGGGGAGTAAAAGTATTCTGTGCCTCTTTCTTTGTGTTGCTTATCTGAGTGACTGTGGTTGGATGCTTCTATTGTATAAATAAATAATTTCTTTGGTTTTGAGTGTTATTTTTAGATTCTGTTGATATTAATTTTTTTATGGTAAGAATGAATCTTGATTCAGAAAAAGATAAAGCTACTAGTGTGTTTCTTTACAACATGCAGGTAATCAGGCGATCTGGTCTAGATAGAATTAGTCTAATTTTGTTTATAATTTTATGTAGTAACCAGTGTTTACATGTGGGTCATTTTATGCAATGGGATCCCCCTAGGTTCTCCCTGAGTCTTCTCCCTCCAGTAATTCTGGAGTCTCTCCAATTCTCTCTCAGGAATCTCTCTCCCATACCCCCAGAGATTTTCTCCTTATCACTGTGGACACTGTCAGCTGCGGGATTGGTAGGGAATATCCAGTTCTTGATAGGCATGTTCAGGTACCCTCAGTACGAGGCTTTTGTCCTTCCAGGCACTCATAATCTGCTTGTCTGCAGGGTTCTCAACAATTTCCAACTGTGGCACTAATTGATAAGTTTGTAACTTTGACAATCACTGGCAGGTTGTTTACAGTCAGGGTACTTTATTATAACTTACTCCCTTATTTTATAGGATTAGTTGTAGTTAATATGCTAATGCTGTTGGCAGCCAGGCCCAACTGATGCCAGCTGCTGCAGTGTATCTGAGGGAGATTTTTGACCTCTCATATCTCAATAGGAATTAAAAGCCAAATCTAAATCTTTTTCATTTGATGATCCAGGTACTCCCTTCTGATTTATCTTCTGAGAAGTTTTTGCTTTTGTAGTTGAAAAATTGTCACAGTTTCCACACAGTTTTCTGTGATTACCTGAATGTTTCGTATGATCATATGGGAGGATGATATGAAAGAGATTTTACTTATGCTAGGTCAGTTTGTTTTTAAAAATGACTTCATTAATTTTGATGGTTGAATCTTTGTGAGCCTTGTACGTATACAGTGACGTTGTTTCAAAATGGTGACTATGCTCCAGACCTCTGGAAACGAGATCTGTAATTTGAACTTTCTATTAACATCTGGAAAGGGATAGTGAAGAAGTGATTTTTTTGCTTTGTCCTCAACAAAAAGCTAGAAATATTACATTATGTAGTGATATTTTTTTAGAATATTTCCCAGTAAACTTTAGAAAGCTTACTGTTTCTACTGGGAAAATAATTATCTCACAGTTCCTTTATTTTCTGATTATGAGAATATTAACTGTCCAGTCAGTCCTGTCTGATTTGTTTCATACCCCTATATGATTTTACTTATGTTATTGTTCTGTTTTGGCCTATGCTTGGAGAAATAATCCATACCAAATATGGATTTTAACTGGAAAACTTTTCATTGAATTATGACTTCTGTCAACCTGATATCTGTTTTCACATTTACATTTAGTGACTATCATGAATGTCTTCTCTTGTAGACGTTCTAACTCAAATATAACTTTAGTAGGTATAAAATGAAAATAGACTTCTTTTTTTTCTCATACTGTGACATCTAATCCTTTTAGAAACTGCTGGTTGCTCTTACCAGTCATCCATCTAATCAACTCAGCGAGTGCAATGTTTTCTCGAAGGGCTTGAGTTAACTGTTACTTTCTGCTGTGTTTTTTTGTGGCGTTCATTGTTATTCCACTTGTGTGGAAAAAGAAGAATAGTAATTAATTAGTGCAGTCCTCTTTATTATCCGCAAAGGAATACCTTCCAATAAATGTTGCGCACTCATAGTCTTAGTCTGTCATAAATTAACTAGATTTATTTCCAGGAAGTGTCCTGGAGTTCCGAGGATAACAAAAATACAAAGCAATGTCATATCAGAAAGACTTGATTTTGTTGTTTTCCTTTCTTTTCCTGGGTGGACATTTTGTTTAAAAATGTCTGTATGTTTTTTTTTATTCTTACATTATGGCTTGATGTCTCTGCAAAAATACCTTAGTGTGGATACTTCTGTTGGCTTCCAAGGTTTATGCTATTTCGACTGCATTAAATGCGTGGAGTGCATATTGGAAGTATTTTCCATAATAGACTTCAGTATTAATGAAGGCGTTATTATTTGTATTGCAGAGCTACCTAAGTTCTGTTCTTAGTGACATCTCTTCGTTGTAGGAGATCTGTGAAAGCACAGAATGAAAAAGATGATCAATACTCCAAAGAGTTCATAGTTGAAATGATCAAACCCTGCTCCAAAATGTGTTCAGTACTATCTTTGTTACCAGAAAAAATGGTCTAGAATTTTAAAATTATGTATCAGTACTATCGTATTAACAACATGGTTTAGGAATGCACAACAGTTTTTAGGTTATATGTTGTAGAGATGGGGGGAAAAAATGGTTTTAACTGGTTATACAATGAGTTCTGTTGTTTTTTGTTTTGATTGAAAAGTCAAACTCCAGGTGGTGCTGTGCCTCTGTTTATGTTTAAATAGTGTTGCATTTATATAGTTGTGCTGTTATGTGTATATAGCAAAACAGTAATAAATGTTGAGTATAAATTTACTACAAGTGTTATTGGGGGTCACTTTGTTAGAACAGTATTATCCTAGTTATAGTTGTTCTTCATCTTTTTGTTGAATGTATGTGTCCAGTTCATGTGGAGTTTTAGAAATATTTTTTGTAATTATAAAATAGTATTGTAAACTTCTTTATTTTCCAGATTCGTGGATTTTTATCAAGATTTGATAATGTTCTTCCAGTCAGCCTGGCATTTGATAAGTGCACAGCCTGTTCAACCAAAGTAAGTCGGAGTGTGTGTGTACTTGATTTTTATGTGCACAATAGTCTTGCTCTAGGTCAGTCTTGGGGTGCTGAGGACTGCTTTGTATTTGACATTTTCTCTTACTTTCTTAGGGCTTGGAATTTCTGTTCTCACTTCAGCTGAAGTTCTTTTGCCCTTATACCCTTCCTTTTTCGCTGTTTTCCAAATTTCTTTGGCATCACCTATTAGCATGCTATCTCCACATAAACATTCTAACCATAGCTAGAGAGACCAAGCAGAAATTAGGGCTAACAAGTTTCTGGAAAGTTTATCACACAAATACTGTCAATATCTTTTAGCTTTGTAGGAAAGAATAAAACTGGTATTGTTTTCGTTGTTGAAGAAATTATTTCTGATGCCTGATGAACAAATATATCTTTTTAGCTTTCTTGAACTTAGTATCATTACAAATATGCAAAGTTAGAAACCTAGAATCATAGAATGGTTTGGGTTGGAAGGGACCTTAAAGATCATCTAGTGGCAATTCCCCTGCCATGGGCAGGGACCCCATCCACCAGCCCAGGGTGCTCAGAGCCCTGTCCAGCCTGGCCTTGAGCCCTGCCAGGGA
>Ga0181612_148312_pt1 | contig 11752 bp, 3 predicted proteins | sample HoacroProtozoa21_FD_119630 | JGI IMG/M metagenome (GOLD analysis project Ga0181612, IMG submission 119630) | Hoatzin crop microbial communities from Cojedes, Venezuel. Combined Assembly of Gp0051906, Gp0051904, Gp0051908 | reverse complement strand
CTCACAACTAAAAAGTTATAGGACAAGAGGAAATGGCCTCAAGTTGCATCACGGGAAGTTTAGACTTGATATTTGGAGAAAATTCTTCACTGAAAGGGTTGTCAAGCATTGGAACAGGCTGCCCAGGGAAGTGGCGGAGTCACCGTCCCTGGAGGTATTTAAAAGACATGTAGAGGTTGCACTTAGGGACACGGTTCAGTGCTGGACTTCACAGTTGGACTTGATGATCTTAAGGGTATTTTCCAACATAAATGGTTCTATGATTCTACCAGTTCAGCTGCATACAGGCTGCCAGTGATTCCCAGACAAACCACCACCCTTCACTATTCCAAAAAGCCATTTGTATTTTAGACACAGCATTCAACTGACATGTGTGATAAGCAGTAGCTAAGAACCCCTAAACAGTCCTTTCTGAGGAATACCAAGAGTAATAAGCTGTGCTTTATTGTAGGAGAGCCTTCTTGAAAGGAATTTGAAATTCCATAAAACAAACTGCTGCTTTTTAAGGGACAACAGTTGGTGTAATGGTTTCAACTATTAGTATCATCTCCAGTAACTTGTACTAGTCATGTGACGTGCATTAAAAACTCTCATAGACTAAACCGTAAGAACCAGCGCATATCCCCCCACACTTTTCAAGTTAAGGTCTTCTGAGTGTAAACTCTTATCACTATGAGCTCAGAAGCAGCTTGTCTGTGTTTCACTGGGCAACTGTATGATCACCAGTATCAACAACAGAAAGCACAGGTTTGCAGCAGGCCAGGCTACTTCAGCTTAAGATCAAGGGGCCACTGTAATCGTTCTAGTCAGTTTAAGAGCTTAGAATCTTGACTCAGTCTCTCTACTATTTATATGTATTTATTATCCTCTGAAAGTGAATTGTGTCCAAATACTTTTAAAGATTTTACTGCTTCCAGTGGAAGACTGTTTAAAGAATGCACTGCAGTCACACGACATGAAAGAGTAACCAGCTTATTACTGTCAGAAGAAACAATCTTCTACAGTAACAGAAAGCTTACAAAAATCCTGGAGGTCACCTTGACTAAGCCAACCTTTTTCATAGTCAGTACTTTTATCAAGGCACATTTTATGGCTGATTAATGTCTGAAACATTTCTTGGAATAGCCCTCCTCTCCATAGCTCTAAAGTCTCACACAAAACATTTACAAACATCCCCACAATTCATATACTATAGAAGGTAGTACAGCATGTTAGTTGAACACAACTCAATTTCCAAATCCAAAAGAATTATTTATATTACATATAATCTTAGCAGGTTAAGAGATCATCAATCATCAATCTCTTATTCCTTACATAATTTTAACTTGACCGAACTGCTAACTTTTTTATATTTGTGGTACGCAAACAGACTAAGGAGGTATGTCTCACTCTTCATCGGTTCTCAAAACTTGCGAAAGTACAAAAAACCTCATTATTTTTGTTTTCCTGTTTAGAAATATGTTAAGGAGATTGTTGACTTCTAGTCCAACAGCTTAAGGGATATTCTATGACAGAGGCCACATACGCAAGAGATCAACTAACAGGGTAAATGCAGGGAGCTGAAAGCAGGTACATGTAAAATAACAAAGCTTCTTAGCAGCAAGCAGAAGTGTAGTTTTTACAAAAGCAGCAAAGAGCAGCTTGGAAGATAAATCTTAAATATATTGGCCCATCACTTGCATTTGCAATTGTACTATGTACATACACTAACATCAGATATTCAATATTTGTCCTGCATTGGGAGTAGCAATAAAATATACCCCATTCCAAAAGTAACTAGGAAGACCATTCAACAGTCAGTTAAACTTTCAATAAGGGTTGAACTACTTGATCTCCCAGGTATCCTCTGTCAAAGAACATAGGAAATCAGACTATGTTACAAACAAGGTGTGACAACAGATGTTCAAACAAGGGTCATAAGATAACTGTATTAAGAGAAAGAACAAACTCTTAATATAAGATCTGCCTCAAACAGAATGAGCTGATGAGCAAAGTTCCAGTTCATAAACATGTTACCAGCTAGCCCATGTGAATGGAAGTAAGCAGATCTGGTACAACATTCAGCCCTTCATGAAGAAGTCTGAAAATAATACAAATTTTCCCAAACCATCCAGTTGCAGCAACATTTTTCTTACATCTTCCCCTAGTCCAAGTTCACTTTCCTATAACATTCTGTACATCTTTGTAAGATTGTCTCATTTTTAGGACTGCCGAACTTCAACATTACCATTCAAATAGTACCAAGTACAGAGATGGATACGTTCTCACAAGCTGCATGAAAAATAGCTGGTTGAGGAAGGACCTTCATGCCCTCGCTCACAGAGACTACAATGCATGCACAACCCTTACCCGTTGCCAGACAATTCAGGTGTGAACTCCAGAGTTTTGAGGCACCTCACTTATTAAGCAACTTATTTAGAATGCAAAACACTTCAAAACAGAAACGGAAAGAAATACAACATGACATAAAGTGTATTTTTTTTTTTGTAACATGTATATAACGATCCTGTATAAAGGATCAGTCCTCACAAAAATTTAAGCCAGTCAGATGCACCATTTGTATCCTAAATTAACAGTCACGGCATTTCTTCACAAGAAGGCATAATTAACATTAGACAGGATCAGAGAAGTGAAGAAAAGTGAAATTCATGCAGCTTTGAGGCAGTTAAAGGAAAACGATTTTACCTTAAAGTGGCATACGAAAACATTACACAGCATGAAATTCTTTGGCCAAATTATTTAAGTGGGTTCATATACTGAAAATACACTGTTAACCTCTTTTCGAAGTGAGGTGTAACAAGAAGGAGCACATGTGACTGGAGACAAAACATTGCTTGAATTAACTACTGCTTTGTAACATGTATCACCTTTGTAATATGAATCAAAAGGAGAACAGAAACAGATTAAGCTTATTCTCCCCAGGACAAAATTTCCAAGCTCTATAACAGAGAAAGCTTTTCTTCCTACTTCCTCTCACCCTGCCAACCCAGATGGGTTTTCAGTCATCTGGCAAAAGCAGAGGGAAACCACACCTCTGAGCAACTTCGCAGTAGAGATTCCATCACATCAAACACTTAAGCAGTTGCCAAAGCTAAATCCCACTCCTCCCTGTCTGCTGAAAGAATGCATATTTTTTCTGGACTGATTTGCTGCTAATTGCTCTCTAGCTGGAGCTCACAATACTCTCTTAGTGGTCACTATTACTTCTGCCACACTGCAGAAGTCCTGGAACTTTCTCTTTCAACTATCTTCTCCGTAATCAGAGTACCCTCTCTGGTTTAGCAACATAAACAGTATTTGATATTCTGAACTTATCTGGAGCACCATTATCTTACTAAAAAAAAAATCATTGCCATACACTTTGCTCATGCATAACTTGTTCTAAACATTTGTATCTCACCTTTGACAGAAGCAATTTCACACAGGAAACATGGCCCTCATAGACTGCTGATAGGAGTGGTGTGATATTATGTTTGTCTGGAGCCTGTAAATTGAGACACGGTTATTTGAAGCACAATTTCACACAGCATTAAAAGGTTTCACTTAGCTTTTTAATTTTGTTTTGTCAACAGGAGACTGAAGGTAAGGATTTAAGAATATTACCCAGAAATGCACTCCTTCAGAATTTTTTATTCTTCTTTTTAAAAATTAATTTTTTTAAAAAAAAAACAGGTAACAGCAAGATATTTCTTCCTTAAGACTTCTAGGTATCCTAAAGTTTGTCTATTTTTGTAGGCCAATGACAGAAATTGTGTGGTTTTAGCTGACAAGTTTTGCCCAACTTAAAAACAGTACTCCTAATTCTCCCATTTCTCAGCCAGCCTGACTTCAGAAACCTGTTTTGGCTGAAACATTGTTTCGGCTGTGCTCTCCTCTAGAAACTATAGTCCCAGAAAGAATAAGAAATAAAGCAACTGAAATCATCTTATTTTTTCCTCCATTTTTATCTCCTCTCCAGTTAGACCTCATCCTTCCAGACACCAAGGAAAAAATTCAAGCCATTTTGTTAAGGACTAGAGCTATGTCTTACATTAATTTTCAGACGAGTATTCTAAAGCACAGCATTTGAAGTCTGTGGTTAAAGTATTTAGAAACTTCACTTTGTGGAGAACTACACTATTTTGAAGTGCCAATACAGCCCAGCCAAGTGTTTTCACAACAAAGCCGCATGCATTTCAAGCTACAGCAAAATGACTGAGGTTGTACAAGTAAGAATGTCTCCAAAAACAGAGGGAAGCACACCAATTTAAACAGACATGATGATCCCCTGGCCAAGGATGCATTGCACTGTCTTCTGAAGTCCCTCCCAACTAATTTAATATGTATGTCACGCAAACTTTCTTTAGATGTCATTACTGGATATATGTTTCTAATCATTGTCAAACTAAATTTAACTTTTTATAGCTACAATCAACTTCTCCTAGTGTGTCCAAAAATAATAAAAACATTTAATAAACATAATTTCAAGCTCCCAACCTCCAGGACACCACCTCTCAAGTATTTTTTAAAGGCATCAAGTTGTTTAGTTTGATCTAAGTCTTTCAGCAACCATTTACACACTTATACCAAGCCCTTCTGTGTGTGTGGCAGGGGGGAAGAGCCTACCACCCTAACACCTGTTTGCAAATTGATGTACATACATTAATATCAGCTCCTTTCAATAGCAGAAATTCCAGAATCTCAAGCTGTCCACAGTCTGCTGCGTAGTGCAGAGGCTTCCTCCCACCTTCAAGTGTCCGGTTGACATCTTCACCCTTCAATATAAACATAATCTAATCAGCAAAATTTTAGAGTTAACACACCAAGCAGCTTGGAAAAAAAATGCGACACTTCAAACATGCTGAAGAATGTTTCATCTAAATATTCAAGTAATTGCCCAAGGAAAATGAAAATTCCACACTGCATCTCAAGTGTAGCAAGTACCCACGTGCACAAGGTAAGTTCTCTGACAAAGATTCTTTAAAAAGTCATTAGAGCTTGTAAAAAACGCTTACATTGGTTCATCTTGAGTCTCCTTCCCCTAAACCGGTTCTAGTTATCTGGCTAAGTTACTTTACCTGCTTCTACACATACTGAAGTTTTGCAGACTGAGAAACCAGATGCATAGAAATTACTCAACATCATAACTACTAGTGAGCACAGGCCATCCGTAACTTAAATCCCAATTATGAAACTGTCCATTCTGCTTTATAAACATCACCTGCCAATTCTACCTGACACAGTAAAGTTTGAAGACAGTCAACCGAATCAGGGCACAGGAAGTTGTATTCTAATCCCCACTTGTACAAGTGGATTGAGACATCTCTTAAGGCGTAAACAAAATTTAATTCAGTGAGTGCCTAATCAGCTTTGTTTCTTCACCTTGGGTTGTGCAACTAAGGGTAAACTGATTTGCTGCACTTCAGTAATGATAGGAAGTTACTGCAAACCAAATACCGACAAGCTATGTGGTAAGTGACTCTTTCATACCTGCAAGTGTTAGTATTTTAGGGAGTGGTTAAATTTAGCATCATACCTCCAGTCCTGCATTTTCACAGAAAAACAATCAAAATAATTTCAGCTGCAACACCAACTCATCGTTCTCTAATGAGCCCCTGCAGTTCCCTCACTCCTGCCCCAAGTATCTAGAAAGTTCACAGAATAGAGGGCTTGACATGTATCTTCCAAACATCACTTCCCTTGTAAGAACAGAAGAGGACACGGTCAGAAGAAAATCTCACTCTGCATTTGATGTTCTGTATTACCAGAGTTTTATACCACTGGCCAAATAACAAGACAATCTCAGAATTCTCCTCTGCTATCAACACAATATTCAATTCTTCTCATAATGTACTGTGCTGCAAGTCAAAGCAACACAACAGTGTTTAACCTCTGTCATCTCAGAGGTCAGGAACTGGTTCTCACGCTATTGAAGGTTCTGGCTTCAAAGGAGCATGAAGTAGCACCCAGCAGCAGAATAAAACACACCTCTGCAGCTGCTGTTACTGAGACTGAAGTATGACTACGGCTTCTGAAGCATGCTAGACATCAGGAAAAAAAGATAGCTTTACTTTTATCTATGATTTTCAGAACAGTAACAAATTGTACTTCTAAACAAAGCCCGTTACAGCTTTAGCTAAGTGGACTATCAACACTTTAACTACAACAGTTTAACACATAAAATTCCAGTATGACTGAAGGCCTAACTTTTTACCTACGACAACTTTACTGGTAAACAGTATTGTGATGTACCTTCGCTTTTCCATTGCTGAATTTCAGTGCAAAACGTTGGTGAGGATATGTTAACACCTGTGTTCCAATAAAAAAAAATCATCCAGATCACAGTACACTGACAGCATACAAACAGCCAGACTGGTCTGAAAAGCGCCTAAGGAAGCAGTGTGTACCTACCTTATCTAGGAAGTAAGCTCTACCCATAGTCTTGTTCACATCTTGCCACTTCCCAGAAATTCAAAACCAACTGGCATTTAAATTACACACGATGTTTGCAGATATGTAAGGATTAGGATGCGTAAGTTTAGAAACCCAGTCATTTAAGAGCCACACAATCACTACCCCAAAACAAGCTCTAAGGATTCCTGTACTGTCTGACACACGCTAAGACATGGTAAATAAGGGGGTAAGGGAGAAGGACAAGCTAGCTCACTCCTGGGACAGCACACGCTAAAGCCACAAAGTTCACATTCAAAAAGGAATTTTAAATCATCATATCTTAAGATTGAGACAGACCAACAAAGCTCCCCTTCCTTAAGCTTATAAATATTATTTAGCTCATTGGCTTACACTAAGATTTTTTTTTTTTTCTGTTCTCTCCTAAGCTGGCTGTGGAATAAATTTCTGCTACACAATAAACTTTTGGAAGCAAAAAAAAACCAAACCCAACCAAACACCAAGTTCTCCAAGTTTCCCTTAAAGGTGATGAAAGTTTGTTTATAGGGGAGTACCTAGAAAAAAGTCTGCAAACAAAGATGTCCCAAACACAGACTATGTGGATTTGAATACTGGCACTGAGAAAATATATCAACAGCATTCAAAGTCAAACATCAGAACATTTTAGCCCCAATTAACAAAACAAAGTTATCTGGTAATTTACAAATAAAAGCAAGTACTGCTAGGTTCTGCAATAAACAAAGTCAAATATCCAGTTGTTTCATGGGTGTGAAAAGCCTCTGTAAAATATACAGATATTGGTGGTGCATGCTTAATTTTTTTTTACTGATGGGGGTGCATGATCAAAAAGGTTTGGAGAACACTGGTCTATAGCTCTATCTAGGAAACTATAAGTTCTTTTTCAGAGAGAGTTTCATGCTGGAAGACTAAGCAGTTTCAGTGGACATTTTACTGGTCAAATAATAAACCTCCAAACCTTAAACCTGCACACAAAATATTCAGATTAAAGGTGAGCTGTTATAAAACTTACAATACCCTTACAGCTACACTTTTGCAAGAGAAAGTGCCTTTAGGCATGGAAATACAGACTTCTAATAGAACTTCAATTAAAGGTATAAAGTTTCAAACATTATCTACAACAGCTGCCATTTATACACTTAAGTCTCCAAGATACAAGTTGCATATAAAATCACCTATAAAAAGCGAAAGTCAGAAAACTGCTTGAAGCCTCACAATCCAAACTGGTAACACACTGGTGCCAGAGACAGTAGTTACCACAGCTGCAACAACAAGCCTTTTACTTGGTTAGACAGTGATGTGAAACACATCTAACACCATAGATAAGGTTGTCAAAGATTATCTAAACAAGCTGCTGTTCTCTTTTAAGTTTAGGATATACAATCCTGCGGGTGTCGATTTTTGTCTTCACTGAATGAGCACTCCAACTTGGATTCCCTTGCTCTTCCACTTTTAAGTATTCTGTTCAGCTAAGCCAGGGACAGATGCTGACTTACATGGGCAGTTGGGTTCTCAGTTTTGACAGACTGGACAGCCAAGACAGATCACATTTTGTATAGGAAACACATTTTCTCTATACTGTGACATCTAAAAAGTGGACTACTAGAGAATTCAAGAATTCACATTAGGAAAGAAATTCTATATTGTAGCTATAGCAACAAGCTCGAAACATCAATTCACATCTTCATACAATACAGGAAAATCTAAGCATAAGGTCAAGATTTGAACCTCCTCTCACAAATAAACAAATAAGGCAGCTCTGGTGAAGGTGTGGTTAATAATTTCAACAGAATGAGACGAAGTGGTCTCTCAAGCCCTGTAACAGACTGAGGCAAGAAACAGTACAGGAAGCAAAGATTAAAAGAAAAGAGTTCTCTTTATGTCAAGTTTTCTAAAACTGGCCAAAGACATAACTGAACGTTATGAACTTGGGTATCAGCAATCTTATCAGGTGACGATTCTCAATACTGACCTCTGAGACAGCAAAGTAACCAATATTTCGGTAGGCTGAAACTAAGACCATACTAAATAGCTGCTAAAGGCTTGCTTTGAACAAGACCATACTCTGCATCGCACACTGTCAGAACCCACATGAATTGCCAAAGAGCAGCAAGATTTTTCCTTTATGCCCACAGGAAACAAATCTTCTGCATATTAGACAAGAAGTGACTGAACAATTCTCCCAGGAAGTTTTATATACTTTTGTCATCTTCTAGAGTCTAACAGAGCAGCAAAAAGGTTAATAGTTATGAGCGTACTTTGAAGGAGACATAATCAAGTCAGAATCAAAGAATCATCAACTTCAATACAAAATATATCTTCAGTCAAAGGCCACATGTCTCCTGAAAGAGGATGATTACTTATTTTCACTTTCGAGAGTGAACCTACAAATTCACTAACAATTGTGCAAATCCTCAGAAAAGAATTTGCCCTCGCAAAAGGAAAGACACGATTCACCTCTTTAATGACCTTCCAGAATACATTGAGTTTACTTAGTCAGACATTTAAGGCTAAGTCTGGTATAAACCACATCAGTAACAACGTTCTTTGCAGATCAAAGACCTACAGCACCAGCTATCCAATAAAATTAAAAACAGTTCAACACATGGAACAGAACCAGCAGCTAGCAGGTATCTACTTTAATCCCCTCTATTAAAATCTGATAACAGGTATATAAAAGCCTCTCTGTCAATCTCAAACTACTAAACAAGACAGCACGAAAGAAGATTTTTACAACACATTGATCTTATGTCCTACTTAGGTAACCCACACACATGGATACTCAATTAGCAGGACTTTAAGTATCAGCTTCAGCTGAAAGAATGGCTATCAAGTTTTCACTGAAGGACAGAAAAATAAAAACTTGAAGCTCAGTTGTCAATATTTTCAAGAACTTTCTCTAGTTTTTAAATAACTAATAGTAGAGTTCACTATACTGCCCTCTGAATGCAGCTATCACCCACCTTCTGTAGTGGAGCAATTCAATCCATAAAATGATCTGTTTAACTAATTTCTTCAGTGAGTACTGTCAAAAACAGTTACTCTTGAACTTTATTCTTCCACCACCCTCTATCACACACACTTTTCTTGCTTTGCCTTTTCTTGCCAGTATACCTACACAAAACCCCTGATCGTTCTCACATCCTTTTGCAGTTTTAACTCCAGTCAAACTTTGGCTTCTTTCAGTTCCATTCCTGCATAACCTGGAAAAGCACCTACATTCACCTTGGGCACCCACACCCAATTCCACTTTTCATGCCACCCCCTCTTCATATCTGAGCTCAGAGAGGAGTTCCCTGACAGCCAAGCTGCCCTCCTGTCACACCTGCTGGATGCCTCAGAGTAATCTGGAATGATCTGCACCTTAACAGCTGCCTTGAATAAGTTCTGCCAAATTTAATTCCTTATTCTTTTGCAGCCCTAGTTAAGAGAATGAAACAGGTTTCACTGATTTTGTCCCCAATGCACATTATTACATCAGCTCATTGAAAATGCTGAATTAGTCATAAATGAGTCTAAAGCTCATCATTTCCCAGGCAGATTGTTTAACCACACCAAACTGACACTGTCCTTGAACAGCCCCTGCCTTTTTTGCAGGCTTAATTACATAGACTGTACTCCATGCCTCCCTTGGTCTAGCTTTACCTACTAACTTCCTCCTTTCCTAGGTCCCACCAGTTTTAGAAGCATCAACACTTAAAGCCAAATGAGCTACACTAAACTGATCTCATGCCACTCTAGTATCCCTACAGTATATTCCACGTGCTTCAATCACAGACTTACTTCGCAGTGGCACGCCAACTGAAACCAAAACTGAACCAGCTATTCACTTGGGCACTGTGGTTTGTCAGTAGGGTTGCTCTACAACATTACTACTATGCTGTTAAAGTCACAGCTCACCCACCAGTTTAGCACCAATTTTCTTCTGTGTAGCAGTTACAGTATCACTGCTCCTAGTCACAGTTTGGTCCTTCCCACCCCTGCATCGGAATTAGTGGCTGAATGATTAATTCAATGAGGGAACTAATCAGTCTGACAGTTAACTTCATCATTTTCTTCTTTCCAGCTGAATCTGTTCCTCCATCTGATTCACCACTTGGCAGCTGAACATATCAGAAATAAGTAGGTAGGATTTACACTGCAGTTCTACCACAGAAATAAAAACTGAAAACTGTGGCCTCATTAAATGCTACTGCATAGGTTGACTGTATTAGTAGAGCAGTATCTGTAATACTGGTGGCATTAAAATGCTCTTTCAGATTTAGAAACAACTCCGCATCCCCATCTGTACTTATCCCATCATGCAGAAATAACTTCATCTCCCTATTTCACACACTCCTTTCATTCCAGTTTTAATGAAGGAAACCAGATTCCATGCGGTCAGACGTCCTTAGAGTGCAGGGAAGCATCCTACAAGAGCTACACTCACTACTGGGTAATTCCCATCTCCAGTATTCTGGAGAAAGATGAACTTGCTTTACAGCGTTGCATTACTTGCATCTCTTCTCATACAAAGGATGGACATTCTTATAGACTATTAGATATTAGAGTATTTGTTTTTAAATATTCAACAAAGAGAATTAGATAGTTAATCAGAACTATTTCCAACCAATCTCCTTGTACAGATCTATAGCAAAAGATGTTAAGAATTCAACTCCTGAAAGCAGGAGTGTCTCAGGTTTTGAGCATTAATGTTCCTCAGGTGTAGGAACTAAAGGTAAATACATGAGGATGAAAGAGAAAAGTAAAATTTAGGTATCTACCTTTTTGTTTCTGTGTCACATTACAGTGCATGGCCTTTATATCAGAAGGATAATGTGTAATATTCCTCTATGCAATGTTTGCAACATTCTTCACTTTAAAGTTCATGGTTTAACAAAAAAAAAATCCTCTTGGGATTTTATGCCAGAAGAAACATTTGAAAACAAACAGGTGAAATTCAGTGTAGCATCTGCTTTCTATGTTCATCTTCATGAGGTGTCTCAAAAAAAAAAATTCCTAGTAGATAGTGTTTTGGTTTGGCCTGGATAAATGACAGGTGCCCACCAAAACCACTCTATCACCCCCTCCTCAGTTGGACAGGGGAGAGGAAATACAACGAAAGGCTTGAGGGTCGAGACAAGGACAGGGAGAGATCACTCACCAATTACCGTCACGGACAAAACAGACTGGACTTGGGGAGAAAAGAGAGTTTAATTTATCACCAATCAAATCAGAACAGGATAATGAGAAATAAAACTAGATCTTAAAACACCCTCCCCCCACCCCTTCCTTCCTCCCAGGCTCAGCTTCACTCCCGTTTCTCTGCCTCCTCTCCCCCAAGCGGCACAGGGCAACAGGGAAT
>Ga0181612_143040_pt1 | contig 11752 bp, 8 predicted proteins | sample HoacroProtozoa21_FD_119630 | JGI IMG/M metagenome (GOLD analysis project Ga0181612, IMG submission 119630) | Hoatzin crop microbial communities from Cojedes, Venezuel. Combined Assembly of Gp0051906, Gp0051904, Gp0051908 | reverse complement strand
ATAAACAGAAATGACTGGTGAACATGCTTTAGGCTGGAAGTGTGGTAGAACCACACACTCCAGTGTTACTTAACACATCAGCAGGCAGACCTGACTGGGGGAACTTTGTTGCTGTCTTCACACTCAGCTGAAATTAGATATGCACTTTCTTGTCTGGCTGGATGCACCTCTGTCCTTCTGGTTGTGAAGGCTCAACAGGGAAACTGTCAGTTTCTTGCTATCTAGTTTTACAGTGTAAACACTCGTATTCCCTGCTTATAAATGTGCAAAGCCTTTTCTCTTGAGAGTATTGTCAGCATTATATAGAGTTTAAATAAAAATGTAAGATTTCTGATATTATTTCTCACTGGGGACTTTAAAATTACAGGACACTTCAGAAATAATGCAGCATGTTTATTTTAAAGGCCAAGAACAGCTGACGGGATTTTATTTGGTCTGAATGGGATGTTAAGAGGTAGAGAGCAAAGGAAAATACATGTGGATATTCACTTTCTCTCTCTCTCATGGATTGTGATCGGGAAGTTTTGATTATTTTCACTTTTAAACTTTTTTAATCTGCAAACCTAGCATGATGTCTTCAGGCAGAAACCTGTGTGCTTTAGACATTTGCAGCTGGAAAACATCTTAATGTACATTTGAAACTAGAGAAGATACTACCAATTTTAAATTTCTGTCCAGGTATGCAGCTGTGCATAGCTCTAGTCTAAATCTTCTTGTGTGGGAAGTAAAAAGTTCTGAGCCTGCAATTTCAAGTTTGTAATGATGACTCTTGTATCTTCTCTGACGTGATGTAAGAAAAAACATTTTCATCGTAGTTCAGTGTTGGGAAAGCTCCAAGAGGCAGTGAAATCTCCATCCCTGGAGAGTTTCAAAACTAGGTAAGTTTTGACCAACCTGATCTAAGTTTGAAGTCATGGTCTAAGGAATTGATCTAGATGACCTCAAGAAGTCCCTGTCTACCTTAATTCCCACAAAAGTACCAAATGATTTTGTTGTATAGCTGCTGCCTCTTGCTCAGACCTCTCCCTTCATGGTGGTGTGATCTTCTGCGTAGGGTGTCCTCTTGCAGGAAGGAAAGGTGTCACCCTGTTTACTTTCTTCATTTGAAAAAGCTGAATTTAAATCAAACCTCTGTGATGTATTGGGTAATGGGTTGGTTACTGTGATTGCTGGGAAACCAAGGAGTTGGGTACCGAACAATGATGCCTACATCTGCGTTTGCAGTGGACAGTAGTCACCCAGGGCTGTTAACAGTCTAAACAGAGCCTGAAGATATTTCTAGACCACAATTTAGACAGCTTTTGTGTGTTTTCAGCATACAATTGTGAGTCAGCCTGATGGCTGAACAAGCGAGGGCAGGAGCTGGTGTAGGCTTGAAAATGGAGGATGATCTGATACTATTCTTCACTGGTGCGGCCCGAGAGAGGAAACTGGGCTCCATGAACCCATTTTTTTGTCTTAGAGTCTGCAGGTGCAGGCTGCTACTGGATGAGAAAGCACCTCTGCCATATGCAATACCTTTCTTTACGAGAGGCAGCACAACGGAGTAAAAACTGAAGCATCCTGAAGAACCGAAATGGAAACAAGTAAAGGATGCCTCCCCCCTCCTGGTGAATTTCTCATCCTCCGCCAGTTATGAGCTGTGGCTGTGCACATGTTCATGAAGATGGCTTGTGCACCTGCCTATGCTGGTGCTCGCACTGGAGGTGCTCTTCATCCCCCAGACCACGCAGACTCAGCCCACCCATCCCTGGCTGCTGGGCAGTGTTGTGACCGACAGCTCCAGGCTTTCTCCGTTGGGATGGAGGTGGTGAGGCCAGCTATCCGCTGGCGTTTCGTAGTCTAAACCACACGCAGAGATGGCAGCCCCACGAACCCGGCTTGCAGGTTCGGGGAGCGGGAGGTCACCGGGGAAATGGGGTTCCTGTACCTGCCCTGCCACCCCGAGGCCGGGGCAGGCACTGCACCCTCCGAGCAAAAACAGGTCTGCTGAGGAGCAACCAGGAGCTCGCCAGCCATCCTTTCTGCTTGAGACATTTTCTTTTCTCCCTTAGCTGTTTGTGCTCCTCTTCAATCACTTTAAACCACCCAGGGACCACCGTGCCTCGGCTGCTGTTTATCTTCAGACTTCTGAGGGATCAGCTGGGTATTAGAAGTGCTCAGCGTTGAAGTGGTTTTTTTATGCCTGCAGCTTAGTGCACCTGGCTGAATTTGCTGACATATCTCCTTAGTTCCAGCACCGTGGCTTACTGGAGATACTGAAGAGATATGCTTGCTCCAGAAATTCTAGGTGAACTTGAGAATTTATTGCTGGCAGGATTGCTTTTGTTGTTTTCTTTTTCAAAGCAAAAGTGCCTTTTTTTTACTTTTCAGTTTTCCATGAGATTTTGGGGGGGGGTTTGTGTTAAACTTTTCCAAATCCCTCTTACACAGTTTTAAAATAAAGTGTGTGTGTGTGTAGGTCTTTTTGTAAATTATTCCCTCCCCTTAAACAACCTTTTAGATGAGAAAATAAGCCTTCTACCACATGAAAATAAATTATCCAAGTGATAGCCCCGTGCTTCAGAAATCCTTCCTACAGCTTTGAGATCGATGTCAGTCTGTGTGTGTGTGTATTTCACCTTGTCTTTCTCCTCTAGGACAAGGTCTTCCTGAAGCCTTAGGTCTTTTAATGTTGACAGATGCAACTCCCACGACACAGAAAAGCTACATAATTCATTGGAAAAGAGTTCTGATTTCCAAATAGCTGAGCTGTATCTCTCGCTTCCCTCCAGTTCTGCCTATATTCACCCACTGACTAAAGCACGGAACACGCAGTGAAATAGGCAGGCAGGGATTTAGCCCCAAATGTGTCTGCCTAGCTCTCAAAATTATTAACAGAGCACTTACACAAAATCACAGCAGGCTTAAAATGCGGCCATCCAGCAGGAAAACCGTTTGCTGAATTTCTTAAAGGCAGATGAAAATGCAGGCTCTGTGTGCCGCTTTTCATGCTGACTAGGCACTTGTCTAACCACCACAAACCTTACGTTTTCCTAAGGAACACGTCTACAAATGCCCCACTGCACACATCAGGAGCAATCTGAGCACTGGTATCAACCAAATCTTACTTCCTGTGCACGCATCCAAGGATGAATTGTGTAAGGATTCTTCCGTGTTAATATGAGTTGAGGTTTTTTCCTTCAGAAGGGAAATTCCTAGGGTTTCTCTCCTCTGCAGAAAATGTGGAAACTCGCTATATCAGAGATGTATGCCTTTCTGTTACGGTTTGTTGAAATTGGCCAGTGGTGGCAGTGACAGCTGCTAGAGACAAGGGCAGCCATTTGGTCAGAGAGAAATCAGGTGGCACTTGAATAAAAAAGCAGTGCTTTGACATTTTTAACATGAGTCCTGCTCTGAGGCCATGTTTTATGACCTGTTTGTAGACATGCTGGCATAAGAGCCGATGGGAAGTGAGCCAATGAGGGTTTCTAAGGCTGATTTTGTTCAGATGCTGTTCTGCATCTTACAGAAGCCCCTCATATACTGTGTGGGAATATCGTTGCTCCTGGGGAGCCATACTCATCTCACAGATAGGGAAAGTTGTTGCAGCTCATCTGTAAGTAGTTGGTGCCTCGAGATTCTCGGACAAATGGTAACTTTGCATATGCTCCGATTAAGCTTGGGAAACTGGTCTAAAAATATCAATGCAGACAGGCTCAATTATTGCAAAATACAGTTTACACTAACATAAAGTATTCCAGTTTAAAAGTTGGACCTATCTTCTCCTAAAATTAGGCTTTTTGGAATGAACTTGAAAAATCTGTTGCTTATTGGATCATCTTCACTTTAATCTTGCTGCGTAACTTCCAGGATTACCACATTTCAGTTACCAAATAAATCAGAGAGCCTCTCGGTGGAGTATGTTACTTCATGTATAAGGCCATGATTTTATCTGTGCATTAAATGATAGTTTTTGACAACTTTGGAAGCCAACACAAAAGAAAAAAATGTAACATTAACAGATTATTATCCAAATAATAAAAAGCTGAGGAATAGATACTGGGATAACAGCTAACACATCTGAAATGGATTTCTCCCTCAATCCCAGTAATAAATCCAGCTCCATAATGATGGTGCTCAGATTGAAGCCATGAGTCTGAAAACATGCACTCATACAGTCTCCTGCTTTTAAGTGGGAAGAGCTCCAGGCTTTTATGGAGTAGAATTTCATAATAGTGTTCTTATTACAAATCCTTGGGGTCAAGGTTTTCTGCCTTGGTTAGGAAAGTTCATTCAAGGTTGGAAGTTGGTACAAAAATGTTGATCTGACCTCATGATCAAACTTTTATTTTTGATACAACTGATGGGAGCAAAGCTAGACTGGTCATGCATTTCTCATCAGCAGACAAATTTCAAAATAGGCATATGACAGACCTCAGCTGCATGGGATTTAAATCTGAGTTACTCCTTTGGACAAGAACACTCTCTGTCATACAGCAGTGGAGCATAATATAGCCTGTGTGTCACCTGGGACCTTAGAGCAATGTTTTAATATGGACTTGAATTCACTTTATTTTTCACTGATGCCATAGAATAGTACATCTAGTCTAACATGTTTAATAATGGTGGGTATGACACTTCATCTAGTTCTTCCTGTATTACGCCTAGGAACTTACTGAAACGTGAGTATAATTTAGACTTTCATAAGATGATGGATTGGGTCAGATACAACCTCATTAATTTCAACAAAGACAAATGTGAAATGAGGGTGCTGGGCTCGTTCAGCCTGAAGCAGAGAGGTTTTGGGGGATATGTAGAACAGAATAGAATCATTTAGTTTGGAAAAGACCCTTAGGGTCATCAACTCCAACTGTAAACATAACACTGTCCACTACTAAACTATGTCCCTAAGTGCCGCGTCTACAAGTCTTTTTGCAGTTCTCCCCTACTGAGTGGAAAGGGAGGGGAAATATAGTGAAGACAGAGACGGGTTCTGCAGAGGTGCACAGTGAAAGGAAAAGAAGCAATGGGCACAAGCTGCAACAAAGGAAATTCTCACCACACAGAAGGGCCCTCCTTCCACCTGTCCCCCTGCCCCAAGAGTAGTTCAGCACTGGAACAGGTGCCCAGCGATGCTGTGGGATCACCATGCTGGGAAATACTCAAAATTCAGCTGGACACAGCCCTGACCAACCTGCTCTAGCTTTGAAATCGATCCTGCTCTTAGCAGTGGGTTGGAATAGAGACTTCTAGAGGTCCTTTCCAACCTAAATCTTTCTAGGATGTCTGAGTACTTTAGGAGTTACTCAGAACTTGGAAGAGGATGGTGTCTTACAGAATCAGCTCAGAGTATTAACAGATGAGGAATCACAATGTCCCAGCAGAGCTCTGGCAGAACCTGTGACTTGGTCTCCTAGGACAAGAGTGAACTGTTGTTAGAACACTGCCACATCACACAATATATTCCCCTTTGAGCTGGCTATAACAGCTTATCAGTACAACATGGCTGTGCTTTCCTAACCCCTCTAACATTACTTGATTTGGTCAGCCATGTGATGTCCCACATGCAAGGCAGGCTGCCTTCTACAGGCTGGACTGAGCAGACAGAACAGAAAATAGAAGAATTTATATTGAACTGCAGATATAAAAGTAGAACCAGGAATGCTTTTGTACTTAATGAGGCATTATTCATGTGACTAGATGAAGAGGGAGTAGGTGTAGGTATGGATATGCAAGGATGGAGCTTTATGTCCCCATTACCAGTGACCAGTACAATGCATCACATGAGAACTGCTCCAACTGTACAAGCCTATTCTCCTCTCTCCTATTCAGTCTGTCCCTGGCAGAGATGTCCAGGACTGTGACAATGTCAGCCAGGCCATCTTTGGTTAGATATAATCATCACACTAAAAAAATGTTAAGAAAGAGCACAGGCATCCATGTGAGGAACAGAATATAAATGCAGATTCTTCTTTTGCAGTAAAGCTACTAAATTACATCTTCTCAGCCTGAAAACTCAGTTGTTTGCACAGGAAATTGGAGAGAAGAGGATATTTACTCTACCTGATCCCTTTGGTTCCGTACTTAAAAAATGAAGAGCTTTGATCTGAAATTAATGAAGAAGAAGCATAAGCTGGTTTATAGATGTACCCAGGAGACTTTTCAAATAGCACTTTTTTTACTTGTATTTTTTTTTCATTGAAGGCAAGGAAGCTTAACAAAAAAAGACCTTTTTTCAAGCTGACATGCACAGCAATTTTTCTGTCTAAGTCTGTAACAGAGACTGCATGAGGAAATATCAGTCCCTTGACTCCAGAATTTAATCTTGTCCATGCAGATTTGTCTCTCAGTTTCACTGCTGGAAAATACATGTGTTGGAGAAGAGGACTTTTGTGATTAGGAAGGTAAGTGAAGTGGTTGTAGACTTTTCAAAGGTCCGTTCTATACGACTTCTATATACATGTCTATATGACCAGCGAGTTACTAGAGTTATGTTGAGGGGCTTCTGAAAAATCATAGAAACGTTGGCTGGAGGGTGCCTCCGGAAATACCTAGTCTGCCCTCCTGCAAGGGCAAACTGCCTGCCAACACTAAGTCACATCAGTCATGTGGCAAAGGCCTGTTTGAGTCTCGAAAACCTCCAAAGATGGAGTTTCTTTGACACAAGAGCCCTTGAAAATGATACCCTGTCATCTGTGCTAACTCATCATCCCACAATAGGTAGAACGAAGTAGCTTTGCAGGAATCCATGACTAAAGAAAATGTGCCTACAACTGCAGAAATAAAGATTAATTGGTTTGTTGCTTTTAAAATGAAGCAGCATATTATACTTTAATACTTTAAGCCAGATCTATATTTGGCACCTATACTTCTAGAAAAGATTAAAAGACTTTTGTTCCACTGATCCTTAGGATAATCAGGCCTCACACTGGAGATCAGGACATGCAGGGAGTTAATTATTGGGGAGTTAATTATTGTTTAGAAAAAGAGTGGCTCTGATTTTTTCCTGTCTTTTGAAAGCCCTAAAACCTAACTGTTTTGCCTGAAAATGTGAATATTCCACTATGTGTACATTGTTTCAGAAAAAAGCCTTGTGGCCTTGGTCTCCCACTGTGTGCTCTGGGTTTCCAGATGATGGTTTGGGGACGCCTCGGAAGCAGGGGAGCTATATACTGCTCTTTATTGTCTTCCGTATGCTTGCACCGAACCCAAAACAATCCAGTGCTGCACAGGCTTCTAAGCAGCTGTCATTTTATGGTATGATTCAGAACCATAGCTTAGAATCACAGAATCATTCAGGTTGGGAGGAATTTCTGGTTGTCAGTAGTCCGACCTGCTGCATAAAGCAGGATTGACTCTGAAGGCAGACCAGGTTGTGCAGAACTCTGTCAAGCTGAGTCCTGAAAACCTTTAAAGACACAGATTGTACAACATCTCTGGCCAAACCGTTCCTGTAATTTTTTATATTGCTGTGAATTTTTTCCTACCTGTAAAATCCAGTAAGAAATTATATTTCTTCAGTTTATGATCATTATATATTGTTCTGTAGCTGGGCACCTAATTCCCTGGCTCCTTATTCTCAGTAACAGCTGATCAGGAATTGGAAGGTGGCTTTAAGGTATCTCCAAAACTTTATCTTCTTCAGTACAATCAAGCTCCTTTCCCTCAGCCTCTCCTCACGGGATAAATTCTCTAGCCCCTAGACAACCTGGGTGCCCCTTCACTGACCTCATTCCAGTTTGTCCATATGTTTCTTGCACCGAAGGATCCAAATCTGGGAACAGTATTCCAGATGAGGTCTCATGAGAACCTAGTAAGGGAAATAATGATTTTCCTCTTATCTACTGGCTATGCTCCTGTTAATACAGCATAGTATACTGTCAGCCTTCACCATCGTCATGCTACACTGCTGATTCCTGCTTAGTTCACTAGGACTTACAGCTCATTTTCAAAGCCAGTCAAACCTTAGCAGGTAGCTAGTTCAGCTCAGGTGCAAGATTATTTTCATTTGTTAAATTAAATTTCTTGAGATTCCTGTGGGCCCCTCCTCCAGCCTGCTAAGGTCTCTTTGAATAGTGGCTATGCCCGTGAGTTTAACGAGCGTACCATGGTTTGGTATAATCTACAAATTATACAAGGGTGCACTCTGTCTCCTCATGTCTGCTGAACACGACAGGACAGGGCTCTTTACTAGAATAGATTCCTGCAGTGCTCCACTTGTAACCAGCCTCCAGGTAGAGCCCTTTTGATCCCAGCAATACAGCCAGTTTTTCACTTAGCTTATTGTCTGCCTCTGTAGACTGTAACTTCCCAACTTGGATACAAGGATGTCATGGACAAACACATCGAAAGCTTTGCTAAAGTTGAGACAAACAACATCCATGGCCTTCCGCTCACTTTATATCTAGTCTTTTCATAACAGAACATAATCAGATTTTTCAGGTTTAATTTATCCTTAGTAATTCCATGCTAACTGTTCCAAATCACCTTCTTCTTCTTCATAAGCCCAGAAATAGATTCCTGCTCCTTGATTTTCCCAGGGACTGGAATGAGACTGGCTGCCCCATAGTGCACTGTATAGTCCTTTTCATAATTTTTGAAGGTGAATAAGTGCGATATTTGCCTTTCTCCAGTCACCAGGAAAATCCCCAGTCTTTCAGACATGATGAGACTGGCCCCACTATGACATCATCCAGCTTTCTCAGCACCTTCGGATCCACCCAGTCTGATCCCATGGACTTGCATGGGTTGAGATTTCTTGAGAGATCCAGAACATGTCTCCCTGGCCTGTATCTCCAGGCACAGAGGCCTGTAAGACCTTGTTGGTGAAGATCAAGACAAAGAAGGCATACTGTATCTCAGCAGCTGTGAAGCTTGGAGTGAAGGGTCCAGGCATTGCGAAGATGAGGGTAGGCAGAGCAAAGAAGAGCAATTTTCTGGACAGGGACTTAATTTAATTCCTTATAGCTGGACGAAAGCCAATCATATTACAGATCTGGACACAGGCAGCGATACCTACTCATCAAGAAAAAGCCGAAGAGTAACATCCTCTCACATCAACAGCTGCTCCATAAAGGCAGGTCCAGCCAGTAGCAAGGCTGAGTGTACGTGAGGCATACAAGCACATACACAGGCACATACACACAGTACTTCTATACATACACACGTCTGGCCACACAAATCAACACCTGCAGAAAATACAGTATTCAGGCAAGCATGAACAGCACCCACAGCTTTGTTCTGCTCCCCTCATTCCCTGTTCATGAAAGCCTGTTAATGGATAATATCTATGCATATAAATATATATACACAACATGCATCCATCTAGTAGCAAGTCTTAGACACCCAGTCTATCCAGGAGCAGGATTCTGGACCACCAAGAGTTCCTAGTTGCTGGCACCTGGGTATCTGAACCCCTGAGGCTTGCAGCCCCACTTCAGTCCTGTACAATCCCAAAATACACTTCACAACATCCCAGAAAAATTCCCATACCCCCGTAGGCAGTAACTCCCCTTCATCTGTAAGATGACCCAGAGATTGTCTCTGGTTGACTCATCTGGTGGGTCTCACTCCCCGAAAATGGGGCTGGTCACTGCTCAGTAGTGAAGCTTCTGGTCAGAAACAGATATGGAAAGCAATGAAGGAAGTGCTCCATGCACTGTGCATCTCATGAGAACTGGCTGGGTGCAACACCACTCTATGATTTATGCTCACCTGTGGGAGCCTGTAAGGTGACACACTACACACAAAGACCACTTATACGGTAGGCTTGGGAATGGCATTGAAGTAGGAAGTATCTTCAAATACTTAAAAGCTCTCCATGAGTGTAGTCAGGGAATTTTGGAGAGGGCAGCTCCTCACTGAGATGTCAGTCCTGTCCCATTTCCAGTTCTGAAGAGCAGCCCCACCTGGTGAAATTCAGATTCATTATACAAGAGAAATCCATGTGTGTTTCTCAATTTCTTGAGCCTCACATAACACTTGTTAGCAAAAATACAGTCCGTGTAGTAGAATGATCCAGTTTACAGTGCAGTAAAGCAAGGCACTTTCTGGCCGACTGATAAAAAAAAATCTGCAGATATTGCTTCCTGATGAACATTAATATATTTTTTAAAGAAATAGCCATTTATTCTCTAGGTGTTTTTTATGTTTCATCTAAAACGATAGATAATCATGGCTAAAACATTTTGACTGACTTTCCTATAGGTCTGTGTTCAAATATATAAGCACAGCATCTGGTTCACATTTCCTTGACATCCTGTCTGGGTCATCTTTTTATTTTTGCGTCTCCTCCATGACACCCAAGAGTCCTATTCTGTTTCCATTCAGAAAACTCAGAGGTTTTGCTTTGGACTTAAATGAAGCCAAGCAATTTGGTTCTTTAGGTTTGTGTCCTGCTCCTACTGCTTTTTTTGTTAACTAGGCAAAACAGCAAGGAACTGTTGCTTAGAAACGTGCATCTGTGTTTTGTCAGGTAGAAAAAAAAGTCTGGATATCACCATACATATCTTATCATCACAGTAAGTGTTAAACAGTGCAAGTAATTTACGTTAATAATGCAATTGAATGAGCTTTCCTCTCAATTCAGTGGAGCACATTATGTGTAAAGCCCAGATTTCCCCCCCACCCCACTACGAAAGAATGTTACTTCCCCTCTCAGACTTGGTCAATAAAATACTTCAAGAACAGAAATGAATTATATAAGGCTGTACCCTGGCCATCTGACAATCTTACATCTTCCCAGTAGGCACAGTACTAACTTTATCCCAGCACAGCGCTTGGGCTAATATGAGTCATCTGATAACCTCCTCATTGTGCATTGACCTCAACCTTGGACCAAAATAAACATAAATTAAATTACAAACCTATTCTTGGTACTCTCACACTCTCCTTAGTGTCTCTGAAGCTCTGAGAAGTGTGGCAGACTTGGAGGCTTCACTTTCTTTCCATCCAGCTGTTGTGAAATGGGAGCCGAGTCTCGGAATACGTTATTGCCTTTGTCCTTTAAAGAGCCTGTGGGCCTGGTCCTGCTTTCAGTGGGTTCAGCACTTCTGCTGCTCTGTTCGTTTCAACTGAATTCCTTCTGGTTGATGCTGGTAGAAGTGCAAGCAGGTATCCTCTGTCCTATGCAAAAAACATTGCATCTTTCTCTGAAGGCAGGACCTTGCTTCCAATACCTAATTTCTTGACTTTCCTTCTGATTGCATTAATGGATGGGAAACATTTCTGTAGTTTTATTTTACCATTCTCCCTGCTGAAAGACACATGCAAGTTGGGGATCTCCAGGAGGAGAATAGGGCATCTGGGGTAGGGTGGGGGAAGAGGATCGGGGACAGGCTTTTTGCGATGAGCTCTTCCCTGAAACAAATCCACTCTGAAGACACAAATTATCTGCCTTCATCCCTCTAGCTAGAGGTCCCTCAGCTGAATGCTGCATCCAAGAACGACCAGCTGAGATTTGCTATATGTGGCAAGAGAGTGACAGCACATTGCCGCACATGGATATGGGTTTATTACAGCACTGGATTGAGGCAAAGATAACCTCAGCTCTGGGGCTCGCTTTGGCACTGGCATGCTTTGTGTCCGTGGGCCCTCAGCTTGCTGGGTCTTTTCCTCATCTACAAAACAGGGACCATCACTAAGGCTGGGATGTTCCAAAGCAGTATGTTTTTTAGGGAAACATCTGGTTTTCGGTAGTTCATCTGGAGAAGACACCAATGGGACTAATTTACAGAGAGTGCTGAGTATCTGTGCACCAAAGATATGTGTT
>Ga0181612_151415_pt1 | contig 11753 bp, 5 predicted proteins | sample HoacroProtozoa21_FD_119630 | JGI IMG/M metagenome (GOLD analysis project Ga0181612, IMG submission 119630) | Hoatzin crop microbial communities from Cojedes, Venezuel. Combined Assembly of Gp0051906, Gp0051904, Gp0051908 | reverse complement strand
CCCAGGGAGGTTGTGGAGTCTCCTTCTCTGGAGATATTCAAGACCCGCCTGGACAAGGTCCTGTACAGCCTGCTGTAGGTGACCCTGCTTCGGCAGGGGGGTTGGACTAGATGACGCACAGAGGTCCCTTCCAACCCCTACTATTCTGTGATTCTGAGATAGCATTATCTCCTGGTAGCTTCTTTATGTTGCTCCTGTTGCTGTCTGTGGAGGTTCAGTTTGAGATTTATTAACATTTAATATTGCTAGCATAAATAATCTGAAATCCTAAGACTAGGAAGAATGTTTATACCAAGGATATGGTGATTGGGGCAGGGGAAGAAAGCAGGTGTGATACTATGGGAGGGAGTCAACTGACTTTTGATGCTGGATAGAGGTAGTATCAAGCTGCGTGTTGCTGGTGTTAAACCAGTGCTGTAAGGTCTGCTTTTCTGTATTACTATTTGCTATAAGGTCTGGCTTTCTATTTTTCTATCTGCTGAACTCTTGTATTAAGCACATGCTAAGTTACAGATGTCTGTTAAGTCTCATCTTTTTTTTTTTCTTGTTTGTGTTTAAACTGAACAAGCCTTTGTTTTAAGGGGTGTTGATTTTATTTTTTTGTTTTCATGTACCAGTAAAATTAACTAATGGATATTTCAGCTTGCTACTGAAGTCTACAAGACTGATGTTGCTTATAAATACATGAAACAGTTGCTCAGATTTTTTTAAAAGCTCTTCTAAAAGGTGTTTATATGTGACTAAAACAACAGAATAAAAACTTCCTTCATCTACAGATAGTTCCAATGAAGTACACATCTACTGTTAAGAGTGTAAACTTTAGATGTTCTTTTGCTAGTACACCGCTATAAGTGATGCAAAGGGAAAAACAAAACTGGCTAGTCAGATTTCAGTGTTGAAGGGTGGAGAAATGCTAGCAGTTAGCTTAGAGGAAAAAGGTATGTTAGCTTCTTTATTGCTAACACCTTAGTTCTCAGTTCAGGTAAGAATATTTTAATAGATAAAGAAGTCTTCTAAGATAATAGTTTACAAACCCAAGAAACTCAGGTATAACATGACTTTAAATAAAGCAAAGCGCTTAAATATGCTTACGCTGGTACACCACGTGCAACTGAATTATGTGAGGCTACTTAGATGTGTGATGTTGCTCTCATGTTTAAATGCCTTGCTAGATTGTGACCTAGGGGATGAAATGTGCTTTCATGTTTGGGTCTCAGGTGTAACTTGAAAGATTTTCTGTAGCTGTGCATACAGTTCATTTTAACTGATAACTGTAGTTTTGATCTGGAATTTGAATGGTTGTCTGTATTGACCATATAGCATAGCTATTTGTGCAGAAAATTCTGTTGCATTTTTTACTTACAAAATGCCCTAAAGTGCAATAACCACAAGAACTGTGTAAATTGTGTCTGCTAAGTTAAGTAAAACCCAGCCTTTGGAAAAGGGGTGCAGAATGCAGAAAAATGTGGGCAGGTAAGTGGTTAGTATTAAATTGTAGGAATATTTAATGAAGGAAGAATCAGTTTCTATCAGTAAATAATTTTCTGGTTCCCCCAATCATTTATAGTAAGTATTTGGACAGATCTTTCTTAAATATGTATTACTGCCTCTCTCTTTAAAGAACTACTCTGAGGCTGCAGAATGAGGCCTCTAAGCTTAGGAAGTGCTAGCGTTAATTAGCACTGCTTATATTTTGAAGAACTGGTGAATTTGACAGTGTCCTCATTTGGTGACCGGAATATTTGGAGCTGCAGCGAACTGAAGTTGGGCTCAGGAGAGCACCTTACTGCCTTGTTCATCTTAGGCAAATACGTCAGCTCTGCACTGATCGTGATAGAAGTGAACTTGGTAATCTGCATGACCCTCATAGGAAAGCCTTCTGTCCTGAAAGTTATTGTCTGCATAACAGGCTGAAACAACAGGGGTTTTCCCTTGGTTTCTTTTTTTATATTCTTGTGTATTCTTGGGGGAAGAATCGACTTTATTGCAGCAGTCATCCTCTGTTCTTGTTCTTTTAATGAGATAGGAATGCTGGGGATGTGAGGGCAAAACAGCTTTGTAAATAAAAGCTCTGTCTGTGGACAAATGAACAAACTCCAGCTTTTCCTAAGCTTTGAGGATTTGACTTTTATGTCTTAATGCGCTCCTGGCATAGTTTTGATGTCATTTACTTGCAAGCAAAGGCAGGGTACAGCTGTATGCTTCAGAACATTTCCTGTTTTATTCCCATTTTATTCCTATGTGTAGTCATCAGGTTTTAAGTCTCCTGTATGCTGCGTTTCCTGTGTCCTCACCAGAACAGTGGTAATGTTGCTGAGATCAGAACCCCACAGATATTTTCATGTAAAATGAAGGGTCTGGAAAATTGCTTATGTATCTCACTTTGAATAATTTCATAATATTGATTACTTGGCTAAACAGGATATTTTGGGGCCTTCATGCAAACATAATCTTCTAATCATTGGGCGCATGCATACTGGTTGCATTTTCTCTAAATAGTTTATTTTTATTTTACTCCCAAGCACTGTCTGTATAAACTTTATTTTCACTTGGATTTTATTCTTCCATATTGATAAATAAATTACTGATTAGACAAATCAGAAATAGGTGGCTGATGTTTATTGTTGGAGTTCGGAAGATCTGAAGATTTGAAAACCTTAAAGAAGTATTTTTAAAGAAAAGAGCAGTGACCTTGGTGAGCAACTGGAGACACAAAGACTAAAATTACAGAGGAGATAGTGTGATGATTCCATAAGTTCAATTTTCTTTTAAGGTGTATTAGCTTAGCTTTTAAAATGTTTATGATGAGGTTATCAGGTAAACAGTATAACAGAAGGATGGCTGAATTTTATAAGAATTCATACATGTTACCACAGGCAGCAAGACAGAATAATATTAAATGTAAAAAAGTGGCAGTTTCCTGAATTTTATCAGCAAAAATGAAAGAGAGAGTGTGTGTATGAGTGTAATTTTGTTTGCTATATTTCAGGAATGGTTCAGTTAATGCACTTGGTGTTCTGTTGTTTTTAAAATTATTGTTATTCAAGCCTTCGTTTTTGGAGTCTCAGTGAATAATCCCATTGGGACGTTTTTCCATGTAGCATCTTCCTCCTACTTTGTTTTAACAGTTGAGCTAAAACACTGACAAAGACAAGTTGGCAGGAGCTTGACTGCGCTCCAGTGGCTTTTGAACATCCTGAACAGTCCTGGTCATTCTAATAAGTCATTCTGGTCTAGAGGCTTTTTACCCAAGAACTTTGCTTTCCTCATTTGGGGCTAGGACTTAAGTTCTGTAGGATTTTTCTGAATAGGTTTAGTTGAACTTGGTAAAAAAGCAAATGCTTTTTGTTTGGTTGTTGTTTTTTTTCTTTGCGGTACAGAAATAGCAGTGAAATTGTGTGGTTCTTCCACCAAAGAAAACATTCCTCTATGAATCTTGAACCTTTTTTTTTTAATGGTGGATATTGTTTGGTTGATAATACTAGCAGTGAACAAAGATGCTGAGGCTTGAAGCTGCAAATGAGAGATGAAAAAAATGGAGTTTAAAGAGCACAAAGTTTTTAGCTATTACTTGAAGCATTTGATATGTTCAGATCTGTTCAGTTCTTTGACTTTCAGTGGCTTGTACTCAAGAATTGTTGATAAGTGTTATGGTGGTAGACGACAGTGGCAGAGCATTCTTGTCATTACAAATACTGGGAAAAAATGCAATTCAACTTTTATGACTTAATGTAACACCATTCTTCTGTGTTGTCTTTTTCCGTTTCATTTTCACCCAGGTTTTCTTTTTGGTGAAACTACTGCTGTGTGTAATTCAGTTGGAATAGCTGCATAGCACTGCATACTCTTTCTGACAGGAGCAGTTTGGTTGGAATTCTTATTTTGGCTTGTTTGCCTTGCTCTTTCAAAAAGTTTGAATCTTACTGCATTTCATTGATACATGAAATGAAGCAAGGCCTTTCTTTCTCCCAACTTCTGGCTACATAGATGGCAGATTCCTTGGATCGTCCAGTTCCTTTTCACAGGGCTTGCTTCAGTGGGGCTTTGAATTTTGGCTGGAGTCTTCAGGAGTTTGAGTGCTGTAAACACAGCAGTTGTCTAATCTCTGTGTCTAAAATGGGTATCGTCTTTATCTTCCAACACTTTTAAGTATAAATCTTTGGAAAATGAAGTATAACCAGAAAGGTGCTGAACTAAACACCAGCATGGGCATGTTTTCTGCTCATTAATGCTTTCAGTCAAGGACCTTGACTTTTTCATTCTCATACTGTTCAGACAGCAGCATATGAATTTATGCAGAGCTGCCTCATTCATTTTCATAGTACTTCTTAATGCCATTTTGGTTGTCTACACGGTTTTTCATAGTCATTGGACTGCTTATACTTTGATACTGCTGTCTAGTGGGGTGTTTTTCTGATGCTTTCCTACCTCCAATTTGTAGTATAAATATTTAGAAAGAAGCAAGAATTCTGTCGGAGCCAAGAAATATTACGTTAATAGTGTTCTGAGGGTGCCAGTCATGTTGGGATCCTGGTGACTGACTGGTACTTGTGGATGCAAGTTGTATCTCCTCTCAAAATCAATGTACTGATTTCTCTGTTCCCAGCAGTGGTCCTAGTGATTCTGGTAAGAAGTTATTTTCTTCAGGAACTGCCCATAGAGCAAAATGAAAATAACTCCATAAAGAAATCTTGAAACTACATCATAGTCTATCAAATTTCTCCAGAAACAATTTGTTAGAGAGATCTTTTTCAATGTTCTGAGCTTGCTTTTTCAAAAATCAGATTACATACATCTCCGTTGGAGAGAGTTTGAACCTCAGCCAGCGTACATTCATATCCAGAATAGCAGCACCTAGTGTAACCTTGAAACAGGTTTAGTTGTCTGCAGGAAAGGTGGGTATGAGCAGAAAAAGGTGTTTTAAGAAAAAGCTGAAACATGTTGTTGGAGGGAGGGTGTTAACTTAGAAATGGTTACCTTCTGTTTCCAGAAGACTTCTGGAGGCTTTAGCAATCCTCTCCTAAAGCCTAGCTACCCCACCATACAGACACACAAAAAATAAATTGACATAGGAAAAGAAGTGGGATAAAATATTTTGCCGCTTAGTATGGGGAGGCAGTCAGAAAGGCCGTCAGCTGCTACCAAGGATAAAGGATTTTAAGCAGAAGAGAAGTTACATTTAAAAAACAAACCAACAAACCCTCACAAAACAACCTAGCTCAGTGAAATCGTAGTGTCTGTGGTCCAGCTAGGAAGAGGTCAGAGCTCAGAGGTGCAGTGATTTAGTGTTTTCTGCTGTGGTATGAAGTGGTAATCACTGTTACGTATTAATTATAGGGAGAGGAGAAGGGTAAGTGGGTGAAGGTTGAAACAATTCATACTTTCCCTTGTACACACAGAGTCATTAACTTGCTTGTCTTTGGGGTTTTTGTGCCCTGTCTCTCACTTGTGTCCATGTATAGATATTCTTGCCTGTCTGAAGGCCGGTTTCTGAGAGCTTTGATATTTCTCTTGGCTTTCTTGAAAGTAATGTTTCCAGCTGTCTGCCATTTACTCTTACCTTTGTCTACCACAGGCCACAGCTCCTGCATCTATCCTAAACCAAAAATGGTTAATGTTGTTACAAACTTTCTTGCGCCTATGGGTAGTTGCTTCTTATGTTCTATTTGCAGTTGCCTTACTGAAATACAACGCAGGCTACAGTTGCATGTCCAAGAAGCAAGTATCCTGGTAGGGAAATTGTGTGTTAGTCCATGTTTATTAAAATAGCCCTATTTCTGTATTTTACTTCTTTTACTACTTTTTCATAGGCAGTTCACGTCTCCTAGTTGGCCGTGTATTCCTGTGTCTGAAAGTACACATTCAGAAACATCAGCTGTAATTTTCAGTACTTTATTGATGTTGTTGAACCGTGAGTGCCAGAACTCAATCATATAGCCTCCAATAGTTTTAAAATAGTTTCATTGGCAAGAAGCTTTTTCATTACTTCATTTAGCCCATGACTGTGATGTAATTATGTCTCCTCATCTGCATGTTCCTTTTTATTTTAGTCATTCTTCCGATTCCTGGGATGATCTCTGACTTGTTGGTGGTTAACATTAATTGATTTGGGGCATCCAGTGTGTACTGACAGTTTTTCATTCAACAGGTGCTATCTTCTGGAAATGTTTCCACATTTTCACAATTACATGCTGACTGGTTACTGCATCCAGTCTGCTTAAGGCAGGGGAAAAGTAGCACGGGTCAGATTGAAGAGATGAAATGCCTTTTTTTCTGTTCAGTAGCAGTCTGTATAATTTGGTGACTTGCTTTTTGTCCTGTAGTTCAAGTAAAGTTTGTAATCTTTCTTTATGGTGCTCATTACAACGCACAGGGCATAATGTCACTTGGAGGATTGTTCCAGGAAGCTGGAGTATGGGGACATTTCTCAGCTTAGTTTGAACAAGCGCCTGTGACTTCAGTGTGGTTCATATAAGCATTTTATCCTAGTGGAAGGAATACAACTCGAACATGGTCTAAAAAGGTTTATTAAATACACATTCTTAAAGTACAAGTTTCAGATGGGGGTAGTTGATTTTTCTCTGACAAGATGATCAAATCCTTGTCTGAATTCCTTGGAAAAATAAGTTGTCTTTTTACAGGGGTGTGTGGAGTTACATTAACTGTCCTTTGTGAACAATTTAAGACTTCATTTGAACCTTCAAGCAAATGAAGAAGTGAATATCAAAATGCTAAAATTTATTTTTGTTTGTATCGGAAGGCTGGTTTGTATGAGGTTGTGCTGTCTGGATAGCACAATTTGAGGGACAAATGAAGGGGCAAAGAAATTTCATGCATTCCAGTGATGTATCTGTGGTTGTCCATGGTTGTTGATGGTCCAGTATACTAATTACCCTCCTTTTCTTTACCACTCTGTTCTCCATTTGAGCCTATTTTCAAGGACTTCAGCTACTGACTCTTTGGCATGGTCCATTCATTATTTCAGTTTTGTCTCTAGTGCTGCAGTCTTTTGAATTTTGGCACTCTTGTGTTTTATCCAAGATCTTGTTATTTGTGTTGATTTTTTTCTAGGCCCTATACAGTCTCTTTGCTTTTCTGTCTGCAAAGTGCAACTGGAGTTTTTCATGCACTTGCTATAGAGGCTGTCCTTCAGTTTGACGTCCACAAATCAGCATTTCAGAAGTCATGGTTTAGATGCACTTGTAGATGCATAGATGTGCCCCCTGCATATTTGTTTTTACGCATAGGGGTCCATTTTCACTTTTAATTGTGTTCAGAAGCCTCTCTGTTCTTCAGAGCATAAGGCTATTCTCTTTTAGGAAAAACTAGTGGAAGCCACTGAAATGGAGATGGCGAGCCAGGAATCATCTTAGGTTAAAATTGAAGTTTGCGTCACTAATAGCAGTTTCAGTGCCAGATGATGTTTTAGAGTTACCATTTCTGAAGAAAATGTTGCACCTCTGATCTTTTTACAGGGCACCACTGCTATAGTACTCTTCAGCATTGTCCTTCTCCAAGAAAAAGAGAACAGTGGGTGGTGTGCATTTGCCACTAAACTTCATTATTAAAGTGCGTTTTCTGTTACGTTGGCTTTAATAAGAATAGGAAGAATGTCTGTCTCATTTAGTACGCGTGTGTGTCATTCGAGCATCCTGAAAGTTGAGGCTTCCAGAGTAGAGGACGGGTTCTGTCTCCCGCTATGAGACTGCAGTTTTCCAACGTGATTGCAGGAATGTGTGGCTGGGTTAAGAAGGGCAAGGATAGTAAAATTATTTGGAGAATAAGGGTCATAAGATGAGGACTCCTGTTTAGGAAGATGGCTAAGGCAATGTAAGAGAGGGCTAAGTTAAACCATGTTACGAATCTGTTCCTTTAGTGCACATTGTGCATGCAGACTGTTCTGTGACTGACTTCTCTCTTTAGTGTTATTACATAACAAAGTCGTGCTGTGACTTGGGCACTTGCCCTGCTATAGGTTAATCTGATCTGCGTACAGAGTTACATGCTTAACTAAAGGTGTCATTCCAACTTATTCGGTATAGTGCACATACCACCTTATGAAAGAATGAAGAACGTACTAGTGATTTAGGTAGACATTAGAGTGAAAGATGTTTCTGTGGATACGGACTCAAAAACAGGTCTAAAAGATATTTGTAGTAGGAAGGAGGCATGGCCTGCTGATGTCAGCCTTTTTGTGTGTGCATGTGTGTGTCTCCCTTCTTTTAAAACTAAGTTTTGGGGACTTTTTTAATAACTAATAAAAATCTTTAAATCAGGTTTTAGCCACACATAAGGGGGGGGGGGAAGTAGCAGGTAGCCTCCAATTTGTAAGAAAGAATTTGCAGATTGGTCATATTAAACTCATTTTTTTTCTGAACAAGAATTGAATTTCTGGAAGAACTAAAGGCTTGACACGTTCATCCTATCCAGAAGTAAACTATGCCTTCCATTCAGATGTAGTGAGGATTTTGAAAACCTGGCCTACTCTCCTGCAGGTTTAGACTGACATTCTGATGGAAATACGATTAGCTAGTGTGTTGCAAGGAAGGCAACTGCAGGCTGTTACTGCAGTTTTCAGAAGGTGACTACTTTATGCTACGGGCTGTGAATAATTTCCTAAGTAGAAGTTATGTGACCACATTGTGATTATCCTTCTGTCTGGTTGTATTCGCATGTGTGGTGGGCAGCTCGCACCCTTGGCGTATCATGTGTCAACATCTCACCTACAAGGCTTAATTTAGAATAGCAACAGCTTTCAGCTCATCTTCTGGGAAGGGATAAGGCAACTTGATTTTAAATGGAGAGTGGATTCATTAATTTTTGAAGTGTGCTGGCAGTTCTGCATGAGTTGCTAGAACTGCATACGACCTGTCTGTATGTATTTTTAGTTGTGGTTTACGTGACTACTGAGAGGGACAAACAGCTTACAAAGCACAACTCTGAATATTGTGTACCTAGTAATGTGAGAGATTAGAAGGAAAACTGCCTTTTTTAGTCCAAATTTGACAACGCTTGTGATCAGTTTAACTGTATCTTGTTCCTAATGCTTTTCTGGTTTGTTTTGTTTTAAACACAGTAATAATGTAAAATACCTCACAAAAATGTGGTATTTGCCAGGGTGGTTTCTGCTTTGAGCTCTAAATTAAGGTGAAATATTTAATAATCTATTTTATGAACTCTTCGACAATAAGAAAGTGTTAAACATTAGTTTACACTTTGCTGCTATCATGGAAAGAACAAAAAGTCTATTATTCTGCAAAATTATTCCCCATTTGATTTATGGCAGCATTCTGTAATTATTTTGACCACTGACTTCCCTAGAGTTGCATGTGAAGATAAAAAAGTCTAAGTTGTATTTTTTTCCTAGCAACTGCGGTAATGTGAACCTCATGCATGTGCTTAGGATACAAGATCAGTGTGCACTATATTTTGTTGGCTAGTTACAGTTTGCGTGGGCATCGATATTTCATGTTCGCTTGAGAAGAGACAGAACTTAAGAGCAGGGGTTGTAGTGAGAGGAAGGAGAGGTGTACTGCTGCTGACATCTCCATACAGCTGAAGTATGTGCGGCTTTTGTTTTTGTTAACAAAGCATGTGAGCCAAAGAGTGTACATCCAGTCCCTGTGCCTTACTTTTGAATCACTGTTGTGGTGAGATCAAATATAAACATTTCTGGACTGTTTATTCTAACACATACAGATGTTTTAGAAAGGTTGATAGTGGCTCGAAGAGACAATATGAAAAGCTTTGTTGGATATGTAGTGTCACTTGTAGCTGGAGCTGTATTGCAATAAAAGCATTTTATAAAAAAGTGATGTTATCATTAGAAAACTGCTCAGATGTATTCCACATACAAGTTAAAACCTTCTAAAACCCCTAGTATACTAACTTTCCTGCTAGCACAGGTGCTTGGTTGGGGCCTCGGGTAAAATCTGTTTCAGAGACTTCTCACAGTTATTTTTTGTCCACTGTCTTCAAATAGAAAAGCTCATAGTCTTGTTCCATTACCTTGTATTGTATAACAGTGATTTGCACACTCTTTGATGCCTCCCAGGGCATAATTTGCAAGTATGTAAAATGTGTGACCTGTTTTGTATGATGTATTTTTTTTAATATGCACAAACTGATGTGGATTAGAAGGGTGGGTTGGATGGTTAGGGTGTGAAAGCCATGAAGATAAACCAGTCAGTTTACGCTGCCTGCAAATATAATTCTTTTTCTCTTAAGCATGAATATTTGCTTCATCACATCCAAGTGATGGGAGGTGGAGGAGGATAGAGTGTGCAGTATATTGGTCTGGCTTGAATAAGGAAGCATGAATTTACAATACTTGTGATTTTTATTTCCAAACAGATTTTGTTAGGCTTGTCAGGGGCAGTTGTCTTTCAGTGAAGCATGAATACAGTAAGGTTTTAAGTAAATCTGCAGCACAGACATCTGAGAAGCTTGCTGTGTTATTTAACTGAAAATCTAAGGACGAGCTTTCACAAGATGGCTGAGCCAAACTAATGGTGTGCTGCTGCCTGAAGGGACAGCTGCTCTGCTCCTAGTTATCCAGTGTTGCCTCTTCCTTTACGCAGACTCTGGCATCATTTTGATCATTCAGATCACTTTATCTGTTTGAAAAAGAAAACAAAACAAAAACCTACCAGCCAAACAAAACCACCCTGAACCTCCTCCCCCAAAAGAAAACCTAATCAGTTTGCTTCTGTTTCCCCATCACCATCGGAAAAGCAGAGTGTGAGCAGGACTTTGTGGGCAGCAGGTAGAGATCTAGGGAGTGCCACTGTCCTGGAAACGTTGAACCTTTTCATTGGCTCGGTAATTGCAGGTAACATAGCTATTCAGATGTGTGCCAGTTAACAAGTCCTCTTTCAAACTAATTTCATACATACTTGTACTAGTGACTTTTGTCAGAACCATGAATGATAGTGGAATATAAGTTCTTTAAGTAAAACAGAGGAAAATACTTACAAAAATTTGAAAAGTGCAGTTCAGCTAGTAGCAGTGTGCTCGTTTAAATTAGCTGAAAGCAATGCAAATTTGACTTGAGAGAGACAGAAAAGTCAGCTTTATGTCTGTATTTTTGTCATCTTAACATTTGGACTATAATAGTTTCCAATAGGATGTTTAAATGAGAGATGTTTAAGAAATATCTTAATAATCCTTTTCTTTCTTTTCAGAACTGAAGGAAAGTCATCATGGGAGCATTTTTAGACAAGCCAAAGATGGAGAAGCATAATGCCCAGGGGCAAGGCAATGGGCTTCGTTATGGTCTGAGTAGTATGCAAGGCTGGCGAGTTGAAATGGAGGATGCACATACGGCTGTGATTGGTTTGCCAAATGGACTTGATGGATGGTCATTTTTTGCTGTATATGATGGGCACGCTGGATCACAGGTTGCCAAGTACTGCTGTGAGCATTTATTAGATCACATCACGAGCAACCAGGATTTTAAAGGCCCAGATGGGCCGCCATCTGTGGAAAGCGTAAAGAGCGGCATCAGAACAGGTTTTCTGCAAATTGATGAACACATGAGAGTCATCTCTGAGAAGAAACATGGCGCAGACAGAAGTGGGTCAACAGCTGTGGGTGTCATGATTTCTCCCCAACATACGTACTTCATCAACTGTGGAGACTCGAGAGGTTTACTGTGTAGAAACAGGAAGGTTCACTTCTTCACACAGGATCACAAACCAAGTAATCCACTGGAGAAAGAGCGTATACAGAATGCAGGTGGCTCTGTAATGATT
>Ga0181612_134042_pt1 | contig 11754 bp, 6 predicted proteins | sample HoacroProtozoa21_FD_119630 | JGI IMG/M metagenome (GOLD analysis project Ga0181612, IMG submission 119630) | Hoatzin crop microbial communities from Cojedes, Venezuel. Combined Assembly of Gp0051906, Gp0051904, Gp0051908 | reverse complement strand
TTGAACAGAGCAACCTGAATGAAAAAATGACTTTGGAACTCACTCAAGCCAACAACAACATGAACGAGGCTGTCTCCGAGATAAAGTTGACGCAAAAGGCTCTCGAACAGGCGGAGGAGAATATGAGAATGTCTAAAAAGCATTACGATGTGGGATATGAAACTCTGTCCGACTATCTGGAGGCTCAAGCTATATGGCAGAATGCATACGCTCAATACGTTGAAGCTAAATGCAACATGCTGCTCATGAGAACTCGATTGCTCAAAGCCGCGGGCAAATTGTAAGGATAATCCATTTTGCTATCACGTCTCTATAGAAGACACCGTAATATTACCCTTGCCCATTGGCTTGGTCAAAATGACAATAATGATAAAGGTTGATTACTCTTCAGAGCAGTCAACCTTTATTCTTTAGCCATCATATCAAGGCAGTTATCAACAACCGCAAAGCTAATGGATATTGTCGTCTCTGCTAATGCCTTCAACCTAATCCCTCCGCAAAGTACACTCTGTCTTCCTGCACCCATAAAGTAAAGTCGTCAAGCATCGCCCTCTGATTCTATCAATCAAACGATTCGCTCTTGGCAAGGTTTGTAATTTCAAATTTGCAGTAACACTAAAAAGAAAAAGGAGAGTGTCAAAACTCTCCTCTTTCTTTTATTTATTGATTATACCTGTTCTGAATCATATTGGTCCGACATGGCATACTCTTCTTCCTTGTAACGGTTGTGCTGCATCTCATATTCTTCCTTCGAGCCCACGATTATGTTGTTGAACTCACGCAGACCAGTTCCAGCTGGAATAAGGTGACCGCATATCACATTCTCTTTCATTCCCACAAGTTCATCGCTCTTTCCTTCTATGGCTGCCTCATTGAGCACCTTTGTGGTCTCTTGGAATGATGCAGCTGAGATGAAGCTTGTTGCGCTTAATGCCGCGCGTGTGATTCCTTGGAGTATCTGAGTGAACGTTGCTGGAACAGCGTCACGCACCTGAACCTGCTTGAGGTCACGGCGCTTCAGCATGGAGTTCTCGTCACGCAACTTGCGGGTCGTGATTATCATTCCGGCTTGCATAGTCTCGGAATCTCCAGCGTCAATGACTACCTTCTTGTTCCATATCTTGTCGTTCTCTGCTGCCAAATCCAATTTGTCAACTATCGCGCCTTGCAGGAACTTGGAGTCTCCTGGATTGTCAACCTGTACCTTGCGCATCATCTGACGTACTATCACTTCAAAGTGCTTGTCGTTGATAGCAACACCTTGCATACGGTAAACATCCTGAATCTGGTTCACAATGTAATCCTGTACTGCGGTTGGACCCTTGATGGCAAGAATGTCGGCAGGTGTAACGGCTCCGTCGGTAAGAGGAGTTCCGGCTCTGACGGCATCTCCTGTCTGGAACAGTATCTGCTTTGACAATGGGATAAGGTACTTGCGCTCTGTGCCGTCCTTTGATGTCAATGTCAATTCACGGTTGTTGCGCTTTACCTTGCCAATTGTTATCTGACCGTCGATTTCTGCTACTATGGCTGGGTTCGACGGGTTGCGAGCCTCAAACAATTCTTGTACTCGTGGCAGACCACCGGTGATATCACCTACACGGCTGATAGCTCTTGGTATCTTCACGATTGTCTCACCTGCCTTTATATCATTGCCGTCGTCAACCACAATTCGGCCGTTGATAGGCAGACTGTAGGAATGTTCTTCGCCGTTAGCGTCTATGATGATACACTTCGGCTCCACGTTCCTTGCCTTTGGCTCTATGATAATGCGTTCTGTAGCGCCGGTGCTCTCGTCTTTTTCTACACGATAGGTGATGCCCTCAAGCACGCCCTCAAACTCTATCTTACCCGAGAACTCTGTGACGAGCACTGAGTTGTATGCGTCCCATGTGGCTATCACGGCGTTCTTCTCTACTACATCGCCTTCCTTGAAATACAATGTGGCACCGTATGGCACATTCACTGTTGACAAGGCTATGCCTGTCTTTATGTCAAGGAACTGCAACTCGGTAAGACGGGTCACTACGATAGATGCGTTCTCTTCCACTGGATGTGGGATGGTGCGCAACTCCTCGAAGTGCAGCTTGCTGTCTTTCTTTGCCTTGATCTGCGCGTTCACGTCAGCGTTTCCAGCGATACCTCCTGAGTGGAAGGTACGAAGGGTCAACTGCGTTCCTGGCTCACCAATGGCTTGTGCCGCAATCACACCAACTGCCTCGCCTTTCTGTACCATGTGGGCTGTAGCAAGGTTGCGGCCGTAGCACTTCATACATACGCCGCGCTTTGATTCGCATGTCAATACCGAACGAATCTCTACGCTCTCTATTCCAGCATCCTCTATCTCTTTGGCTGTGGATTCTACTATCTCTTCGCCCGAAGCTACTATCAATTCGTTGGTAACTGGGTGGTATATGTTGTGAACTGATACACGGCCCAGGATTCTGTCTGCCAATGAGGCAACTACACGGTCGCCGTCTTTCAGGGCTGTGCATACCAAACCGCGCAATGTGCCGCAGTCTTCTTCTGTCACAATCACATCGTGGCTCACGTCCACAAGACGACGGGTCAAGTATCCAGCGTCGGCTGTCTTCAATGCGGTATCTGCCAAACCCTTGCGGGCACCGTGAGTGGAGATGAAGTATTCAAGCACTGACATGCCTTCCTTGAAGTTCGACAAAATCGGGTTCTCAATGATGTTGTTGGTGTCGCTTCCGGCTTTCTGTGGCTTACTCATCAAACCGCGCATACCTGCCAACTGGGCAATCTGGTCGGCTGAACCACGGGCACCGGAATCAAGCATCATAAATATGGCATTGAATCCCTGGTCGGCTTCGGTCATCTGCTTCATCAAGGTCTTCTTGAGTTCGCTGTTCACCTCTTCCCAAGTGGTGATTACTTGCTCATATCTCTGCTTGTCCGACATCAAACCGAAGTTGTAGTCTTCTTGTATCTGCTCTACCTTCTCGTTTCCGCGCTTTACAATTTCTGCCTTCTCCTTCGGAACAATGATGTCATCAAGGTTGAACGACAAACCGCCTTCGTATGCCTTTATATAACCGAGGTTCTTGATTCCGTCAAGGAAGTCGCATGCTCTTGCCATACCGACGGTCTTGATAACCTTAGTGATGACTTTCTTCAGCACTTTCTTGCCGAACACTTCGTTTATATAGCCCACTTCATCTGGCACCAATTCGTTGACGATGATTCTGCCTATTGATGTCTCTATAGTATGACGTATGGCATTTCCCTTTTCGTCTATGTCATTTACCACGCATTTCACTAATGCATGAACGTCAACTACTCCTTCGTTGTATGCTATGATGGCCTCTTCCGGACCGTAGAAACTCAATCCTTCGCCTTTTGCTCCTGGACGTATCTTGGATATGTAGTACAATCCAAGCACCATGTCCTGTGATGGCACTGTAATTGGCTCACCGCTGGCTGGAGAAAGTATATTGTGCGATTGGAGCATCAGCAACTGTGCTTCCAATATGGCTTCGTTGCTCAATGGGAGGTGAACTGCCATCTGGTCACCGTCAAAGTCGGCATTGAATGCTGTACATGCCAACGGATGCAACTGAATAGCCTTACTCTCTATCATCTTTGGCTGGAAAGCCTGGATACCCAAACGGTGAAGGGTCGGGGCACGGTTAAGAAGCACTGGATGACCTTTCATCACATACTCCAATATGTCCCATATCACATCGTCTCCGCGCTCTACTATCTTCTTGGCTGACTTCACGGTCTTCACGATTCCGCGCTCTATAAGCTTGCGGATGATGAATGGCTTGTAAAGTTCGGCGGCCATGAGCTTTGGCAAACCACACTCGCCCATCTTCAACTCTGGACCTACAACGATAACTGAACGGGCTGAGTAGTCAACACGCTTACCCAACAGGTTCTGACGGAAACGGCCTTGCTTTCCTTTCAATGCGTCTGACAATGACTTCAACGGACGGTTGGATTCCGACTTCACCGCACTGCTCTTGCGGGAGTTGTCAAGCAAACTGTCAACTGCTTCCTGGAGCATGCGCTTCTCGTTGCGGAGTATCACTTCCGGTGCCTTGATGTTTATCAGTCGCTTCAGACGGTTGTTGCGGATAATCACGCGACGGTACAAGTCATTAAGGTCACTGGTGGCGAAACGGCCGCCGTCAAGAGGTACCAACGGACGCAAGTCTGGAGGGGTCACTGTAAGGTTGCGCAGTATCATCCATTCCGGCTTGTTGCGGTCCTTTGATGCGCGGAATGCCTCTACCACCTGAAGACGCTTCAATGCCTCAGTCTTGCGCTGCTGTGATGTGTCTTGGTCGGCACATGCGCGCAACTCGTATGACAACTTGTCCAAATCAACGCGCTTTAGCATGTCCTCAACGGCTTCCGCACCCATCTTGGCGATGAATTTGTTGGGGTCGCTGTCATCAAGCTGCTGGTTGTTCTCCATGCGTGGGTCGTCGATGATTGAGTAGTACTCTTCTTCTGTAATCAGGGCATTGTCTTCTATGTTCTCAAACATATCCTTGGCTGCGCCCGATTGTATCACGATATATCTTTCGTAATATATCACTGAGTCCAAATCCTTCGTCTTTAGTCCCAACAGGTAACCTATCTTGTTTGGCAAGGAACGGAAATACCATATATGGGCAACTGGCACTACCAATGCAATGTGGCCTGTACGCTCGCGCCTTACTTTCTTCTCTGTCACTTCAACACCGCAACGGTCGCATACTATGCCCTTGTAACGGATGCGCTTGTATTTGCCGCAATGGCACTCGTAATCCTTTGTCGGACCGAATATGCGCTCGCAGAACAAACCGTCACGCTCTGGCTTGTAGGTGCGGTAGTTGATGGTCTCTGGCTTCAACACCTCGCCATAAGAGTTCTCTAACACCTCTTCTGGGGATGCCAAGCCTATAGTTATCTTCGAGAAATTTATCTTTGTCTTGTTTTCTTTCTTAAAAGCCATTGTTGTATGATATTAAGTGAAGATTATTTTTTATTCCAATGTGATGCTCAATCCCAAACCACGCAGCTCGTGGAGCAACACATTCAATGATTCAGGGATGCCCGGTGTTGGAAGCGGGTCGCCCTTCACAATAGCTTCGTATGCCTTTGAACGGCCTGTTACATCGTCCGACTTGATGGTCAGAATCTCCTGAAGTACATGGGATGCGCCGAATGCCTCAAGTGCCCATACCTCCATCTCTCCAAAACGCTGCCCACCAAATTGGGCCTTACCGCCAAGTGGCTGCTGAGTAATCAATGAGTACGGGCCTATCGAACGGGCATGCATCTTGTCTTCTACCATGTGAGCCAACTTAAGCATGTAGGTGACGCCTACTGTGGCTGGCTGGTCGAAACGCAAACCGGTCTCTCCGTTGTACAGATAGGTGCGGCCATAACGTGGCAACCCTGCCTTGTCGGTCCATTCACACAAGTCTTCCAATGTGGCTCCATCGAATATAGGTGTGGCAAACTTCACTCCTAGCTTGCTTCCGGCATAACCAAGGACTGACTCGAATATCTGGCCAAGGTTCATACGTGAAGGAACGCCTAACGGGTTCAATACGATGTCAACCGGAGTTCCGTCCTCAAGGAATGGCATGTCTTCCTGCCTTACTATCTTTGATACGATACCCTTGTTGCCATGACGTCCTGCCATCTTGTCGCCTACGCCGATCTTTCTCTTCTTGGCAATATAAACCTTTGCCATCTGGATAACGCTTGATGGGAGTTCGTCGCCGATTGTTATTGATGAGTTCTTGCGCTTCTTTTCTGCGTCAAGTTTCTTATACTGACGGAGGTAGTTTATCACAACGCTGCGGATGAGCTCATTCACATGCTCGTCGTCTGTCCAACCGCACAACTGCAACGATGAGTAATCGTCTATGTTCTGCAATTTGGCCTTCAGGAATTTCGAGCCGGCTGGTATCACCTCTACGCCTACATTGTCAAACACGCCCTGTGACGTCTTGTTCTTTGTTATCTTCAGCAACTTGTCTATCAGCAATGCCTTCAAGTCTTCTACCTTGTCCTTGAATTCTGCCTCTACCTTCTCTACCTCGGCTTTCTCGCGCTTGCGGGCTGAACGGTCTTTGGCTACTTTGCTGAAGAGCTTCTTATCTATGACTACACCGCTCAATGATGGATTGGCCTTGAGTGAAACGTCTTTTACGTCTCCTGCCTTGTCACCGAATATTGCGCGAAGCAACTTCTCTTCTGGTGATGGGTCGGCCTCGCCCTTTGGAGTGATCTTGCCGATAAGGATATCGCCTGGCTCTACATGTGCGCCGACTCTGATGATACCGTTCTCGTCCAAGTCTTTGGTGGCTTCTTCGCTGACATTTGGAATGTCGGATGTCAATTCTTCCATTCCGCGTTTCATCTCTCTCACCTCAAGTGAGTATTCATCCACATGGACTGAAGTCAACAGGTCTTCACGTACAACGCGCTCGCTCAATACGATGGCGTCCTCATAGTTGTAACCCTTCCAAGGCATGTAGGCTACCAGCAGGTTGCGCCCTAACGCCAACTCACCGCCGCTGGTGGCATATCCTTCTGTCAGAACATCGCCCTTGTTTACTCTCTGGCCGCATTCGCATATCGGACGGAGGTCGCAAGTCATGTTTTGGTTCGTCCTGCGGAACTTGGCTATCTTGTATTCCTTCATTGCCGGAACGAAGCTTACAAGTTCTTCCTCATCTGAACGGTCATACAATATGCGGATTGTGGTTGCATCTACATATTCCACTGTTCCAGGACCCTCTGCTACTACCATTGTGCGTGAATCGTCACACACCTGCTTCTCTATCCCGGTACCTACTATAGGTGCCTCGGTGCGAAGCAATGGAACGGCCTGGCGCATCATGTTAGAACCCATCAACGCACGGTGGGCGTCATCATGTTCCAAGAACGGTATGAGGGCGGCAGCGATTGACGCAATCTGCTGAGGTGCCACATCCATATATTCCACATTCGATGGAATTTCCTGTGGATAGTCGGCATCCTTGCGGCATTTCACTTTCTTGCGGATGAAGTGGCCTTCGTCGTCCAATGGGGCATTGCCCTGGCCGATTATCTTGCCTTCTTCCTGCTCTGCTGTCAAATATACAATGTCATCAAGGTTGACAACACTCTCTTTCACTGTGCGGTATGGGGTCTCGATGAATCCCAGGTTGTTTATCTTGGCATAAACACACAACGAGGATATCAAACCGATGTTCGGGCCTTCAGGTGACTCAATAGGGCACAAACGGCCATAGTGAGTGTAGTGAACGTCACGTACCTCGAATCCGGCTCTTTCACGAGTCAAACCGCCAGGACCTAACGCTGACAAACGGCGCTTGTGGGTCACCTCTGCCAACGGGTTGTTCTGCTCCATGAACTGTGACAACGGATTGGTGCCGAAGAAGGAATTGATTACTGATGCGATTGTCTTCGCATTAATAAGTTCCTCCGGACCGAATACGTCGTTGTCACGGACGTTCATTCTTTCACGTATAGTTCTTGTCATACGTACCAAACCTGTGGCAAACTGGTTTGCCAATTGCTCGCCAACGGTGCGGACGCGACGGTTGCTCAAGTGGTCTATATCGTCAACTATGGCCTTGGAATTTGCCATCTTGACTATATACTTGATAATCTCTACTATTTCTTCCTTGGTCAATACCTTGATGTTTGGATCGGTATCCAACTTCAACTTGCGGTTGATGCGGTAACGTCCTACATCGCCCAGGCTGTAACGCTTCTCCGAGAAGAACATGTTGTTGATCAACTCACGCGCGCTGGCGTCATCTGGCGGCTCGGCGTTACGCAACTGGCTGTATATGTAGCGAAGGGCCTCTGTCTCTGAATGACACGGGTCTTTCTGCAAGGTGTTGAAGATTATCTTGTAGTCGGCATCGCTCGACTCGTCTTCGTGATGGATGAATATAGTGTCAACGCCCGCGTCAAGGATGCTGTCAAACATGTCCTCGGTAATCTCTGTCTCGCGGTCGTAAATCATCTCGGTTCTCTCGTATTCGCTAACCTCGCCTGTCTCTTCATCTACGAAGTCCTCACGCCATGAACGCTGGATGCGGGCTGCCAACTTGCGGCCTACTATCTTCTTCAGGTTGGTCTTGTTTACCTTTACCTCTTCTGCAAGGTTGAATACATTCAGAATGTCACGGTCATGCTCATAACCAATGGCACGAAGCAATGTGGTTACTGGCAATTTCTTCTTACGGTCGATATATGCGTACATCACATTGTAAGCGTCGGTAGAAAACTCTATCCATGAGCCCTTGAAAGGTATGATGCGGGCTGAATACAATGGGGTGCCGTTGGTGTGCGTGCTCGAACCGAAAAACACGCCTGGAGAACGGTGAAGCTGGGATACTACTACACGCTCCGCGCCATTTATCACAAAGGTTCCGCTCGGGGTCATGTAAGGTATGTCACCCAAAAAGACATCCTTGGTCTGAGTGGCGAAATCCTCATGCTCCGGGTCTGTGCACTCCAACTTCAACTTGGCCTTCAACGCTACGCTGTAAGTGAGGCCGCGCTCCAAACACTCTTCGATTGTGTAACGAGGAGCGCCTATGTTGTAATCAAGAAAAGACAGCTTGAAACTGTTACGACCATCCTCTACAGGGAAATTGTCGCTGAACACCTTGTATAAGCCATCGTTCTTGCGACGTTCTGGTGATGAGTCAAGCTGAAGAAATTCTTCGAAAGATTTCAACTGGACATCAAGAAAGTCAGGAAATGGTACCTGATTCTTAACAGATGCGAAGTTGACTCGATTGTTTACTATTTTTGACATCTCTTAGTTATGTTGTTTATGTTATTCTTTTGATTTCTCTCTGTTATATGCTGTCTTCACTGTCTATAGTGAATATGGAATCTCCTTCTCTATGGATTTGTGCCCAATGATATCTCTTGTAATCATGTTCGATTCTGTATAAAATAAAAACAATCTTCGTATGCGGCACAAATTTATTATTGACGATCTTATTTAATCCTAAAATCTTTGTCCAGGTTTTGTTTTATATTGAAGAGACCCGATACTCTCATCGTTAGTGTTTTACTTGACAACAACAAAATCACTGCATTCCATTTCCCCAATCTGTTGCTGTCTGGAATCTATCATATCTATCCCTTTACAAGAAACGTATAAACACAAAAAGGTTAAGAACCCTCAACCTGAGGACTCTTAACCATTGTGTATGTAGGTGGTATCGATTATTTGATCTCTACCTCTGCACCAGCACCCTCGAGAGCTGTCTTCAAAGCCTCTGCTGTTGCCTTGTCAACACCTTCCTTAACATTGCAAGGTGCACCGTCAACCAAGTCCTTTGCTTCCTTCAAACCAAGACCGCAAGACTCCTTAACTGCCTTTACTACCTGGAGCTTTGTTGCACCGGCGCTCTTCAATACAACATCAAATGATGTCTTCTCCTCTGGAGCAGCCTCACCGCCTGCAGCAGGGGCAGCAACTGCTACTGCAGCTGCAGCTGGCTCGATACCATACTCGTCCTTAAGAATGTTCTTAAGCTCATTAACCTCTTTTACTGTCAAATTAACTAATTCTTCAGCAATAGCTTTCAAATCTGCCATTTTATTCTTATTTTTTTATTTGTTATTATTCGTTTTTCTTTCTTGCGAATTATGAAAGCGTCTTTTCGGCGCCCTCACTGATAGTTAACCCTCACGCTCTGCCAAAGTGTCAAGCAAACCGTGAATTGTATTCGGAGCACTCTCTACACACGAAATAACGTTCTGCATTGGTGATTCCAACATTGCAACAACGTCGGCGATGAGTTCCTTCTTGCTCTTGATGTGTACCAAGGTATCCAACTGGTCTGCACCGATATACACGCTCTCTTCTGCATAAGCTGCCTTCAAGGCTGGCATGCCGTTGTGCTTCTTGCCGAAATCCTTGATCAACTTGCCAGGAGCATTTGCTGTGTCACAGTACATAACACCTGTCGTGCCCTTCAACACTTCCTTCAATTGAGGATAGTCACCCTCCATCTTGTCCAATGCCTTGCCAAACAATGTGTTCTTTGCCATCACCAAACGGATGCCCTGCTTGAAACAAGCGCGGCGCAAATCGCTTGTGGTTACGGAATCCAATGCGGTCAAGTCAACTAGATAGAAATGTGCATTGTTCTTTATATCCTCAACAAATTGGTCTATTAAGAGATTTTTATCTTCTTTCTTCATGATTTTATGCGGTTTTAGTCAATCGTTTTGGTGTCAACCTTGACACCCTTGCTCATAGTACTCGAAAGATAAATGCTCTTGATGTATGTGCCCTTTGCAGTGGCTGGCTTAAGCTTGATGATAGAAGCAATAAACTCCTTAGCATTGTCAACCATCTTCTCAACAGGGAATGATACCTTGCCGATTGATGCGTGAACGATACCTGTCTTGTCATTCCTGAAGTCTATCTTACCTTGCTTTACTTCCTTTACTGCCTTGGCAACATCCATTGTAACAGTGCCACTCTTGGGGTTTGGCATCAGGCCACGAGGACCCAATATACGTCCGAGCGCACCTATCTTACCCATACATGACGGCATAGTGATGATTACATCTACATCAGTCCAACCGCCCTTAATCTTCTCAACGTACTCGTCGAGACCTACATAGTCGGCGCCAGCTTCTTTTGCAGCTGCCTCAGCGTCAGGCGTGCACAAACACAGCACACGTACTTCCTTACCGGTTCCGTGGGGCAAAGATACTACACCACGGACCATCTGATTGCTCTTCTTTGGATCTATGCCCAAACGAACATCAATATCCAAAGATGCATCAAACTTTGTAGTGGTAATCTCTTTTACCAATGCTGCGGCTTCACTTAAAGTGTATGCTTTCCCTGCTTCAATTTTACCAGCAACCGCTTTTTGATTCTTTGTCAGTTTACTCATCTTGATAATTGAAGTTTAAATTATTTTGTTCCAGGGAATTCGCCCTTAACTGTGATACCCATACTACGTGCGGTGCCTGCAACCATTGACATTGCTGACTCGATTGTGAAACAATTCAAGTCCGGCATCTTGTCTTCTGCTATCGCGCGTACCTGGTCCCATGTAACAGATGCCACCTTCTTACGGTTTGGCTCTGCAGAACCTGATTTCACTTTAGCTGCCTCAAGCAACTGTACTGCTGCTGGAGGGGTCTTGACAACAAAGTCAAAAGACTTGTCCGCATAATAAGTGATAACAACTGGCAATATCTTGCCCGCCTTATCCTGGGTTCTGGCATTGAACTGCTTGCAGAAATCCATTATGTTGATTCCCTTGGAACCCAAAGCAGGGCCTACGGGAGGAGATGGATTGGCTGCACCGCCCTTAATCTGTAGTTTGATTGATCCAGCAATTTCTTTAGCCATTTTCTTGATTTGATTTAATAACTTTACGATGAATAATAATCGGAGTAACAGCTCCCCAACTATTCCTTGGACACCTGGTCGAAACTAAGTTCCAATGGCATAATCCTACTGAAAAACTTAACTGCTACCTTCAATTTCTTCTTCTCCTCTATTATGTCCTCTATTACACCATTGAAACCATTGAAAGGACCATCTGCTACCTTAACTGAATCGCCTATCTTGAATTCGTAGTGTACTGACATCTCGTTCTCCTGGGTCGCACCCAACAAACGATTTATCTCATTCGGACGAAGAGGCATCGGTTTGTTGCTTCCCCTTTCTTCGCTCAGAAAACCTAAGACATTTGGCGTGAAACGCAACATGTGTTGGAT
>Ga0181612_161639_pt1 | contig 11756 bp, 7 predicted proteins | sample HoacroProtozoa21_FD_119630 | JGI IMG/M metagenome (GOLD analysis project Ga0181612, IMG submission 119630) | Hoatzin crop microbial communities from Cojedes, Venezuel. Combined Assembly of Gp0051906, Gp0051904, Gp0051908 | reverse complement strand
TATCCTTGTTATATTGTGGAGCCCAAAATTGCACACAGTGCTTGCAATGAGGCCACACCACTGCTGAGTGTAGTGGGACAGTCACTGCTTTCAACCAGTTGACTGTACACCCCAGGATGTCATTGGCCATTCTGGCCACCAGGACACATTGGTGCCTCACTGAGCTTACACTCCAGCACAACCCCCATATCTGTTTCTGCAGGGCTGTCCACCTGTTTTTCTGTACATCTAGGATTACACTGATCCATCTGTGGAAATACAGATTAATACAGGAAAGTAGTCCAGCACATATCTGTTATTATTCTTATTCTTGCTTTGTATCAAGTTGGAGATTTTAATGATTTGTTTTCTGAGGCACATTGAATGGCCCTGTGGTACCATCGTTACATATGATAAAGTGTGTGTAGAGCTACAGATTTAGTACTGTTTCGGTAAGTCTGCCTCTTTGTAAGTTAACAAGAGGTGGGAAACTGAATGGGGGAGGTGTGTCTGGTGACAGCAGTCTTATTTCTGGAGTAAAGTAGTTTCTTCATTGGCTGACAGTGCTTAATGTCAACATAACATTTGCAAGGCAGGAGAAGGATATCTGCCTTAGAGAGGACCTCGGTGAATGGTATCAGTGCCTGTCGTGGACAGGGAGAATTGTTGTAAAATGAAACTTTTTCCATAGCAAAGGTGAGAAAATACAAAGTAGGAAAAAGGGGGGTTATCTGGGTGTCTCAGAGTTGCACAAGATTCCTGGGGGTTGTGGAGAGAAAAGATGGGTGTTGTCCGAGGGGAGTCCTAAGAGTTTTATAATAAAACAACAGAATGGGTAGACTGAACTGATCACATAGAAGAGGCATCCTGAACATCAGAGTTTGTTGTTCACTGCCACCTATGGTGCAAGATGGAAAGCGCTGTTTTTGCACATGAATAGTACGTTTTGTAAAATTATCATAGAAGTCTGCAATGCTTTGTGCTTAGTTTGTAAAACTGGTGATCTAATGTTCAGCTGCATATTCAGTGTGAGACGTTTATCTGACACCACACATTGTTCTTTCCGTAGCCTCTTGCAGTGAGCTTTTCCTGAGCTCCTGCCATGACTGGTAATGCAGAATGCATCAGTAAGTCACATCTGGGGATCTGGATGCCCTTTTGTGCATCTCCCCACTGGTCAAAGGTTACTTACCCAGTCAGAGCCTGGGGGGGGGATCTATTGTAGAGAAAATAGTAAACAGAATCTGAAAGAGGGAACTGGACTGAAAAGTAAAAACAAGAATCAATCATTTAATTGTTACATATAAGGGGGACTCTTACTGGTTCTTTGAAAGTATGGGTAAATTCTTGCTACATGTTGTTTGAGTGCTGAACTGAACATCACCTTTTTTGTTGTGTAAGACTGTAAAGTTAGTCTGGAGTTCTTAAAGGTGTGCTAAATCTCAATATTGTTAAAAGAAAAGAAGAAAATTATCTTTAATCAATCTGTGTACATAAATGCATATATATATACACTGTAGTATAGTCTGTGTCTGTATGTATATAGACACTGAATGTTACATATGTATAAAAAAATGACTGCCAATTTTTTTCTTTTCAAGTAAGTCTTACGCTGTGTTGTAAAACAAAGGGAGCAGATGCTGTTATCTTTCATGTAGATGAATTTACTCATCAAATGAGGTTGGATATGACTACCTGCCTTGTACTGTTGCCTTTGGAAAGAATAGAAAGACACCTCCATTCTGGGAAAAGGACATCAGTTTTGCCACTGGTTTTTTTCTGCCCGTATGCTGCTTGGATGGGTGTTGAGCGTGAGTGGTAACTGACCTAGATTTTTAGGGCTTCACAATTGTCATCTCTTTCTCCTTTTAGTCCAAAGTGAGAAAGTTAGTGTAGACACTGGAATTAAAAAATCATTAAAGAGAGGAAATTTTTCCTCTTGCCAGTATTTCAGGACTAAGAAATTCTTTTCTGTGTTGCTTGAATTTGGATAATATTTTCATTGTTCATATTTCAATCAGAATCTGTAAGCAGTGTTTGTTTTTGGTCATGTATGTGTGTGTGTGTGTCCCTGTTTCTGTAATATAAACATCCCCGGCTGGTAGCCCCTCCCCTCCTTAAGCCTCATGAAGTGCAGAGGCCTGGCAGAACTTGCTGGTGATGACAAAGATGGTGGCGGGGACCTGCTGTGATCTGTATCTCCTGTCACTGTGTCACTTGCCCCATTCACCAATGGCCCCACATTTTCCTTGGTCAGTCTTTTATCACTAATATAGCAGTAGAAACTCTTCTTTGTGCCCTGGACATGCCTTGCAAGTCTTAACTCTTTCTGAGCTTTGGCTTGCTTGACAATAATTGCCATCCCTACTTGCCCAGGGAGTGTTTCTCAATTCCTGCCTTGTAGCCTGTCCATCCTGCCCCATTCTGCATGCTCCCTTTTTGCATTCAAGCTGTGCTGTGGCTTCCTTGCTTAGCTGAGCTGGCCTCCTGATACATCTTCTCAGCTGACACAAAGCTGCCTCCCTGGGGCAAGGTAGCAGCAGGTACAGCAGTGGTGGACCACTGCTGGAGTATCGATTCTTGTCTGTCACACCTTTCTGCAGCTCTGATGAGGAGGTGCATGATATACCTGGTTAGAGGATGGAGCGGAGTGGCTTGTGGCAACCTGTCATTGGCTGGTGCCTCCAGTAGCTACTCCAGATTGTCTGCTTTGGGACAGGTACAGATTGGTAGTGTTCTCTAGCTCCCCTGTCCCCTGCTTGTTATGTTCATACTCAGGGGGACAGGGTTTGAAAGCTCTGCTCACAGACCATTTTGCACTTTTTGCGCCTTAGCTGAACCAAGGAGTGTAAATATAAGTGATCCTAGAGATGTAGTATTGCTGAGTTTGTCATACATGTAATGCACACAGTTGAAAATTTGAACTAGCTTTCAAATTCTAGACTATTGCTAAGACTTATAGCTATTCCTGTCCTTGCTAGCTGGCACTATCGTTGTTACGGGGTGGGGGAAGACAGGGCACACTACAGGCAAACGGTACTAAAAATAGATAATTTCACTTGCCTAAATAGCTTTGCTAAAAATCTTTGCTTTGAAGCCCTGTTCACTTCAGAGTGCTGTAGTTTGTAAAGCCAATATGCCTGTATTTTGTATCATGGTAAATACGGAGAGTATTGGAAGGTAGTTTCAATAGCTGTGATTTATTTTTAGTAATCATGCTGTTAGCTACTCTGATCGTTGTATAAAATTATTAGTTATTAAACAATAGAGCAGATTCTCCAATTTCCAAATAAGATTAGTCTTATTGACAGAAGATGTTCTGCTCATGAATGAGACCAAGAATTAAAAGCTTTATGGCACATAAGTGTGTACTCAGTAAAAACAAAGGCAGGAGAGACATTAAAGACAGTTTAAAGTGCATTTGAGGATTTCCTTTTTTTTTTTTTTTTTTTTTTGCTTCCTTAAAGGTGCAATAAATGAAACTCCGTGTCAAACTTAGCTGCTGTTGTGTTATAAACACCCAATCCTACAGAAATTGTTTCTGTGTGGAGGAATGTTTATGTGGGGCAAAGGATAAACTGTGGCACTAAGTGATGTGCTAAGTATTGGTAACATTAGGACAACTCTGTATGAGAAAGGCTAGAAGTGAATTAATAGTAGTATTTTATTTTTCATAGTTGAGATGAAGTCAAAGTAGGGCTAGGCATCCATTATTACTTATTTGATCTTTACTGGAGCTATTAAGCAGTTTAATAAATACAGATTACCTCTGTCCTCAGCAGAAAGCACAGGGGAGACATCTGTTCTCTGGTACAAGGAACTTACAGTCGAAACACATAAGTAACAAAGCTTGTCTTTCGATCATCCCATGTTAAAAATGAAGATAGAGTTTTATAGAGGCACATGTCAAAATCTACTGTAGGAAAGGTACACCAGCACATCTCATCAGAATGTGGTCCAGGGGTTTGACTATGAGAATACACATAGTATTTTCCCTATAATCTCTTAAACTACAGAAGAACTGGTAACTATTTATTGAAAGAAAAAAAGAAGGAAGTCCTTTTAAAAACTGACAGTGTCATGATTATACAGAGATACTATTCTGCAAGCTGTTTCTCATATATTTATGTAACAAAGCATGTTAATATAACTTTAAACAAGAAACACAAGTTTCAGGATAATAGATAATCACAGGATTCTGTATTTGTAAATCTTTGCTTCACACGCTCACACAGATACAGTATGTTCTTGAACGTCAGCTAGTCATATGCAGAAGTTTCAGGTATTCTGTTGAAAATAGCCTGGTTGTCTTTTTCCCTTTCCATCTGTTGCTGAATCCAAGAGAAAAGAAAATGGAAAAGGGCAAAAAAGGAGAGTGCATGTAAATGCAGTTAACACTATTAAGTGGGCAAATGGAAAAAAAATTTGCATATAGTGTCCCTCTTGCTCTTTACTTTGCTGTTAATGTCTACTTAGTAAGATGTTTACCTGTATGCACTCAGATAACTTCTTTTTGTTGGTCACTGGTCAATTCCCAGTATTTCTCCATCCTCTTGCAGAACAGTTTTTTATGTATAGAAGTATCAGAGATGAAAAAAGTATCTATGCAAATCAAACAGTATTTATTTATCCTGAAATTTTGGATAAAATTCCCTAGCAAAATTGGGAAGATAGGATATTCTAAAAATGGAAGTTGAGATGTACTCCCCTCCTATTTAAAAAAGTGGGGAAAAACTGAGCCGGAGTTTATAAGAGCACTAATGAGCTTCATTTGTTACTTAAGGATGACATTTTTCTTAATGAAGCATATTTAAGAGCTATAAACTCAAAACTAGTTCTTCTCAGTTTACTTGGTGAGCTTAGGGATCCTGTGACGCATTTAAAGCTACATTAACAAACATTGTTTTACATAAACAGACAAGGCAACTCTCTATAAAACTAGAGAATTTTTCTTGCAGTAAGTAATTAGATTTTCTGCCTCAATAGGAAGAGTATTTTTCAAGCTATCAGTTGAAGTGCTAGTGACCTACAAGTAGACAAAGTATGCATGTTTTATGATTTCTTTCTGGGGATATCTCTTCCAAATTCATGAGGGTGGAAAAATAAGTTTCTTATTCTCTCTGTAAATATAGCTCTTACTAAGAAGTGAGATTCTAATCAGCTTTACCATTTCCTTCTTCACCTCTTTCCTTAAGGCATGTCTTACTGCAGATGAGGAAACCAAAACCTTTCCTGATGGATGAAGATTGACTTGGTGTTGTTCCCTCTGGGGCAGAACACTTGGTTTTTATAGTGTATTTTTGCGTTAGAAAATTGAGAGGATGGTCCGATGCCTCATGGGAGTATAGTCAGGGTTGTTTAGCTAATATCTCCACACTATCTGGAGGATTACAGTTTGTGAACCCCATTTCTTGTCTGGTGATCAGAGTAGGAGTTGAAGTCATAGGTTTTTTCTTCTTTCTCATTACTTAAATTTTTTTTAAGACATGAAGGAAAAAATGCATTACTGTTAAGACTTTTAGGTAGAATTAGAAACAAAACATCAGAATTCAGCTTTTTATATTATGGGATTTCCCTTCTGATAATTTTAAATGGAAATTGAGCCTATTTATTCAACAGTTGCATTTTACCAGAATTATTTTTGTTTAGTTTGATGCAATACTGTTAAGGTTTCTGTTGTTGTTGGTTTTTTTTTCCTTTTTCAGACATTGAGTAGCAATGGTTGGAAACGATCCTGTTGCTGGAAAAGAAAAATGCATAGTTTGTTAGGGATGCCCTCTACATTTGTAAGAATTTCATGCAAGTGTTGAGGAGTGTTCTAAATAAAAGTATTGATTACCCATTTTTATTTATAGGTTAACATTAGAGCACTTAATACCTGTATTGCAAAATATCTGTTACAGAAACAATGACAATCTAATTGTGGTCATGCAGTTTTGAAGAACAACAAAATAATTTCAAGATGTTTTTACTAGTAAGAATAGAATGGCTTTTTAGAGTCTGCATTTTTTCTTTATTACATTAGCAAAGAACACTACAGAATTTCCTAAGGAAATCACTTTTTTAAAGTGGCATTAATGGCCTGACTAACAGAGAAGCCTGTAAATACGAGGAAGTTCAAAGCTGAAGACAAAAGGGTCATATCTCATAAGTTTCAGGTCTGGGTACTATTTTCATCACTGCTGTTTTAGCCAGTTGCTGCAAAAGTCTCAAGCTTTATTGCATGAATGCATGTCTGTTTTGTGCTGAAGCAACTGTGACAGAGACCTTGTATGACCAAATTTATACTATAGTGGGGTTTTTTTTGTTGTTTGCTTGTCTTTTTTCTACCTCAAAGGGTCTGCACAGATTATACTTTAATGCAGATAATTTCAGTGACCCATTCTACAGCATGTCTTTACAAACAGTAGTGTTGGCACAACTTGAATGAGCATTGGACTGCAGCATGGGGCAGAAGTAATAGATGGCATGGCATGGCATGGAATGACATGGAGGCGGAAAATGTGCTCATCTTGGATGAAAGGCATCTTTGTTAGAGTGGGTAGTTTGAGGGAAATAGACATGGAATGATATTGCAAATCTTTTGTATCTTTTTATATTATCACTCCCATAGTATCAACTGAAATTCCAAGTTTCTCTTCTACTTTGAAAATCAGAAACAAGATTGTAATTTTTAGGACTGTTAGTTAACAATATGTTTCAAGAATTCTGTTGAAATGAGAAGTGACTGCACATACACTTTGGAGGGGTTGATGATTTATTTTTTTGGTATATATTGTTTGTAAACCAGACCCATTGACTAGGCATTTGACATTTGCACATGTGTTTCTAAGAAATGCTTGTTTTGCAAGATAGTCCTTTATTTTGTGGGATTTTTATGTATCTCCTTGTGTTGGAGAGTAATTGTTGATTTGGTGTAAAATCAGTATTCTTTCTGTTACGCTAGTTCCTATGTCCCTTTTCCAAAATGCTTATAGCAGAGGAAGTGCTTACTTGCTTGATTAACCAAAGGTTTTTGCATTTCATCAGCTTGTGAAATTATATTTTTTTGAGTGGCTTTTTCCTTGATTTTTTTTATGAAAATGACCTGCTGACTTGAGTTCTTTTGCATGGTTAGCAACGTGAATGCGAATTTCTCTGCCACATAGTACACAGCTGAAAATTAAATTCCATGGCAGAAGTACTTACTTTACTCTATTAGTCACTGGCTGAGGTACTTGAGTGTAACCATGTCTAAGATGATTCACAGAATGCTTTAACATCTGATTAGCTCAGAGAAAATCAAATCTGATTCAGGGATTTATTCTTCCATGTTCTGAAATAATGTATTTTGTGATGGCATTTTACTGGGGTTTTTATGTGGTATGAAAGCAAAATAGTGCATAAGGCTAGAAGGGGGTGAGTGACAGTTGCCATCTGAAAGTTGTCAGAGCAAGTAAAGCCAGCCTTGCAAGCAGTACTTGGTCACCAAGTGACAACATCGAGTTGAAGGGTTTGTGTAGCTAGCAAAATAACATGTATATAAATACAAATGACCTGAACAATTTAATGTCAAGTTAATGAACTGAATATTTACGTTTTATTATCAAGTACAACACTTAATCATGCTGTGTACTTACAGCTAAGAATATTCCTGCTAAAATCTCCCAGTGCCATTTTGCTAGCAAGGTGCATTTCAGAGTGATTACATGAGTAAACATTGAATTTCTCTAACTACACAAGGGTTGTATTTCTGGGAGTTAATGTCAGTTTCTAGTGATCTCACATGGATGACATCAGGTGTTTTATGGGACTCTCTCATTTTGCTGTAACTATAGCTCTTTTAATACTGTGATGTGTTTGAGTGTTTTTTCATTAGATTATCTCATTTTGGTACCTTTGTAGCAAAAACCTGCTGCAGCTTCTCAAAAGCAGTTTTGTCTAAAATCATCAAAGCTACTTGCAAGCAACTCTCAACCCAGAAAAAGGCTTACGCCTTTTTGTGTTCTCATAGGATGCTGTATGTTCAGAAGTAGCTGGATGTGCTGCGTTCTGTAACTTTTCTTTGGCAATCCAGATTGATTTGTACAACTGTGTGTGTAAAATGTTACTTAGACAATTAAAAATAATCAGGATTTGATATTTTAAATATTAATGATGATACATACATGAGAACCCTTCAGATATAATCTGCTGGAAACCCCACTGGTTGAAGTATAACTTTTGTCTTAATACAGACTGAAGAATTTGTTACAAAGTGAGTTTTTGTTCAATGCCGATGTTGGAGAGTCTTCCCTGTTATTGTGGTTATTTATTTCTTATCAGAATTTTCCTTAGAAACAAACAAGGGAGTAAAACATGCTTAGATCTGTTCAGAAGATGTGTATTTGCATTAGGAGTGGCTGGTTTGGTTATCAAATTTCTAAGGGGAGGTAATCAGAGCTGTGTATCAAACCAGGAGGCAGGCAGAGGGGCAGGTCATATTATGATACCCGGAAGATGCTTTGTAGACTGGACAGTCCTGCCTCGGAGTAGGACCATGAATACAGTGTCCATGGGACAAGGGCTAGACTTCAGTGCTGTGTGCTGTTTGTAAAAATGTACAGTGCAGTTAATCCATTGGATGTACGGGTGTTTTAATTTCATAATGAACTGGAATAACAAAATAGCTACTTGTTTTTATGATGTTATTCAGGAATCCTAGAACAAAGTTGTAATAGATAGATTTTTAGTCCATTGTATAGTACAAGTAGTATGGGTTTAAATGGCAGAAAGGTTAATTTTATCACGTAAGAGCTCCTTGTGGAAGAAGAAGCAGAACATTATACCACAGCCTTCCATGAGGCTACATCCAGTCCTAGATGTTGGTTATGTAATTAGTCCAGTTAATTCGTAATATGTCTGATGTAATCTAATTCAAAAGGTGGTAAAGAATAGGTTGAAAGCAGAGCTGTCAGCAGTTATGTTTATAACTGTAAAATAAAAATGTCAGTGTTTTTTTCCAAGCCTGACTAGCTGCTGTCATTGGCTTTGCATAAACAGTGTTGCTGACTGTACTACTGAGGTAAGTATTTTTGTAGAGGATGAATTGTATTGTATTTTTTTGCAGCCTACCCAGAATCTACTTTCAGTATTTGATGGCAAATATCCACTGATTATGTATTTTTAATAAATACATTATAGAGTAATTTCTTGAGAAAGCCTGAGTGAAGGGTAGCAGTAAGCAAGCAGTAAAGAAAATTCTAAAATTTACTTGGCACCAAATGTCTGTGCCTTTGTTACATGTTAGCTGCGCTATTTTTGCATTTCATGATAGTAGAACAGGAAGTGATTAGCCACAAACATTCCCACACAAAGTGCAATTAAATTTCATTATCTTCTTGTATGGTGATTTAGAATATGCTTTTTTGTTGTGTCCTGAAACCCTGTGTGAATTCTGTTGTCGGAGGATGCTGTGGAGTACTGAGGGCCATGCACTAGCAGCCTTTTTCTTGCTCCGTTTGAACTGGCCCACCTATGCAGCATTACTCTGAGCAAGACCAAACCTATCATGTCTTCTAAACTCCTCCTTTGTTTCTGAAAATCAGAATAAGACTATGCCTTTCTGTGCTTAGATTACCGTGTGTTATGCTTTGTTTCCTCACTTGAGATGCTTACAACGGTGCTGAAATTAAGACATCATGTTCCTCGTGGAAGATAAATGCCAGAGACTGAAAAGAATTCAGCTGTATTGTATGTTCGGCTTCTACTTAATGTAATGAGTACAGAAGAAATACAGATGGAGCGGAACAGGGCTTTTCTGTCTCTGCCTGTATACTTAGACATTGGAGTTATAGTTATCTCTGGGGATGTGTTAAACAGTAGATGCCCTTTTCCTCCTCATGCGATTTCATGACCACTAGACCTTTCCTCATGATGGCCAACAAATCTCATTTTGGATTTGCAAAATGTGTCTTAGAGTTCACAAGCCACCTCGGTGTTTTGTGTAAAAGTATTTATAGTTTGATAGTTTTAATTAAAATGACATACCTAGAGTTACTGCTCTTTATTTGTCATCTCTGGAAAAGCACATTTTGTTCTTGTTCATGTAAAAAGATGTACTATTCCCTCTTGATTCCATGCCAAAAATGACACCGTTGTCTTAGGGCATTGTGTGCCAAAATGTATCATGAATCATTGCTGAGCTGCATGAGGTAAAGGAGAGGTGAGTGGCAGAGCGTGTCCTTGCTGGTTGCTGCTGGTTTTTCTCCCTTTACTTTGCACTGCTGTTATGTAAGATATTAAACACAGTTGCTGTCTGCTGATGATTTGGTTATATTAATAGATGTGATCACAGCTTGTTTTAGTTCACGTTTGCATATTGACTTGAACTATATCTTCTTTCAATGGCAGTATGCCAGACTTCATAGTGATGCTGCTGACTACAGACTTGTGACAGTACACATGCATGAAATAAGAAAGGGAACTTTCCTACTGACAGAGGCAAAAATAGTTGGTAGAGCTAGAAGAGAAGGCTGGTTGGTTAAGTCATGCCTTTGTAGTTTACATGTGCCCTATTTAACCAAAGAGAGAGGTGCGTGATTCTTGTACCCAAATCCTATCAGAAGTTAATGAGAGGGTGGTAGCAAATGCTTTGTTTGACATTTGAAAGTTGTCCAAGAATGCATTCTCAGTTATACACAGGAGGTTGGGGGGGGTTAGAGAATAGTCTAGGCAGTAGAGCGTGGAATATGCATTAGAAGTGACATTAAAAATGTCTGTAGTTCATAAGTATGTGGTGGAATTATTAAATGATAATTTTCTATAAATAAAAAAAGATGCTGACTGGACATCCCTTCCTTGTCGACAAAATAACATCTAGTTGCGTTTCAGCTATGCATCTTTCTTTCCCAGTTGTATGAGCATTGAGCTAATTAGATAACTTACACTTTGACTTATTGGGGGTAGTAAAAGATTTTTGCTAATTTCACATATTTTCCTCATAAAATAAACTTTGCTTTCAAGGCCTAATTTTACTTAGATTTTCAAAATGCTGCTGTGTAGTTCATGTTGTAGGTAGTCTTTTTTTGTTTCAGTACAGCCATTTCTTCTTTGGTGATAGGTTCTAGAAAGCTTTAAGATCATGGATTACAGTCTGCTACTGGGAATCCACATAATGAACAGTAACATAAAGGAAAAAGAGGGAGAGAGTTCCCAGAGCGCATCAGATGCAAAACGTCCTGGAGGGCAGAAAGTTCTCTATTCCACAGCCATGGAGTCTATACAGGGCCCTGGGAAGTCGGGCGACTCCGTCACCACAGAGACAACAAACACGTAAGTGCCAAAATCTGCTCTGAAGGTTACTGTTAAAAATTGCACATTCTGTTTTTTCAGTCTGTGCCACTTGGTATTAAGAGGCAAAACATTCAAGAGTACACTGCGTTTCAGGAATTTGAAGATTAAGCCTTCCCCCCAGGCCCCCCCCAAAAGCTGGACCATCAGGCTTTCCTGCAGAGCAGGAAATAAAAACCTTAATTAGTAGATTGATCGTATTTAAATACATGATAACAAATTTGGTTAGTTCAGAGTGACTTACGTATGCCCAAGAGTTTCCAGGTATAACCTGATTTTAACTGGAAGCAGCCTTATGAGCCATAAGCAAAAACTATTTTTAACATTGAAATGGCTATTCCTACAGTGGTTATTTTGATTTGAAAGTGGTATACTTTATACGTAGAACTGTATCATCAACCACTGAATTGCAGTCATATCCATGTACAATGTTTCCTGAAATTAAGAACTGCTACTTTCCTCTTATT
>Ga0181612_144277_pt1 | contig 11756 bp, 5 predicted proteins | sample HoacroProtozoa21_FD_119630 | JGI IMG/M metagenome (GOLD analysis project Ga0181612, IMG submission 119630) | Hoatzin crop microbial communities from Cojedes, Venezuel. Combined Assembly of Gp0051906, Gp0051904, Gp0051908 | reverse complement strand
GAAGAGGATGGAAAATAGCCACCTTGTCTATTATTTGTCAGTTTTATAGGTATGTCTGGTTTTATTTGGGTGTTTTTTGTGGGTTGTATATACACAATGAAATAACAATAATGCAACTAAAAAGTGTATTACAAACTATAGATTGTAACTTCTGTTGTAAGAAATAAATGGACATTCCTCGGTTACAACATCAGCATTTACACATGGGTATGTTTTCCATGATTCCCTGCTTCTCTTGATACTGTCTAACTAGCTGACAGAGTATGTGCTGTACCTGTGTGTGTGTCTAAAACACTAAGTAGGGTAAAAGTTTTTAGCTTCTCATGTGTATTCGATGGATGGAAACAATGTTTGGTTGCTCATAATGTTACATTAGAGTATTCCTGTGTTCTTGGTGTATTTTTTTTTTGATTTCCTAGTTATCTGGTGTTGTTTAGGTTTTACATGGTAATATTGTATTAGAACTTATATCAAAGTACTCTAAAATTTATGGATAATCACAATTCTGTAGATTTCTTGACTCAAATCATAATGTTAACATAGCAGCCTACATAATGTGTCATGATGTACTATACAGACTTATACCTTTACAAGTGGGAAGTACTGTGTAACATTCTAAGGGCTTCGAAGTGTTTTGTTTTTAAAGTAGTTATAACAAATCTCTATTTCATTTCTATGAACTCATACTTTGAAAGAAGAGAATTTTAAAGAGAGATTGATTGATCTGTCTAGCTCAAGGTCAACAGTTAATACATGGACGGAATGGAACTTATTCTGAAATGAAGCATTTTTAATATCAATTGTAACGGACAGACCTATAAGTAAAGAGGGTATCATGATACATGCGATCATATAAAATATGCATGCATGTAATAAGAATGGACTTTAAAAATAGGCATGGCAGTGAAGTACTTCATAAAATTAGAAACTAGGGTATGTTTGAAGATGTAAACAGATCAAATTTGAAGAGCAGTTTAGCATTATGAACTACCAGAGTAGACTGGGAGCAGTAATTTTAGAGTTTTGGGAATACAAGCAACGTAATTGAAGTTGGAAAGATGAGGGAAGGAAATGAGCAGCAGTGATCAAAAGCTCGTTTGATTTAGGATTATAGCAGATATTAAAGCTACAGGGGTGCAAAGACAAAATAGTGTCAGAAATACAAAGTTCAGTAAAAACGGAGAATGCTGTGCAATGCCTTGAATCAAATGGGAGATCCTTGAGAGGTCCAAGGTTTGGCACTAATTAAATCAAGAATGCAAATGCAAGAATTAAAGGTCTTGTAATCAATCTGTGAGTAAAAACAATCGTAATGAATGATGTTCTGATGAGACAGTAAGATGGGTGACCATAACTTCTGTTACAGCAACCATTAACTTCTGTCTCTGTTTCCACTTGCTCTAGGAGATGTGCGAGTGTTCGGGTCTTTAAAAGGAGGAATACAGACATTTATCATCGGGAAGGGGCTACAGGCTGTGCATCTGGGGTGGATGAAGTCTGTGTGTTTTGGGTCTCTCATACGAACCACTTGTATCTGCGAGTCAGTTTTTTCTTTTTTGAAAATGGGCATCCTGATGTAAATATGATATTGCTTTTCAGGTGTTCTGTATATTGCTGTGTCACTGAAAGAAGCTGACAATCCCCAGGTATCACAGATCAAGTAAATGAGTTCCTGTGTGATTTTCAGTCCCTTTAGATACAGAGCTCTTGTAGGAAGATTTTGACATGTTTAAACTGTACTGCTGAATTCTGGTGATCTTTGGCTTTGAGGATCTATTTCAGCAATGTAGAGGAGTTCTAATGCTGGCCACGTAGACCTTAGCCTAAATCAAAGATGTATGCCTAAATATTAACAGTGGTACATACGAGATGTTTTTTTCTATTGAAAAATACTGAGACTGGGTATAGTACTCCTTGGATGCAGTTGCTGCAAGAATACTTTAAAATAAATTAGTCTATATCACAGAAGAAATTTTATACAAAAATTTTAATGCTTGTCAAGATTTGCAGAAGTTACAGGTTCTGATAATCTAGTATTCAGATGTTAATCTTGAGTGAAATTTGAAGACATGATGAAATCATACCAGGATCCTGGTGGATTTTACGAAAAAATATTGTATAGTTATAAAGACTGTTGTAAAAGTAGCTTGTCCTGCAGCAATCTGCACTACAATTAGTTGTCATTAATAATGCAGTGTTGAAAAAGTTTGCTGAAAAAATCCAGAGCATTAATATTTTATAGTTGCTAATATGCTTTGATTTCAGTTCACATTTTCCTACTTGAGCATGGGAAAAGTGGTTTTGAACAGTGTTTTTTCATATGAGTAGAGAAATATTAATCATTTTCTTGCAAAGCCCCCATGGGAAGTTGCATCTTAGCAAAGCTTATTTTCAGGCTTCTTTCTCATTCAGGTTTGTTCTGATTAATATTACATGAGCCTTTTGCTTTAAAGTCCACGTGAGAAATCTTGATCTGCCAAAGCCTGGGGCAAAAATTCTCTGGTTATATTTGGAATGAAATCCTGACCTTATTAATAAGGAAAGATTTGACAAATGGTAAAACGCTGAATGAGATCAGAACACAAAAGCTCCTTCCACATAACCACTTTCTAACAGCTAATCGTTGGAGTTTTTTTCACTATCTGGAGGCCATACAGCCTAAGAATATGTTCACCTGTTTTATTATCAAAAGTAGTCTCATTCACTTTGGTGATGACTCACAATGGTTGATACAAGTTAACACAGTAAAGGAAATTACAATCTGTCAAATCAAAATGAAAAAGAAAGGTAGTATTATTTTTTCTGTATTTCGGAGTAGAGCTAAGGCAAAAAGAGACTTCTGCGTACTCTGCTACTGGATATGCATTAGCAGGAACCTATGAAGAACACCAGAAGCCAGAGTCTTTGTGAAACTGCAGAAATTGAGTTACAGATGTGATCCTAAAAAAACTTCCTTAGACAGAAAGCTTGTTTGAAGTCCATAGGTATGAATTACTGGCAGAAATAGTCACAGAATATTGTTTTTTAATGTGATTAATTTAGGCCTTGCAGATATTTAAAATGTTTCCGTTCTTTCTGTGAATTTTGCATTGATTTAGATGACTTTGAAATAGTATTAGCTCTATAATAATTACCTATTGTGATCACCAGTAAAGGAATTGGTCTTAAGTCTTATCATAATTTTAATGAAATGGTGATTTCATAGCTATTTAACTGGAAAAAGAGTTAATAAGGCACAGTTCATGGAATTCTGCTGCACCCATAAAAATGGGTATTTCTTCAAAAGATAGAAATCCTATTGCTCTGAGTGGCCATGGAAATTAGAATCCTTTCTCACTGCAATGGTAACTACAGCATGAAGTAATAATTTCATTGAAGTCAATATTGCCTCTTCTGGGATGTAAGATGAGGGTAACATTTTGGGGTAAGTTCTTGTTAGAATTTGAAAAAATCAAATTAATTCTTTGATTATAATAAAATAATTTATTTCGTGTTTGCATCATGAGGCATTATGAAAGCTTCTGTTTTTCTAGTTACTGCCATATGACACTGCTTATTCATCTGCCTGTTCCAGAGAGCTCTTCACCTATGCTGTGATATTCTTGTGTCTTTGAAGGGGGAGAAATCGGACCATATTGCGACTGGAATTCTGCAATTCTAGATGCTAATGAATTAGAAAAAATTGTCTTTCCAACCCATAATAACTTGTAATGAGATAATTAAGCATTATTATGGGTACAAGTTACTTCTGGGGAGATTGCAATTGGGCACAAGAGGAAAACTTTTCACAATGAGAACAATCAACCATTGGAATAATCTCCTCAGCGAAGTGGTAGATTTCCCAGCATTGGACACTTTTACGATTTGGCTGGATGGGGGCTGGGCCATTTTGTCTAGACTGTGCTATAGCCAAGAAAGATCTGACAAGATCACAGAATCACAGAATGTTAGGGGTTGGAAGGGACCTCTGTGGGCTATCTAGTCCAACCCCCATGCCGAAGCAGGGTCACCTACAGCAGGCTGTGCAGGACCTTGTCCAGATGAGTCTTGAATATCTCCGTGAAGGAGACTCCAGAACCTCCCTGGGCAGCCTGTTCCAGTGCTCCGTCACCCTCAGAGGGAAGAAGTTCTTCCTCATGTTCAGACGGAACTTCCTGTGCCTCAGTTTGTGCCCATTGCCCCTTGTCCTGTCACTGGGCACCACTGAAAAGAGCTTAGGTTGTTTTAGTATGAAAAATAGCATGTTCATATTGCATGTACCTCCTTATGTATGTAACACAGTGTGATAGAACTTTTATTTTGTGTGAAGCATGTATGTAAATCTTGAGGATATAAGATCTCATTTGCTGGACATGCTGGGTTTGAATTGAACTTGCTTATCAATGCTAATCTGAAATAACCAGTACATTTCCTTTTTCCCCTATAAAAAAAAATCATCTAAAGTATTAATTTGTGTTAATCACAGATGGAAAGTCAGAAATTTTTAGCTGAAAACAGTGCTTCTGTATATATAAAGAAAGTAGAAGCTAGAATTAATGAAGAAATAGAACGGGTGATGCATTGTCTGGATAAATCGACAGAAGAACCAATTGTGAAAGTTGTTGAGAGGGAGCTAATTTCCAAGCATATGAAAACTATAGTGGAAATGGAGAACTCTGGGCTAGTTCATATGCTGAAAAATGGGAAGACAGAAGGTAAGACTGCATCTTATGGGAAACAGAAATGCTTACGATACTGCCTGTTGTTTTTAAATGTAGGATAAGTAGAGCTTAATGTTTGTGTTCCTGTGGAATTGTAACACCACTTTGGTGGCTCTGCTTTGCAAACATGGAGAACATTACTTCAGAGACTTTTAGAGGGCTCTTGAAACAGAGCCCATATGTATAACTGGTTTCTGTTTAGTACCACATACAGGTACTTTTTTGGTAAGCCAAGTATCTGTTAAGAAAAGTACAAATCTGCTATAGTGGTCTTTGCTACCTGTTTTTCATGAGCCATTTTACTACTTTCATTCCTCTAGCGTGTAGCTGTCAAAATGCATCGGAGTTTCTGGCCCGCGGGCAGTTATTTAAAAAGTGCTAGTGTAACTTACTTAATTTAATAAAGGTATTGCAGGACCAATTCTCGGGGAGAGGGCTTTGTTGCAGGAAAACAAGTTGGCTGTTTTTAAAGGGTAAGAAGCTTATCGAAGTGGGTGAAAAAGAAGGGCTTGGCTTGATTTGGTTTTCCCTAATAGAGGTTAATATGGGACAGAATGACTGAATAAAGGGTACTATGGAAAGAGATAAAATAGAAGTTACTAAAGCAGTATAATGAAAAGAGTGATTGTAGTATCTATATTTAGAAATCAGTGTTCACGCTAAAGCTGTGAGAATGGGGAACAGACTTGCTGCTTAGATTAATGGCCTTTGTTCATTAAGCAGCTTCACAATTACTAGGTGATAGAGTGACAAAGTGAGCAAACTTCTTAGAAGAATTACTGTATTGAAAAGGAAAGCGATGATACTATGTTTTATGTTTTTTCTTTAATATCCGGTTAAAGTAGCCTTCCAGCTGAAGCTACAACCTTGTTGAAGGGTATTCATAATATACAGGAATATGTTTAATTTTTATAGGCCTTGGTTTGATTTAGGTAAATATTAGAGAGGAAATACTTGCTGCATTGTGAAGAGAAGATTTCATGTAAATGTACAAGGATGGATTGCACTTTTGGAAAGCTATGTGTAAGCTAAGCCACTTCTTATGATTTTAGACGGGTGAAACAAAGTGGTGTAAAATTATGTGGCTGACTTTAAGATAAATATGAATTAAACTCAAATTTTTACCAGTTTTTGCTTTTAATACAGAAAAAAGCATCTCATTAATGTTGTCCTATTTGCTTTAACTTAAAATTTTTCATATAACTTTTAATACAGTATTTGATTTTTGGGATGATAATGTTGGAAGCTACATTCTTAAATACCACTGGAAAACATAATCTTAGTGAAGCTCTGAGTGCACCATGCTGTAATGCAAGCATCAACTGCTGCTGGCCTGGGGATCAGCCATAGCAGATTCCATGCTGCAGACAACTTGTAATGATTCAATACAATCTTTGTTTTTAATTTTGTGGCTGCTGAGGTCCGCGTGTTGTCAGGGGTAAAGGAAAGGGGACATCAGAAGATTTAGCGCCTGACCTATTATGGGATGCTTTTTGTGGCTCATGTGGCTGAACTTTTGCTGTCCATTTTTGCTGTGAAATGAGTGAGTTACAGAAGTGCAACAGACAGAGGGTGTCCTGCATAATATCTCATTCTTGTTTCCAGACCTTGCTTGCATGTACAAGTTGTTTAGCCGTGTGCCAAATGGTCTGAAGACAATGTGTGAGTGCATGAGCTCGTACCTGAGAGAGCAAGGCAAAGCACTAGTTTCTGAAGAGGGAGAAGGAAAGAATCCAGTTGACTACATTCAGGTAGTTAAACGTTTTAGCTTTCTTTTATTCCATCTTTGCCACGTTCCCCGGAGTAACAGTTAACTACATAATTGGTAATGTAAACTTTAATATTTATTCTAAAAGGATTATTAATAATAAGCTACACTTATAATTTTGTTTAAAGTGTATATTTTCTGTATTTTCAGATATGTTTAGAACTCTTCTTTTACCCGAGTTGCTTGGAAACTACATGCTCTGTTTTTGTGCTTTTGGTGTAGCTGCTTTTCTTAAACAACATATTCAGGCTAATTATCTAACTACTGGGAACTTTCTGGATTATCCTAAATGATATTTGCCTCCATAGTGAGTTGTACTTCTGCAGGCAAATAGCTTTATGGTGTCTATTTTGTTTAATTTTATGTAATATGAGCTATCAACTTTTATTGAGACAAAAATCACATGACCGTATTTCATGGCAAGATTAACTATGACTGAGAGGTGAATGTGTTATAAATCATAACAAATTACTTGCTTCATTCTTGGTCTCCTGGAGAGACAGAACACTTCTGCATGTTAAAAGATGTAAGCATTCTTTCTTGTTCTGTCACTAAGAAGGGATGTGTACCATTAATTAATTTATCAAGATCACAAAATATGCTTCAGGAATGTTTGTCATCTTTTCTCCCCCCTTGTCTCTGATAAGATGATTTTAAATTTGCACATAAAATCTTTAGAGTTCATTGAGCTTTAAGGAAATGTTTTTATAGCTGGAAGATATTTTATGCGTAGTGTGAAAATGTGTATTCATTAAACGTGTTTTTGTTTTTTGTTTTTTTTAAATGTGTACTTGAAGTCCTTGTGTCTGGTCTTCATGAGAAACATTTAATGCTGTGTGTCTATCATCTCTGCTGTTTTGTTTGAAGTTAGTAACTTTGCTAGAACTGGTTACTGTTATAAGAAGCCATTTGAGTGTAAAACCATTTTTGATTGGATTATTAATTTTCTGACAATGCTGAAGCAAACTTCTTGCCAAGCTTGGACAAGAATCACCTCTCCAAGGATTGTTAAAATAAATGAGAATGCCCTTTGATATTTATTAGGTTTAATGGTTAAGGGCTGTTAAAGTTTTTGTTGTGGTATGATTAAAAAAAAATAAAATCATAGTCCAACACTACTTCTGCAACATGACATCACCAAACCCTGAGCATAATTGGTAAGATGATTGCAAAAGCATTGCCGGGGGATTAAATTTAAAACTTCTTATAATAATTTGAAGATATATTAAAATGCTGCTATAATTTAAGGTACTAACAGTTTCTCCTGTTTAACACCAGGTTGTTCAGATGGTGTACTCCTGGAGAGGAGGCATAAGCTAACCTTGATAAACAGAGAGATAGTGGGATTTACTTTGAATGTATAATTTCTAATACACATTAATTAACCTGTCTAAAGACCATTCCTTTAAGTGAGATGGTGAGTTCCTAAGAAACATTACTGCTTCTTTTGAGTAATTCTTGAATGGCTTCTTTAAGTAACCACATAGAAATAATTCCTTAAGAAACCGAGGACTTTAAGACCATTTAACCTGAACAGGTTTTTTGGGCACTCATTACCCATGACAACCGTTGATTGAAACTTTCTCCATCCCCCAGCCCCCCCTCCAAATGCTGTCTTAGTTATGTCTAAACTCAGTGTGTATCATGTGTACTTAGCAAGGTGCTCAGGTGATTTTTAAGATGCTTCCCCCTTCTGCACTCACTTGTTTTATCTCTGGGTGAAGAATGTGCAAACCCTAAAAATGATGGTAAGAATCTGGTGATGAGCTCAGAGGCAGTGGTGCAGTTCAGGGCTGTGAACTTCACACTGTGGTAACTGGAGAGCTATTGCTTGTTGCTGACTTTCGTATGATCACAGTGACTCTTACAGGTCAGTAAGAAACGTGACTAAATAATGCAGAACTGAGCAACGTTAGGCCTGTTGTCACAGTGCATTTTCTCCTCAAACTTGCTTAGTAGCTGTAGGGTGCAGTTAGGTGCTTAGCCTCATCTTTCCTGTATCCTGTATTTGTGGTAGTGACTTTGTCAACATTATTTAAAATAGAAGAGGCTTAATAAGTACAACAAATACCTCCTTCAAGTTGTAGATTTAAAAATACAATAAATCAGCCTGTTTAATAAGGGTGGTGAAAAAACTGTCTTAATCTTTGAGTAGCCTGTTACAGCAAACTGCACCAGTATTTGATGCCAATGTTTTAGCCAGTTTATCTGAAAATCGCTTCTAAAAGAGATTTATGGCAGCTATAGATATTTAAAAATGGAAATGAAATTTCAGATGCTTTCTAAAAATGCTGAACGTAGAGAGCTTTGCTGAATCTCTGGCTGTAGACATGGCCTTCTCTATTCATCTATTACTACTGTTTTACAGCTTACAACTTCAAATCAGTGAAAATGTTTTTGCTTTTTTTTTTTTTTTTTTGAAGGGTTTACTGGATTTGAAGAGTAGGTTTGACCGCTTTCTTCAAGAATCTTTCAATAATGATCGACTCTTCAAACAAACTATTGCGGGTGACTTTGAGTACTTCCTCAACCTCAACTCCAGGTCTCCAGAGTACCTCTCATTATTTATTGATGATAAGCTGAAAAAGGGAGTGAAGGGAGTAAGTATAAATTAAATTAAAAGATCATGCTCTTTGCTGTGTAAACTTGGATGAAATTAAACTAAGCTACTTTTCTGAAAATTATTTTTATATTAAGATAAATGGCAATACTGCCTTTAAAAAAAAAAAGCGTATGTAACATGTCTGAGCTCATAACACCTTAGATATAAACTTAGAGAAATATAAGGCACAAGGAGATCTCAAGATGTTGTGTGGCTTGTCCGCCATCTCTGAAGCAGTATACTTGAATTACTTCTGGGAGGTAACTCCTCCAAAAAAGTTTAGATTGTAGTAGATTGTGCAGCTCCCTTCCTTCGAAACGTTAAATATATTTAAGTAACTCCTCCAAAAAAGTTTAGATTGTAGTAGATTGTGCAGCTCCCTTCCTTCGAAATGTTAAATATATTTAAGGAAATTATATTTATAGTTTGGCAGTTACTCTCAATATCTCATAATTTCTTTTGAAAATTAACTCACTTGGTAGGTGAAGCAGTTTGCTTCTTTTTACTGCTTTTACATATTGGAGGAGTATTACCACATCTGTCTCCTCTAGATTAAGTATAGCTGTTTCCTTCAGTCTTACCTCATAGCTGCTTTCATGAAGTTTGTTGAGGTACAGCACCCAGAACTGGACAGGATTTGTTCAATGGCTCTGAATAAAGCTGAATATTATTGCATACATACTATGTTTTGGAAATCAAATAGTAAATTCTGTTTATTTATAGAATATGTAATCATTTTATTTGTTGTGGCACTAGACAGGCTTTGCCAAATGATTCTTAACACTTAAAAGCTTTCATTCCAAGCTAACTTTTCATACTTTTAATACATGTTTTCCATCTGTGCTGTTTTTAAAAATACTTAAAAACTTATCCAGGAACTTTTACTATATTAATCTAGGTATTCTACCCATCCATCATCTCCATTCTCCTTCACAATTGCTTTTCCCTCCATTTTAGATCTATTACTTTCTCCGTTCTGCTGAGCTTGTGCGCTGTTCTTTTGGCTCTGTCATTCACGTGTTGGACCAGTTTTGTTGGCTTCTTTATTGGGCTACTGTTTGACCATATGCTTGTTGTGAATTACTTTAAGTATTTAGGTTGTATAAGACACTTATGCTGGAAGGTTAAAACCAGAAAATTATTTCTTTTACAGCTAACAGAGCAAGAAGTAGAAACTATATTGGATAAGGCAATGGTTTTATTTAGGTTTATGCAAGAGAAAGATGTTTTTGAACGCTATTACAAGCAGCACTTGGCAAGAAGACTTCTCACAAACAAGAGTGTTTCAGATGACTCGGAGAAAAATATGATATCTAAATTAAAGGTAAGACAGTATCTGCGTACTCCTTTTTTTTCGTAAATACCGTTTATTTGTTTTTTACGTAAGGGATATATAGATATCGATAGATGCACTGATATATATAGGTGCACTGAGCCAACAGTGTGCCCTTGTTGCCAAGAAGGCCGATGATACACTAGCTTTTTCCTAAGTGGCATGATAAATGGCTAGGGAACTCCTGAACCCAATTGATTGGATCCTAAAATCAAATTTTACTAGTCCTCATTTTTGACCTTTGTATTCTGTCAGTGAACGAAGCCTGTTTGCATCAGATTTCCCCAAATTATCAGTATTGATTCCAAATTATCAGTATTGATTCCAAATTATCAGTATTGATTTCTTCCCAGTTACCTCTCTACCTCTTCTAGCCTCGTGGTTTTGAGGGCACAGGGCATACATTTGCAAGGTGAAACAGTGGACCAGAACTGCCCAGTTTTTTCGTGTCTTTGCACAGTGATCAGGATGCTAACACGTGTGCCTCTACCATGTATGTCAAAGTATGTGCTGGAAATAGGGACAAAGTCCTCTATGTGCAGCTGAAATGCATGCGTTTGTGCGCATGCGTTTGTGCATGCATATGTCCCTGATGCTCAGAAGGTCTAATAATCTCACCTGATAATCTGCAGTAAACCTTTAAAATTATACGCTCTTAGGACAACAGTGGTTCTTTTCTGATACAAATAAAGATTTTTACTTCACTTTACAGTGTCATGCTAAAAAGCAGGTGAAAGTGTATGCCTTGGTCTGATAAGCTTTCAGGGTTGTTTTTCTTTTAAGATAGACAGGAAGCTAAAAAGAAACCAAATAATGGAGAAAATAGAAGGAAAGCAAGTTTTGGTATGTGTAGACTTAGAGCCTTATAGAAAATAGGAAACTTTTTAAGTTCTGAAGGTAATGCAAATGGGATCCCAGTAACCAAACGTACAGACATATAATTTTTACGAGGTTTATAAACTAACTCTTAGTCTTGCAGTTCGCCTATCAGAAGCTCAGTTTTCCTAGCGCCAGTTGTTTTGTGTATTTCAGACTGAATGCGGATGTCAGTTCACGTCTAAACTGGAAGGCATGTTCAGGGACATGAGCATCTCAAACACGACGATGGATGAGTTCAGGCAACACCTCCAGGCAACCGGGGTAAGAGCGTGGGGGTCTGCGTGCTTGTCCTGTTACTGCAGTGCAAACCCGAGACCTCGATAAAGGCTTTCAGCGTTTGTTAGCGGGTGGGTGTGGAAGGAAGTCAGTCATTAGCATGCTCGCGTGGTGTTCCTTTGCTGTGTTTCTCAGCTGAGAAACTCTGTTAGTATCTCCCGACGTACAAAAGTCGGTTGGAAGCCTGGTCCGCAGCTG
>Ga0181612_179757_pt1 | contig 11757 bp, 8 predicted proteins | sample HoacroProtozoa21_FD_119630 | JGI IMG/M metagenome (GOLD analysis project Ga0181612, IMG submission 119630) | Hoatzin crop microbial communities from Cojedes, Venezuel. Combined Assembly of Gp0051906, Gp0051904, Gp0051908 | reverse complement strand
GATATTCAAGACCTGCCTGGACAAGGTCCTGTGCAGCCTGCTGTGGGTGACCCTGCTTCGGCAGGGGGGTTGGACTGGGGGACCCACAGAGGGCCCTTCCAACCCCGCACATCCTGTGATTCTCCGTCAGGCTGCGTCGAAGGCGTGATGTTCCTGGCACCGTTAAGCTGTCTCTCCAGCTGTACATAGCCATGGGAGGGTTGGCTCGAGCCGATCCTGAAGCAGTTCCTCCTCGAGGGAAGCGCTTCCAGGCTGGTTTGGTTTTACCTTGGGCTGGGGTGGGGTGGAAGGCTCGTTACAGGGATGCTGTGGTGGCTTCCTGCTCTGTCACAGGGTAAAAAGGCCCGCACAGGGGTTCGGCATTTTAGTTAGAAAAAAATAAAGAAATATTTAGCCTAGAAGTAGGCTGTGAGGGTGCGACACCTGAAGAGCTGCTGAAACCCCCGACGGCTGCGCATCAGACAGCCTGAACGCTGAGGAAGAACGTAGGGGAAAATCTCCCACACGATGGCGTTTCTGTTGACTGGACATGCTATGCGTAATGAAAAGCAGGACATGGGTGCTTGAAATCATAGAAGTTAGGATTTGCCATCAGGAAGAAATTAATCAGCAAAACTATCCCAGTGTAGCTCAACGTGTGTGTGACAATGCGTACTTCCAATTTGTTTGGCATGAAAAGGGTTTGAAGTAAACGAAGCTGTCCTTTTCTGGAAGAAGATTGAGCTGACGAATTGATGCTTACGTTGATAAACTGTCTTGACATGGCATTCCTTGTGTGCGTAATAATAATAGAAAACTGGTCTTCTAGAGGAGATAAAACAGTAAAGGATTAGCAAAAAACTTACGTGAGCAGGTTTAGTCTCTTTCCATTTTAGAATTGCAAGGATATTACCCCATTTTTCACAGGGAGATTGTAAGACATAGTGGAGAGCTGAGTACACTGAGAATGTAAAGTTAGTTGTTGCCATTGCAAAGAAAAAAAGAAAAAAAACCAAGCAACCAAACAACTGTTTAAAGCCCAGGAAAAGCAAGACTGGTATACAAAGCATAGAAACACTCTGCTTATTTTATTGGCTAATTTTTGTTCGCTGCTGTTCTGAAAGCGCTTTTTAACTTTCTGAAGTTGCCATGTTGTAAAACCGAGCAGTGCGTTGTTGCACTGATGGAAATAAGTTTCTTTACTATTTTTTACTGAGCTGTTGAGGATTTGCATTGACGTCGCTGAGAGCGGAGCAGGAATGCTGACAAACAGCATTGCTAGATGGAGTTTGTGTTGCTAAATATGAGGTTCTCCTCCAAGAGAGCCTTTATTTTCCCATGAGCTGGTACGTGTAGGTCTCACGGCCCGAGCGACCGCTCTGCTGAGGAACTGCTGGCAGTTCAAGCCGGTTCTCAGAAAGCCTTTCCACTAAATACTTGTTAAATACGCCGCTGTACGCTCTTCCAGCTGGGGCTGCTGTAACGCGTGTAGGGTGTGCCGGCTCGGGTTTTAGAGGACTACAGGAGCGAGGAGCGCAGACAAGCACGTCTGAGCGGCCGCCATCGCCAGGCAGGCGCTTGCTCCGCTTCGCAGTGGTTGATTTTGTTGGCTTTTCTCGGCTCTGGCGCAGTGGACGCTTGCTCACAGCTTGCGCAGGGCTCGCAAGCACCGGGGTTCCTCGCCATGGCTTTAATTCAACAGCCCACGCCGCCAGCCATCTATGTAAGGTGTCCCCCGCCTCGCCTTCCCCGGCCCGGAACCTTCAGAGCCCGGAACGTTCCGGCCTCCTGGCGGTGCGAGGGGGGAAGAGAAAGACGCCGCACCGCCATCCCCCCTCCCCGCCGCAGAGGCCCGCGCTGCGCAGGTTTTTATTCCCCTCCGCCATCCCCTCCCCGCCGGCCCCGGCCATGTACCGGCAGGGCTTCCGTCCCCCGACGCCTCCGTACCCGGGCGGCGGCTTCCGGAGCCCCCCGTCCGGCGGAGGCCCCGTGCCGCCCTCCCCGCGGGCCTACGGCAGCCCCCGCCACACGCCGCCCTACGCCCACCGGCCTGGGCCTTACGGCGGCGGCCGCTCGCCCGGAGGCCACGGTTTCCACGGCGGCGGCGGGCGGTTCGGGAGCCCCTCGCCGGGGGGGCAGACCCCGCGCCGGCCGCAGAGCGTCAGCCCCCGGTACCCGGCTCCCTACGGCGGCAAATCCCCGGCCGGGGCTCCCCCGCACCCGCAGCAGCACAAGCGCTTGCCTGGGGGCTTCCAGAGGCGCTACCAGGTATGGGGCAGGGCGGCGATGGAGAGAGGCCTGCGGCCCCGCACCGAGGGAGGGGGGTAGGAAGGGAGCTGCCGCTGCTGCTCGGCCCGCGGGGCATGGCAGGGCACGCCGAGGGCTTTTGGCAAGGCGCGGCGTCCGTCGCCTCCACCGCGATTTGCAGGGGAGAGCGAGATTTGCACCGCACTGGGGAAACGCTTGTCTTCTCCCCATGGCAGAGAGGGTGGAGAAACCCCAGCTCAGGGAGCTGTGTGATCAGGAAAGGGAGGAGGCTCCCAGGCCCGGCTGAGGCCTGTTGCGAAGACACGAGGGCTCACCAGACTGTCGCTTTCTTCCTTTTCGTGCTCTGGCGTCTGAAGGTGGAGGGAAAATTAAGCACCACCCAAAACTGCAGCAAACATCTGTTGCCCTCGGGTGCACCTCCCTTTGATCAGTTTTCTTTAGCATAGTGGTGAGGTGCTGTGTGCTTTTACTTTGCCTGTGTCATCTTGCAGCGTGGAAGCTGCCCTGTCCGCACACAGAGCTTTCTGGGACATGAGTAGAGAAAAGGAGGAGTGCTCTGATAGAGAGCTAAGCTGACCCTCCTTTAAGCAGAAATGAGAGCATCTGTGGGAGAATAGAGTATAATTTTAAAGTCTTTGCATTGCACTGAAAGCTGTAGTTCCTATGAAGTAGTTTTCCCAAGAGCTGTCAACAACAGATTCTGTGAGTTACGCTTTTTTCCAGGTGGTTTAGTTGGGGTGTGTGACTGGCAGTGCAGGTAGGGATGACAGTTCTTGAGATGATACCGACTTTACGTACGTAGCTGGCTTTATGCAGTGTTAGGGAAACCTTGAAAGGGTAACAAATTACATGTGCAGTACAGACAAAGGTAAAGTTTTCAGGTGCTCTTACTGACACTTTAAGGATTAAAGTGTAATAATGACATCAAATCTTAATAGAGATTAGTCAGATCTTAATGTGCCTGCACTGCGTAGTCGCATTTCCAATCAAAAATATTCTTTGGTTAGTTTTATACGATGTAGGTAGCTGTCTTACAGGAATCTCATAGTTGGTGGAAGGTGATCATTATGAACTTTGTACAGTTCCTTCGACACAACTGCAAAAGCTCTCCCAGCATGGAAGCCTACAGGTTGCTGAACCTCTGTACCTGTTGAAAAGGCAAAGAATGTGGGGTTTCTGCTGCAGATGCTGGAGGGATGGTTTGTGTCACCAATGTCTAGACATTCCCCTTCAGAAATTCACTCTTTGGATATTGTTAAAAAAAAGCCTGCCTGAAATTAACCCAGCAGAAGAATATGCAGTAATCCTTTTGCCTTTAGTTTTAGTCAGAACTGTTTCACTTCAGGACCCGTAGGTGGGAACCGTCTCATAGGCTCTATCCTTGGGCTTAAGTAAGAAACCTGACCTAAAGAATGTACAAGTCTAAATCCAGTCACGTTTTCCCTTCTCCCCATCTGCAGACTTTGTGGGTAGTTTATGAGCATTGACCTGATGGTGATGCTTTCTAAGACTAGAAAGACATCATATGTCTGTGGCTTTGCCTGGGACTAAGGTAATGTGCATGTGTGTGCTTGTACGTGTATACACATGGGTTGTTTTGCCTGTGAGGGCAATAGAGACAATCACGGAGGGAGGAAGCCTCATAAACTGTGAGTCCTGATTTTCTTTGACATGGGCAGTGAGAATCTCAGTCCTTGAGGCCATGAGTAGATTCAGGCAGAGGGATTTTTTGCATGTCCTAAGCATCAAATTTCTTCTGAGGTGTGGGGATTGTTCTCTTCTCTTCTGTAGATGCTATTGTTAAGAGACTACAGTGCTTTTGAAATTTATGATGCTACTGTCACCTTGAGATGAAAATGTTAAGTAACCCTTGAAAATCTCATCAGGAAATCCAGAAGACGGTTTACATTTACTTCAGTGTTCTGTTAATGACATGTTAGTATTCTGTGCTCATTTTGTGCTTGCACTTTTTGAAATGAACAGAAAAGTTGAAGAAAAACATAGTAAGCTTGATTTTTCTGAAATGGCTGTCTTAACCTTTGTGGCCAATACTTTACAGAGCTTTCTGTATTTTTTTTTTTTTTTTCCAGAGATGCATCTGCTTTAAATTTTATGAAAACATTTGTTGTATCTCTTGAAGAACTCCTCTTAGAATTCACTTCAGCGGTAGTGTTCCCCTTTCTGCATGCAACAGGAGTTAGTGAACTAGGTAGTAGCAGTAGCTAGATAGTGGTGTTGGGTTGAAAATTATTACAGAAAGTAAAAAAAAAAAAAAAAATCTTGTGAATTGGTGTAATCGTGATATCTGTGTTTCTGTGCATCTGCCAGCAGCTAAAATTAGAAGAAAGCTGATAAAGGGAGTGATTGTCTGCATTTTCAAGGCAGTGTTACCACATTCAGTAACATGCTGGTAGCACCAAAAGATTTTTTTTTTTTCCTATAGTAGATATTTGTTGTCTGGGAAAAAAGTATTGAGAATAGATTGACTGTTTTTTTAAGGCAAGTTCAGTCAGAAAACGCTGTTAGCACCAGTGACAGTAACGTATAAAGTTTTTTGTGAGGTATCTTTGGCACTAAACAGTTTCTATTGCACAGAATGGTTTCACTTGCGCAGGTAGGGCTGCTTTCCTTTTCCACAGCCTATAACATGAATAATCGCATTTTGATTTTTTTTTTTTTAACATTTATTGAAGGCTGTCAATCTTGTATTATATGATAATAGATTTACTAGATTTCAGATGTGCACAAATGTTGGTGTTACTGATGGCCTGCATTATATTGCAGTGAAATTGAATATTATAAAATAAATCCATCCAGAAGAGTCTTACCATTGAATTATTTTTTCTGTCACTGGATACTGCAGATCATTGTCAGTTCAGCTTTCTTGAGTGCTGCAGATTAGACATAACATCAAATAAACTCCACACTCAAACTGTTTTACAATGTTAAAGTTACAGGGTCTCCATTAAACATGGTATTGTAGAGAGGGGTGGTTTTTTTATTTTGAAGATAGAATGCACTGTGTACTACTGCTTTACTACTAAATGTGAGTGCTTAAAGAACATTGCTGTCACTTTTGCTAGTGCATGTTGACTTGCTCTAGGAAACTCCTTGTCCCTTAGAGAGTTTTTAGCTGTATTCTGAGGTGATTCTCTGACCTTTCCCTCATGGATTTGACACAATACTTCATGAAGTAATTCGCTACCTTTTAGTAATTTTTCTGGTTTTAGATAATCAGCGTAGCTACATAACCTAATTGTACTACAATGAATCGTTAGAAACAAATGCCCTGTAAATAAGACATGGATGTTCCCACATTCGGTTGTGTATCCAGTATCATCAAGCTTTAGGAGTTCCAGAAAAGTACTTCCTGGGGCCAGACAAGCAGGCTCTTGCCGCAGCGTACTTTCAGAAATATGTTCAAGACTCAGCAGTTTCCAGTGGAATCTCTTCTTCTGGCTAAGGATAGGGGCCTTCGATGTATGGCACCATTTCTCAGTTTTACCCAGAAATTGTTTCATGTGATCTGTTTATGTAGATTCTGTAGGACTTACTAGTCAAATTCAAATACCATCTGCTGGCCCAGAAAAAGGGGGTGGGGGGAGAGGAGGGATAGCAGCCCTTCATCAGTGCTTTTACTCTCCTTTACAAAGTCAGAGGCTGGTAATTGGCGTCAAGGAGTCCTGTTCTAATAATAGAGAATGCAACAGGCGTGTTTGGAGATGAACAACCTATACTACAGATACACAGTAGTTAAACTTTGGTTGAAACAAATGAATTTAAATGAATATAGCTTTAGACAAAACCTCACTTTTTAGGCAAGGATGATGCTAACAGGAGAAAATGGTTATAGCAATTTACTTTGTCATAGCTCTCTAAGTTGCAGACTTTAGCAGGTTTGCAGAAGCAATTGTGGTGATCCTCGATCTTTAAAAAAACCAACAGATCTCAAAAGCTCCATGCAGAAGGTTTTTCTTTTATTCAGTATCTGCTTAATGACAGATTATCATCCAGATTGTATATGAAATAAAATAATCTGTTCTCAAATTTCACAGAGCACTAGTTTGGTTAAAAGAGTGTGTTTTTCCCAGTGAGTTCTTCAGGTCATTTGCAACTATTTGCTTTGTACAATGCTGTGTTCAATCTGTAAGTACTTAATATCTGACTTCTGCTTTTGTAAACTTTATCAACTCTTCCTCAGCCTCTAAGTCCCTGTTTTGTTGCTCAGCTTTTGAGTTAGACCTGTCATTGGCTTAGGCAGCCTATGAAAAATAGCATGAGGAGCTTTTCTGTAGTTATGTGCCAGAGTGGAGAAGAATTTGTGGGGTGTTTTCCTTATCGTGGTAAATCATCACTCGAAAGTATAATAAAGTTAACGTTTTCTGAGGAAGATGCAGGTGAGGAGTAGTAATTATCCTTAATAATCGGCTTCAAAGCTCTGCTACATTAGAAGGAAATTTTTTTTATATAATTAGTTTGAATTAGTCTATTAAATGTTTCTTTACCTGATGGTTTTCTTCCAAAGGGATCACCCAGGACATCTACTCCATTTGGTACAGCGCATGGCAGAGAGGAAAGAGTGTCTAATGATGTGGAAAACTATTACAGACCTTCAATGCTTGAGGACCCATGGGCTGGCCTAGAGCCAGTTTCTGTTACAGACATAAACCAACAATACAGCAGTGAGCAAACAACATATACTGGTAAAAAAGGGAGATATTTCAGCTAACACTTTTAAAGGCCAAATAACTCCACCTTGTCAGGAAAACTTTGGGACAAAATCCTGACACTTACACAAGATGAACAGTAATCAAGACCTTAGATAATGCTTTTATTTGATCACATGTCCACCCTTTTATCCTACGTTTTTTTTATTGCATTGGATATTTTTATGTATGGGAGGGAAAAGGAGTGGTAGGAAAGCGTACATTTCTGGCTATGTGGAAGTGCCTACCAGCTTTGAAGAACAAAGTGTTCTTTAATCACCAGCGACTGATGTGTGACTGTTAAAACAGGTTTCCATATATTTACCTCTTCCATGCCAGATTGTTAGCCTTTTATTGTAAACGCCTTTAGGAAATGGTATTTTTTTATGTTTCAACATTTTTAGAATGAAGTAACTTGGAAATAAAAGTTTTGTAAATCCTTGTTTTGTAATGTATAAAGATGATTTTAAGACTTTTGTTAAGGTGTGCACATTGACACAGATAGTACTAGTGAAATTAGGTTACTTCTGTAAATGTGTTTGTATGCTGTAGTTAACCTCTGATTTTGTGCATAGTATTTTTTGTTAATTGTAGTGTAACATGAAGTTGAAACGTGACTTTTAGCCATCTCAGGAAACAAATGTATTGTCTGTGGAAAGTTTAATTTGTTGAACCAGCTCTTCAGTCATAAATATAATTCTGTACTCATTTGCTTCTGTATTTAAAAAAAACAAACCTTATTTGGAACAAAATTAGACACTTCTGGATTATAGTAACTAGCCTGTTCAGTGGCAGTTGAAGTCTAAGGAGCACATAAAACATCAAGATTGAATGAATGCAAATGTACTTCCTGGGTCCACCTATTGGAATAGCATAGATGGAATGAAATTTTGTTATATAGTTGACATGAGTACGTGCATAGCATGTTTTTTTATGTGTACAAGATTTCTCAAATTTTTTTAGTATTTATTTTTACCTATGGCAGACATCTTTGCCTAGAGAAGTCTTATTCTGTGTGCGTGCATGCTATATTTTTATACTGAAGAGGAAGACAATGAGGGTTTTTTTAGAGCTTGTCTATATGTGTAAGATCCATTCTTAAATCCAGTAGTGAATATTGTGATGTAGAATAAAGAAGAAATAGTTCCAGCTGCAGGCATGTTCTTAACATGCCATGTTAAGCCTGCAGTAGATATCAAAATTTTTGTTGAAGCTACCATTATTTGTTTGTTGATCTTAGCTTTTAAGCAGTAGGTAGAGGATGAAAACTTAGCTAGAAATGAATGTAAGTGTTAGTTCAGTTTTCAAAACATATATTTTGTTTTAAGCTTCTTACATACTTCACAGAAAACATATTTCTGTAGTCCTGAAGCATGGTTAGGCAGAAAAGCACAGGGAATCCCATTAGACTGATCATAGTAACTTGTCTTTCGCCGAGGTAGAATAGTCCTATGTACTTCTTTATCTGTTTCGGAATAAAACGTCTCGGCGAAATGCCGCCTTCAGGAACAACTTCAAACTGGAAGGGGGGTTAACATGTTGAAATGTGCTAGCTGAGTCTCCTATACTTTTATAACCATAATCTAAAGTTTGTCACTTGTGTCTTCCCCCAGTTGACCTTACTGTTTTAGTACTATATCCAGAAAGGCTGCTCAGAGATTTGAGAACATAATGCCTGCTTGATATCAAGAGTGGTGAAATCTTCATCCCAGAATCAACTGTGCCTTAAATGGCAGCTATCAGTATCGTTATCTGTAATGTGTACCAGCAAAACTCACATGACTTGACAAGTTGTAGACAGTCTTCAGAATTTATGAATCAATTAACCAGTGTCATTGTGAAAAGAGAAGTATAAAGTTTTCTTTCCTTTTTTTTTTTTAACCTAGTCAGGTGCTCAAAAGCTCACAAGAAAAGTTACAGGGTGCTTAACCGAGTCATCTGGTTTGTTACTATTTCCTTTGTAATTGAATGCAGTTTACTTTTTGCAATGTTTAGTGATCTTGGGGACACAGATACGATCTTATTTAAGAGTCTAAAGTTATGAGATGTTCCCAGTTAGACATGAGAAGAAACCAGGTTTGGAAAGGAGAAAGGAAAGGAGAAGGATTCATGACAGAAGAGAGACTGTTAGAGGTGGGACTGCTTATGCAGTAGCCAGTATCAGCTGCCCTTGCGCATTGCAAAGACGCATTTTTCCACTTTGGCTTTGCAGTTGACCCCAGGGATCAAAGCCAGCCTCCTCTGGTAATAACTGTTAACTCCTGGAACCAGGTGTCAGACGTCAACGAAGGTAAATGTTCCAGACAGAGAATTGAGGAAATAATCTTGAAGCACTGTTTAATCAATAGAGGCCTTCCACAATGCCATCTGTTAAGCTGCTGCTCCAGTGTGCTTCAGGATAAGACCCAACAATTATAAGTACATCGTACTGCTAAAGACTCTGGTCAAGAATCAGCAAGGAATTAAAATGTAGATTTAATAAACTTCCTAATCTCATCATACTGCACCAAAAACTTAAAAATGATTCACCTTTCTGGCTTCTAGGAGAAATTCTGCAATTACAGTAAAATTTTAAAAATGTCGTTGTTGAATAGCTGTAAAATGCGTGAACGCATGTTCATAACTATAAATATAACATACTTAAAGCCAATTTGAGCTTTGCCTTTTTTGCTGTCATATCCAGGAAGATTAAGCACTTACTTCCTCACCGATTTTTCTGCTTTTTCCCATATGGCAAACTTTTTCCCCACATGTTTCTAGTGGAGGTAGGATGTATCACTTCCATGCTTGTTAATGAAGCCACTTCATAGTAACAGTATGACCCTGGGAATCACATTTGATGATAAAAAGTACAGCACAAATACGTCCTTTCTTCATAAGCCCATGAAACAAAATACTGCCTGTGTCTTGTTAACGAAGGAATTCTTCTGTAATGACACGCTAAGGATATGGGCATTGTTCTTTCTTCTTCTTAGACTGTAAGGTAAGTCATTTAGCTCCTTTTTCAGAAGTTTGGCCTGATGTGCTACTTTTTCATCCTGTTGTGTTTGTGTTGTGTTTGTGAGTCAAGTCTGTCTGGCTTTCTGTTCAGTTGTAAAGTAATTGTATAGCTCATGACTAACTCTCTTCTAGCAATAATTTAATTTCATTTGTTGCTGTTAGCTACTGTTTAACAGTGAACTGCATTGTTACTACATTGTGCTCATATCACAGTAAAATTACTTAAATCAGTGGAGTACAGTTCTGTGTAACGTGGCAACACACTGGGTGGGGAGTTCAAGTTGTGTATTGTAATATTTCAAAGATAGTTCAGGTTTGGGTTTTTGCTGCGACTTTATAATGCAGAATATTCATTCTTCTCTGGTACTTTGGACACACCATTTTACATTGAAATTGTGAAACAACTTAGAATGTTAAAATTTCAGTTCAGACAGGATTTCAGAAGTTTGTATCAAGCTACTTCTCTTCAGAATTAGCAATAAGGCATTGAGATGTAGTATTTTTCTTATGTCAAAACTGGGAACACTTTGCAGGGGAAATGATTCTGGTCAACAGAATGGGTAACTACTTTTGTAGTCAAGTTGTTTTTCTTTTCCTGTTAAGGATATCTTTATGTGCTGTTCACATTTCATAAATGTGTTAATTGGACACCTGAGGGGGGAGCATTTGAAACATGCATTATATGGAAAGTCTGCAAATAGATATTTGGATCCCTTCTAAAAGAATTTTTTTATAGTCTGGATTTCAAGTTGTGAGTAATCTCGCTGATGTCAGAAGATTTACTCATGCAACCAAGATACGCAAGGAACGTTACCGTTTGAAAATTGTATCATCCATTTGTCAGTGCTTTTTACCAACTCTGCAATAAACTGCTGTTTAGCAATTGTTCTGAATTCAAATTCATACATACGCTTTTACATAGGAGCCAAGACTGTCTTTCCTTGAATCAAACTTGGTTTTATAACAGCTTCCTGAATTCTCAAGAGTAAAGAATTTTTTCTGCTTTCCCCAAATCTTGGTGCTTACCTTCTTCCCAGCTTCCTTGTACTAGGGGAGAAAAGGGAGGATTGCCTGCGCTGATTGGAGAAGAACCATGTCATGATTTTCATGTCTCAGGCCTTCAGAAGCTTGTGTACCAATTGACATAGGTAACTAGATAAACTTTTTTATCATTTGAGATGGCTCAGACAACTTCTTACACCACAAGAAAGGAAAGAAATCACCAGGTTGTGCTAACTCTTAACACTAGCATAGTTCCAGCCTTCAGTCATTAGTTCACAATCAAATTTTTTGGCTACAGTAAGTTTTCATCTGCATGGCTCACTAGGCACAAATTGAATCAGTTTTGGTTTCTGCCTTTTTCACTATGTTCTTTGCCGACTTAAAGTATAACCTGGACTTCTGAACTTAACTTTACAAAATTGCTAGCTCTTTAATGTTAGACCTCAGATTTAGACCTTCCCTTTAAAGCATTTTAGATCTGGCTAAAAGAGCTGTATCTCATCCTCATTACTTCCTTGGTGACATGAGGAAACCTTTGACTACTGTTGTAAGAGGTAAAAAAATGTCTTTACAAATACATTAACAACAAAAATAGCACCGAGTAGCATCTCCACCCTTTATTGGATGTGAGGGTGAACATTGCCACCAAGCATGAGGAAAAGGCTGCGGTACTTGATGCCTTCTTCACCTCAGTCTTTAATAGTCAGACCAGTTATTCCCAGGGTATTAAGCCCCCTGAGATGGAAGATGGGGACAGAGAGCAGAATAAACCTCCCATAATCTAAACCTCCCATAATCCAGG
>Ga0181612_105695_pt1 | contig 11757 bp, 2 predicted proteins | sample HoacroProtozoa21_FD_119630 | JGI IMG/M metagenome (GOLD analysis project Ga0181612, IMG submission 119630) | Hoatzin crop microbial communities from Cojedes, Venezuel. Combined Assembly of Gp0051906, Gp0051904, Gp0051908 | reverse complement strand
TAAACTGCATCCCAAATTTACTTTTTCACTGAACAAAATGCATTATTTTTTGCTTATTTTGGAAACAACCCAGCCCTTTCCCCAACACCAGGACGTTTGGATCCTCTGGTCAACTTCAATTTGACAAGCAGTAGAGGTCTCAGAGATACAAGGTTCAAGAACGCTGAAAATTGGCAGCTCGGCAGAGGAAAACCATTGTCCCTCCAGAAGGGAAGCTTGAGAGTTCAACATCATAGTTCTGTTTCACCAAACGGTATGTTTTAGCTGGCCAGTGAGCACCCGTGAGCTGCTCACCCAGCGCAGCATGGTGGAGCCTTCTCCAGCCAGTAGCTAGGGGCTGCTGGAGCTGCTGCCACCATCTCGTGGGCTGGTGCGCAAAGGAGAAGCACTGAGCACGGGGGAACTCCGGTTCCAGGTCTTCTGCTTTGTGAATGCAATGTGAATGTAGGACAGACATTTGCAAGAAATCAAGCTTTTTTGTTTCACAAGATACCTCTCCAGGTTTTCATCACATAGCAACACTTTGTTTGTCACAACGCTGAAGCTGAAATAGTCAAAAAAGAGGCTCTGAAAGAAGCTGCACTGAGAACTTCACATTTTTCACAGCTCAGAAAACACTGGCATGGAAAAGCTCTGTTAACGTGGTCCACATCTTTGTGCTGAAAATAACATTTAGCTGTAGACACACACAAGACAGCAATGCAAAAAATTCCAAATATTTTTCCACCTAAATTCAGAATGACAAAATATCATCTGCTAACACAAAGCAGAATAAAAAGAACAAAATCTCATTTTGCTAGGTATTTAAGCTCAGTAACTGTCTAAATGAAAGGGCATTTTCACTCCTCGCTTTTAAGAAACCAAAATTTATAGCAGTATAGTAGGAGTCTTCAAGGTCAAAGGGTATATAGTCTGCTTGCTGCAATATAAGCTGACATGATAAATCATGTACAAGCAGCCAGCAGTGCTGCTATTATGAATTTGTAGGAGGAGAATGGAAAATTATTTTTACAAAATATTCATTAAACTATATAGCAATTTTCATTTTTTATGTGTCCTGTTTTAATGTTTTATTTTTCCTTCACAATAAACAATCTTTAAAAAAAAACTCCTCCTCTTTCTTATCTCTCCTCCAACAAACGCTATGCCACAGAGAAAAGACTGCTAATAGAACGGTTTTAGAGAGAGTAGGTAGAGACTTTCCTTGGGACTACGCCAGTACCATATAAAAAAGATTTTTCATGCAATATGAAAGAAAAAGTGACACATATTCAGTCTTTTTTGTTGGTGGTGTTATGAAAAAACACATGCACAACTTTGCTGAGGGTGATGGCAACGGATCAGAGCTTTCAGAAACACCTTAATCTGCTGCTTGCTCGAGCTGTATTGCACCTGAAGGAAGAAATAATGAGAAGACTGACAAAAAAAGTTTTTTAATTTGTTTAGTGATAAACCCTGCAAACATGTTAGGATGGCTGAAAGCTATAAAGAACGAAAATCTCCACAGAGCCAGTAACATAATATGGGAGCACCTGAAAGATATGTATTACAAGACACAAAAGAAGATCCTAAAACAGCCTAGGCCATGATTGAAGGGCGAGAGTGGGAGGGAATTGGAGCCTGGCACGTAAAATCTTTGGACTTTCAATACAAGCTTTTACGAGCAACATAGACTAATAAAATTGCAATAAATACTAATTAAAATGGGAAAAATACACAGAATCCAGTGCATTAATCAAAACAAAGCTGCTGAGAATCACCTTACTCTCAAATGCGATGGGATACAGAGAATCAGAGCGAATTCCATTACTTACAATACTAGCTACCTTTTAGATGTGCTGCCAGAGCTAGCTTTCAAGGTGCTGCAGAAGAAATGATGCTTTCCCCCCCACACACACAACTTACACAGTGCCCCCTGAGAAGGTTGACTTTAATCCATTGCTATATGGGAGGGAATTTTTTGAAATCGGGGGGAAAAAAAGTGGCCATGGCTTTTCATAAGTTAACCACATTAGGAAAAATTCTAAGACCTCATACCAGAATGAATCATCCACTGGCAATTTTTTTCTTTTTTCCATTATAATTTTATATTTTCAGATGACATCATGTCAGCACTTTATACTGCTATGTTATACTTCATGCTTTTGGTCATTTATAAACCAGTACTTTAAATTTCTCTTTACGATGATCTCTCAGTGGATTTAGATTACTTCTATCCGTATTACTGTTTCAATGAAATGAAGGCAGATAAAGCTGGAAATGGTTACAACGGTGGGAAGGGGATCAAATCTCAAGGGATGAACCTGATCCTTTCCTACTGTATTAAACCGGCTTTGATACTAACTTCATTAAGAGGCTCTGAACATGGGGAAAGGGTTGCCTATGGGTCGAGAAAAGTTTCTCCCCTTCTACTTTTTTATTTCATTTCTTCTGTCTATTTAAAGAGAGTTAAAAATTCTACGCATTTAGAAAAAGAACAAAAAACTAACTGTACTTGTTACCTGTTGCAATTCAATATACGCAATTGCTAAAGCTATTATCTTTTTTGTTGATATTATCTGTTAAATCCTGGCATTGAGTAAAGTAAATGAAATGTATTTTTTGTTGTTGTTCTGTTTCATTAGAAATCCAAGGGAAACAAATTAATTGTTTCTTTTTTTCCTCTGTGACTTCTCCTAAGTACCCACAAATTGTTATTTCAGTACCTCAGAGTTTGAACTGAGCTCCCTGATCGAAAGGAAGAGGGGCATTTTTCTCTCGAGTGTGCTACTGTTTTCAAGGAATACACCCTTTTCTCCTTTATGGGCTGGCTGCATATTTTGGCGTACCTTTGCAGGTCGTACATGGAATCATATGACAATACATAATGACAAGACTATCCCGCGGGGAAATGGTAGGAGCTTGTGGACATGGACACCTGGGCCTTGGCAGAATAAGCGGATTGGATGCAATATTCTTATACAGCAGATATGATCTGTAAGTTGTTTGATGGACCACGTACAGTTCAGTAATACCTTAACAGAAGACTCTTCCTTTCTTACAATTCTAAAAAATCAGCACTGTCCACCAAATGTGCTTTTAATTTACAGGCTTGCAGCTGATAAAAACAGTTTATTTTATAAATGTGACCGCTGGCTATTTAAGTGTTTTGTTTATTATAATTATTATCTTTTAGGACTCTTCAGACACATAGTGTAAATCCTTTGTTAGCTTGTCAGAAAGAGCTAAATTCCATTTCACTCTCTTTACGCTATCCATAGCCTCCTTATTTGACACTCTTCAATGTGCCAGTATTAGCTAGTGCCTGTAATTAGCAATAATGAAGATCAATAAATGTTTCATTCATTCAGGACAACTGAGGATATTCACACTGGCCATTTACATCTAAAGAACAAAACCATTTGAACTACTCAAATGTTGGTAATTTAAATAAACACATGCAATAAAGATATTAATTCTAGTATTTATTTCAGGAACATACTATTTATTACACAAAATCAATGATTCACAAATAATAATAGATAAAGGCTGACCCCTGAATCTAGGAAATAGCTGCCACTTCTATTCGGACTATCACTGATAGTATCAGCATTAAAAAATGAAAGAGGGACTTGACTAAAATAAACACTTTCCCTTTATTTCGGGAATGGCAGTATTTATTAGTCTGCCTCATACATTTTGCACCTTCTTGCCCATCTACGCTAACTCGGAACACCTGGGCCACGTGACCAGCTGCCTTTCAAGTTGCAACTTCAAATGCGCTGCTGCTCCGCTCCCTGGGCAAACTCTAGCAGGACACCAGATTATGGATGTTAAAAGCTCTCATTTTTACATAAGAAACCTAGTAGCGGTACTTATTAACTGAGAAACTATTTTGACTCTTTTTATACGGTGAAGCTTGAAAACATTATCCCTGTGAGGGACATATAAATGGAAATTAGATGTCGCTTTTTGCCCAGAAATCAAGCAACCACCAGCACCACCGAATGTCTGCTTTTCTTTTTAATTCTTTGGGACAAAAAGGCCAGCTGGCATTATTTCCATTTGTATTATTTTTGCCAGATTTAAAGATTCAGCCAAACTCACAATTACTATACATCTACTAGATGGCAGACAGTCAGTGTGTAATAGATAAATCCACTAGCATTAATGATTAGCCTTTAGCTTTTGAGGAGAAATCCTGCTCATATTGCACTCATAATTTAATTTAAAACATATCATATGAAAATTAAACGCACCTTTCAAACCTGCTGTTGTTCTTCATTCCACTTTTTTTCTCTGGGTGTGATCACATTCACTGCAGTGTCTGTGGGCTCCCATTTACAACTTTTCATGTTTTTTTGTGTCCAGTGAACTAGAAATAGCTGAAGGCAGTTCATCTGATCTACTGAATAGGTGCCTTTATTATAACAAGAGGCTAACAGAGCACATGAAATATTATTTTGAGTCACTAAACACATAAGTTTGCAGTAAATGCAAGCTGATAAACTTCAGGCCAGATTTACTATTCATGTAAATACATATAATTCTGTCTTCACAACTGAATAGTGTGCAAAGAAACTAAACACTCAGGCAGAACTGATAAATATTCGGAGCGGTACTGGCTTACACATTCTGATTCATCCTCATAGGTCTAAGGGTCTCGTGCCATGTGAAAATCGCACAGGGACTGGCAGAGTCTCCAGCTCTTACACAGAAACCTTCTCAAATTTCATAGAAGGGGGGAAAGAAGTGCCAACTTTCAAGCTCCGAACTGTAGACACCCTGTTCTCAAGCACAGTACCTATAGAAGCAGTGCTTATAAATTGCACAGAAGCCAGGACTGGGTGCTTTATTGCTCCCAAACACCTAATTGTCAGTGGTAAAAGAACAAAAAGTTTAATCTGTTCTGAGACAAAGTACTTAATACCACTGTTAAATTCTGCAGAATTAGAATGGTTGCTGAAATTTTTATGTTTCATCCTTTTCACTGGCTAACATGACCCTCACCCGTAGTTAACAAATCAATAGAGCTTGTTCAAGTAACTTCAGAAACCAGTCTTTTAAAAAAAGCCTAATTGCTAATTTTTATCATTGAAAATAAAGAATAAAACCAGAGCTGGTTGTATCTCTATGCTCCGCCCAAACTGGACAGCCTAAGTTTTAAAACCAAAAGCTGATTTGGTTACTAGGGAAGCGGCTTGGGAACTGGAACATCAAGACCAAACTCCGAGCTGTTACATTAGACATTCTTGAAGGAGTAGGAGGACCTTTCTGTTCCCTACCCTCAAAATATGGGCAGTAAAACTATTCTAAGACAGAAAGGTATCAAATTCCCAACCGTTAACATTCCAGCCAAAATGACCAGAAACATCCATGTGTAAGTTTTTGAAATTTACAGTGGGAATATCCTATTAACAGCAAAGGTAGCTGCCATGAAAGAGCTACGCCTGGTATCTGAGCTCACCACAGTGCCTCGGCAGCCTTTGAGTCTTTGAGGCAGATACCCTTACCTTTGGATTAGAAGGCTTTAGAAAATTATGCCTTTAGTGATAACTGCAGATCAAGAAGGAGTATGATTAACACAGTAATCCACAAAAACCAATTCAGCAATTGTATCTTCGTTGGTAGTCTATGGAACTACTTCTGTACTGCAGATCTGTCTTTTTTGTGCAGAATAAAATGTACGCAGAAATTGAGCTACCTTGCAAGTGCAATATGGCTAATATATTTGCTATACCATTAACAATAATGAAGAGAAATCCCATGAAACATTTATATTTTAAATCCCACGGAGAATTCTAATGTTAATGTAGAGGTTTCCAAAATAGAGCTCAGCACATACAAATGGGAATGGAAAGGGAGTTCAAACTCACACACAACCAAAGTCCTACAAAGAGATCTGGGGTTGCACCCCTTCACTTGAAGCAATTAAGAGCAAATCTGGAAACTGCCCTGTTAACAGAAAAATACATTGCTGCAAATCTTTAGCTTTTACATGTTTTGGTCATTGACCAAATCAATCTGCAGCTACCAATTTTCAAAAGTAGCCGTTAGGTTTACACAGCGACCACAGTATTTGGATTATAAGTAGCAAGAGTCTTTTGTTCAAAGTAGTACAATTTCTAAAGAAAAAGCAGTTTGTTGGTCATTACTGCAAAATTCATTTTTACAATTGAAACCTGTGCCAGTTCACCTGGGAAGAATTTTAATACAGAAGCATTTTAAATGTTAACACCTACATAATAGCCTACAGAATGTGCCTAATAAAGGCTGATTTACCACTGTATTTGATTAAACTGTATCTCCATCTGCAGAAGGTAAATGGATTCTTAAATTACTAGGGATAATTATAGCCCACAAACCTCGTAGACCCCTTGTATCAGTCCCTGTGCGATGAACAAGGAGGCAGCTCCACCCCATATTACTGCCTGTGTACCCTGAGTTGTATAATGAATGCTGCCATGTCATCTCTTAAGTATGAAACTAAACCCAACGAATCAGTTAAATCTCAGAAGGTAACCCCCTTCCAAAGGCATTCTAAGAAGCTCAGTAAGTACCCTATACCAGTGCTGACCCTCCATGCAAAGCAAACGTCTCTCCTGACTACGACCACTGAACCCTCTTTCAAAAAGAGAACAAAATCAAAAATACATCACTGGATACAGATAAATCTGCACCAAAGGTCATGTCGTGACAGTTATTGTGACAGGGGAAAAAACATTATTATGTCAATATTTTGATCTTCTAAACTACCTATATTCCAACCTCTTCACGAGTTACTGGTTCCCACATTTCACAAAAAAAGTTATCAAGACCTTCTTTAATTATTAAAATCAGAAAAATAAAACATAACTGTTGCTGTTTCTCTTCAATCTATCAAATGTCTCTCTGCTTACACACAGTGGTGTTAGTACCATACAGCTACGCTGCAATTCAGACCTGACAGATGATTTGTAACTCACTCTCACAGCTTGTGCCAAAGTTCTGGTCTTTGAAACGACCCCAGAAAAGGAGACAATAGAAATTCCTAACAGAAGAACAACCCCCAGAAGAGGCTGTGGCTTTGGCTGGGGTTTTTTTCATTACATGGCTAGAACACTGAACAGCCCAAATGCTCCAGTAAAGCTAAACTGAGCCGAAATTTTAGCAGACAAATGTTTTGAAATCAGCTAAACAAGGTTTTTCAAAGTAATTTCACCTACACATCAAGGAAAGTTTAGCAGATAGAAGATTAATTGTTAGACAATTATTGAAATAACAATTTTATTTAAAATAGACACACCATCCTAAACTCAATGCTTCTGTATTAATGATGTACAGAAACTGATTTTTAGACAGTATCAGACTAACATACAGATTGTATTTTGAGATCATATTTTCCAAATCCAGTTAAAACAAAGAAGGCAGGAAGAGATTTGAGGACTTTTGAATCCCACTCTGCATGCTGTAGTCAGTCTTCTAGAAAGGACAAAGTGAGAAAAAAGAGGCCATAAAACGTTTTCTTTTTTGATAATGGGAGAAAATTGTCCAGTTTCCAATTTTGTTGTTGACTTTGCTGATAAGAAATCTGCTGTTAATGAAACCTTTGATGATAACTAATTTAACAGTAAAAATGTGATTCATTGTCCTTTAATTTAATGCCAAAATTTACCCTTTTTACTGACATTTTATGAAAAAAAAAGTCTGTTTCCATTGAAAAGCCCCTAGGCAACAGTTTTAAAGGCTACAGAAAGTGGAAAGAGGGAAAGCAAAGATTTGGCAGGACACTAATAAAAAAATAAAAAGGTTGAAGCCAAAAGATCTTGACAATAAATATTCATCAAATGTTTATTATTTTTAGAAAAGTTGTGTTAATACACTTTTGCAGTGGCACTTCTGCCACTTATGCCTAACTCCACAGCTGTTACAACTATAGCACAAACTTTGGTATGTTTGGCCCTGCATCACTTCTGAAACATACTTGAGTACTACTGCTGTTCCAAAGACACGTAAAACTAAAATGCAAGGGACTGGGGAGAACTTGCCCAGCTTTAGATTTCTAAATGAAGCAACTAAGTTAGAATCTCCTGCTCCTTCAAGTACAGTAGAAAAGACAAGCACAGTTAGACTGCTAATTTTATGATTCAAAGGGTCTCCTGGAGATGTTTGTCTTCATTCATTAACTGTAGAGGAGACCTGTAACAGTTAAGCACCTAAATCAGACACCCCAGTTCAGCGCTTAAAAGTTCATCTGGGCCAAAACAGCTTAAAGATTGTCTTTACAACGTGACAACTGCAGCAGAACTGGGAACAAGACCTCCTCAAGATTATCGTCAGAAATGCTCCTGTACTGCTGAACGAACCAGTCAGGAAAAAAGGAAAATAACCCTCCCTTCCTCTCCAACTGCCTTCTGTATGGTCACAGCCAGAGAATGAAGTTACATGTAACCGGATCAGTGAGAAAGCACCATGTACAGCACAAACGATTCCCTGTGTCCAGTGCTAATGTACCCTTGACTGCTGGCTTGTCCCACACCGTAGAAGTGCTCTCACAGAACCATTTCAGGTCCCTCTGACACCCAGGCGCCCACTCCAGTGTCAATCCACACAGCACTGGCTCTCCCACTCACGCACTGCAGGTAAGCAGAGTAAGGGCCATCTAAGTGAGCTCAGTCTGAACGACACTAAGTTGCTTACGCTGGCACAAATCAGCCCAGACTGATATGTTTCATGTTATTTAGCTCTGCAGAAAACAACCTATCCCAAGAGGATTTGGTGCACATCTAGATGGATGAAGTATGCTCTATTTTCCAGGGATATTTCCACACAGTACATTTCTTCCAAGCAAATCTGATCAGAAGCCTTTGCTTGCATCAATACACTTTAGAAGAGTAAGATAAATCTGAAGATCAATTTGCATGTAAGCAAAAATATAAGGAACATGAAAAATGAAGAATATGTTGGAAACATGTTAATTCAGTATTTCATATCAAAGAGGTAGAATAACTGAATTCCTATTTTTAATTACTGTTTCATGTAGAACTATCACTTTAGCCTTAAATCCAGAATGAATGAGTAATTTAAAAAAAAAACAACCCAACACATCAAGCATAGCTTAGTAGGAAAGAAAAAGATAACTGCATTACTCTTCTCTAGGCCAAGCATTCTAGTGTTACGACCGAGGAATCCAACTGCTGTAACACAAATGATGCAAAAAGGAAAAAACAAATTCCAGCAGATTTTAGACTGGAATAAACATTTAACTGCTATGTTCCCCAGCACTGAATGAATGATGTTCTGAGGGTGGCAAATGAAGTACAACGTGTAACGTCACTACAATGTACAGTCCAATTCTGGACCTATCACACAGATGAACTGCGACTGAAAGGAATTCCCAATGCTTAGCTGAAACATTACTCCATGGATAATCTAAGATGCTTGGAATTTTCATGGTGCCCTGAAATGATATATTTTCCCAAATAATCTCATTAATTCGGAAAATGATGCTATCATCTAAGAGTTTTCATATAATGCATTTTATTTAATAAAAGTCCCTCAGAGTTACCATGACAACTACGACATAATATGATTGTTTTTCTAACACTCAGCACATTAAAGGAGAAACACACTCCTCAAGTCACATATGTTCTATTGTAAACTTTCAGTTTTGCCCTAACAGATGGGATGGCTGAATTACAATAGAACCATTTATGTGTGAGGAAAACTGCAATTTCTTCTTCAGTCCATGTTTTGTTTGTCATAGTAATTGATGCTGGGTCTTTTGACAACAACTTTTTAACCTGTAGAATTTTCTTACGCTATGCTAGTAATACTGATACTGCTCCTCATGCTATGCAATGCCTACAGAGAGAGAATACAAAAAATAGAAAATGTATCCCACGAAATGAATGAGCAACGATATATGTTTACCACGAAATACAACCTGACATTCATCTCAGTTCTGAGTAATTTTAGTGTCCTTGGTTCATCCTTGTGGACTCACCTTCTGCAACTGCGTGAAGCTTGCTTAATTCTCTCTCTGCTTTCTCAGAACATGGGTGAGCAAGTCCAACCACAACATGTCACCTTGCCATTTTTTTTTGCAACACACAAAACAAGTCAGCTTTTGCAAAGAAATTAAGAACACAAATATGAAATAATTTTGTATCCAAGACTTCCTATATTATTCACGTTTGCAAGTTGACATCGAGTCAGCTTTAGGTAACACTAAAACATTTTTACATATGACAGTTTCAGCCACAGTTCATACTCTTTTCTGTAACTAGGTGTCCTGAGAACACTTAAAAAAAAAATTCCCTCCTCCAAATAGAAATTATTAAAGTATACATAATTCTAATACACTATTTTGCTATTTTTAAGGTCTTTTAATGACAAGCATTCAACATCCCTACCCTCCCTGAAAATTCAATGGATATTCCAACTTTGTGCTAAACTGTCTCAGAATTATAAACTGCTGCTGATCATATAAATCAACAAGAACTGATTAATGTCTAATTGTTTGTAACACAACATGCTATAGAAATGAAACACACCAATACAGCATCTCTGGAAAGCTGTATATGATGGTCTGCTGTACTTCATTCAAATACCAATTTAATGTGTTAAAACACAGCACAAGTTTTCAAAAATAGGCAACAGAGGAAGATGTATCAAATAAGCGTTAAATCACTATTAACTGTATATGTATTGAACCATTAAGTTTACTTCTGGATAGAAAAATAATTATCAGCATGTATTCAAGCCAAGAGAGTCAGGGACATAAAGATGTTCTTTGCTAATGCCAACACAGATTACAGAAAACTACTTCGAAAGCTATCACATAACTGAAAAAAGGCCCAAGGACACAATGCTTTTTCCAAGTGACATAAAAAATTCGGTGGTTGGTGAAACCTAGCTCAGAGAAAGCAAAGCACAGACACACAAAACTTTTAAGTAGGAAAAATACACTGAGAATTATTATATTAATTTGGATAAATTACTTCTACCAAAATAGTATGAGGAAAAACATGACAGAATTGCAGCCTTGTCCATTCTGATCAAAACCACCCTTTTCTTTTGAAGGTATTTAAATATCTTCAAAATTTATTAATTTTGATAGTTCAAAAATAGCACTTGCACTATTTCATTGTTCCACCAGGAATGCAGACAAGCATCTTCCTACTCTGATGAGGGCTATATAGATTCTAATCTTCACTTTTTACTGCAGCCTACATTGCTTGCAAACTATTTTAGAAAAAGTGACAAAGGTGAATGGATGGATAATTAAGCTAATCCTTTATGAAGGACCAGATTCTGTTTGTATTAAAATCAACAGCAAAGTTGGTTTATCAGATCATAAATGCACACACTTTTAAAACTGGAAATACAAGAATTATCAATGGTCAATACGAATATTCTGCTGCAATAAATTCTGAAAATCCAGTGATAACACAATGAAAAATTAATGCTATGACTCTGAAACAACTGAAAGGAAAAAGGATTTTCTCAGTTGATTCAGTGAGGATTTAGGATCTCAAGGCTTTCCATTGCCTTAGCTAAACTTTTGGACATAAGAACATCAGAATTTATATTTATATTTAGATTATAAGTTCTAAAATTGTACTAACACTACTTCAAATCTTGAGCTACCCATTAGTAAAAAACTGTGTAGATCTTACATCTTCAACTTCACAGATGCCTTGATAGTGCCCATATTAGTAATTTTCTGTTTTTACAGAATTTGGGTATTCTTCAGAATTTTTGATTTCAGATGAAAAAGAGCATTTCAGCCCCCCC
>Ga0181612_175316_pt1 | contig 11758 bp, 8 predicted proteins | sample HoacroProtozoa21_FD_119630 | JGI IMG/M metagenome (GOLD analysis project Ga0181612, IMG submission 119630) | Hoatzin crop microbial communities from Cojedes, Venezuel. Combined Assembly of Gp0051906, Gp0051904, Gp0051908 | reverse complement strand
CCCCTCCCCCCCGCTCCCCTCCCTTCCCCTCCCTTCCCCTCCCCCCCCCTCCCTTCCCTTCCCTTCCCTTTTTTTTCCTTTCCTTTCCTTTCCTGAATCTGAGCACCTTCAGTTTGGGGTGCATTTACTTCAAAGGCTTGTGTGGTGATTAACACCTGCCTGCCCACAAGCCACTGCATTCATATGGGATTCATATGGGAGATTTCACGAATTTAACAAGAGAGCTTCTCAGATTCTTACTTCCTGTTATGAAATATTATTTTAATATTTTTGCCTTCAGGGAACTCCTCTGCTAAAACTGCAGTACCTATCTTTCCTCCCCTTGACAAAATGTTAGCAAGATTTTGAAGCACACAATTAGAAATGTGAGAATATACTCCTTACCATGTCTTTCATACACTCTGTGTGTTTGCAAATGTAGTTTGATGTTTCCTTGTGTCTGTTTAGTTCTGAAATAGTTATATTAATGCTTGCATACTGAGAAATTCAGAATAATAGTTTCTACTTTGGTGAAGATTTTAAGATCTTTGCCTGGAAGCACCAGCAGATACCGAGTAGTGTTGCTCTTTGGCAAAGAAAATCACCTGCCAAGTAATATCAAATTCAGAAAAAAGCCAAGATCACAAAAGGTGCAGATGTTTGCTTCAGGATAAATATATTACGGTCACAGGAGCATCATGCAGTGAATAGAGCACTTTGTTATTGTGTGCATTCAAACTAAAGTAAAACTTTCATTTTGTTTCCCCGTGAGAACTTGCTTTCAGCTTTTCTGACGATCAGTGCACCAATTAAGGATATCACTAGGAATAGTTTATCAATTTATAAACAGGTATGTGCAATCATCTTTACTTTTTCAAGTGTGACGTATTTCCAAATACACCTTGTTCCTCCATTAGTGTTTGCTTCAATACAGGTGGAATTGGTCCATTTCTAGATGAGAAAAACCTAGGAAAGAGAAAACTGGTTGAAAGTATGGTACAATGGGTCTCTGGACTCACAGGTAGCACAACAGGACGGAGTAGAAGTATTTAGACCCATAGTTTCATTGCAATTTCTAGTATTGTCATCAGCAAACTTGTTTCCCAACAAATTCACTGCTGAAACTGTTCATTTTCCTGAATTCTGTAGTACCCATTGTCGCAGCAAAATCTCTCATATGCTTCACCACTGCAATATCTGTATTTTGGCAAAAAGTCTGTAAAGTCTTCAGGGATTCTCTCAGTTAACTGACAATGTAGATGCAAGTTGCCTTCACACATCCTAGAGCATCCGAAATCTACCATACGCTCTACAGTCCACACTGCCTGGACTGTTCTTAAAGTTAATGAGTATTTTGGTATTTTGTGGGTTGGAAAATACTCACATTTAGCTTTTTAACCCCTCCTAACCGCAGACACTTTCTGAAAGCAAGGAGGAAGCAGTGGATTTACCTTTTTTTACAGTAGTGGTTCCCCAAGCTCTACTTCATTCTTCTGTGTGTTTTGTTTTCAACTCTAATTTGGAAATGTTCATTAATCCCAGCAGAATAGCTTCATATTCTTGTTTAGGATCTGGAAAGTTCCATGTTTGACCTTCTTTGTCCTCTTGCAAGAAGAGGATATCATGTTGCAGAAAGCCAACCAACCAACCAAATAACTGTATTATATAATACCAGCAGGAAACCATCTAGTGGCACAGTACTTGTGGACTTTCATAATGTTAGGTTCAGTTGTCCAACATGAACTTCTAATGGCTCATGTCAGAGCACGAAAGCCAGTCACATAGCTCCATTTCTAGCCTCCGGCAAAAAAGCCACAAGCAGAACGAGTCTCTTGTTCTTGTGGTATTGCTAGGTGGCAAGTAGAAACACTCCTACACGTAACCAGGGTTGCTTCTGTTTCTGCTTTTTGGGTTTTTGTCATGTTGTACAAATTGCTGTTGGAAAGTGTGAGTTCAGCTCCTGTCTTTGTATAAATCTCTGCAAGTAAAGCAGAGATCCAATAAGAGGATAAATAAACTACCAGGCAACTTCTGCAGAATTGAGGCTCCTATCTCTAACACTGACATGAAACCATCCCTCTAACAGCCTACTTGTCTGAGAACATGCAAGCACCTCTATTTTCCCCCACAAAGTACTAGGCAACCTTGGAACAAGACACAGGACACCCACAACCTAAGAGCCGCAACTGTTAAGCAACAGGCCCAGACTTCGCTCTTTCTAACCTGCAATCTTTGTATTGTACCTACAGAACAGTTCAGCCTCCACAGCAAAGCCCACCTTTGTGATGAAAAAGAGATGGAGACAGATCTTGGGGATTATGTTGGAGCAGTGGTCAGCCTTTCAGATGTGTTTTGCGCAAGTCACAGAAGATGTAAAATTTCAGTCTCCACCATACCTCCACAGTTGTCTAATGGCTTCTTTAGATTTTTCCCTGCTTATCAAGTCATCTGCTGTAAAATCACTTCATTGTAAGTAGAGCTGAGATTTGCCCAGCAGAGATCCTTAATTCCTTTTCTTGATTTGACCAGATAAAGATCACTTGACACCTGCCACTGCAACTGAGATTTTACTACGTCTTTCATCTTATTCTTTGTCTCACTCATTTAAAATACGAGCTGTCATGGGAAGCGACTGTTTTATTTTTTATTTTGTGTTTGATATAGTGCCTATGAAACCTCATCTTCTCTTAAGTCTCTGGCTCTGGCCTTTGGTGATACTGAAGAATGATGAGAATTGGAAAGGCAAATGTATTTTTAAAACAAAATTTCCTGCTCCTTCTCATTCTGAAATACATAGATCTCACTTTGCATAGCATTTTCATAAACAGAGAAAACTCTCTATAGCAATGAAATTAAGATACAGTAGTGCCCTGCAGAACACCCATCATACTTTCAAAGTAGACCATTCACTTACTGTAAAGGTTATTTCAAGAAAAGAATCCATTTATTTGAATGTATTTCCATTTTAATCAATATCCTTTAGAAATGGCCGCTTTCTTAGTCATGTAAGGTGAATTGATATAATTTTAAGGACATGTATTTCTTATCTAAACATTCTTATATGGCAAGGACGTATGTAAGATTGGATTTTCACCTCTGTCAGATACTAGTCAACAGCACTTTCTGTATGTTAGTACAACAAGAAGATCAGTGCCAGAGGCAATATTTTCAGAAGAGATGTTTCTGCAACACTGTGGTGACAAATCCTCATTTGTAATCCCAAGAGATCTCTTAGCAGCTCTGCAAAACCTTACTTTCCTCCTGAAAGCCTGAGCCACATTCCACCAAAGCCATCTGAAATACTTCCATTAACTTCAACAGATTTTCAATCAAGGTCTTATCCAAGATGAGTGCTTTCTTTTAAAGTGTGAATAGGATGTAATTACCCTTCATTGCATCAAATGTAGCAGAAGATGGGCAAGTAGCTTTTTCTGCTTGGGCTTGTACGTTTTTGTAACATTTGCAAGATGCTGACTTCTGCACACAGTTACTCTTGAAACACAATTACTCATATATAAATCTGCATATGTGTTTAAATGTCACTGGTAACAAGAATGTTTCTGGTAACAAAATTGTTTATCAAATATACATCAGAAAATGGAACATTAAATAACAAAACATTTAATAAAATATATGCTCAGCATTTTTACAGACAGCCTGGGCCTCGTGCAACAAACCCTGATGTAAAAAGAAATGCTATTTTTAATGTCTAAGGATCTGGATTAAACTCATAATTGGAAATTCTCAGATTTTTGCTTTCTTTACAATTTTGTAGTGTAGTTTTTCACTCTGGGACCAGACTGTATGTCTCTGTGTACGGAGCTCATAGACTGAAGTCAAGTGCGTTGACTCCTATGGGTTTCACGGGAGTCTGAAGAGTCTTTCCTTGAAAAAGTGCTAGTACTACTGATTTTTTATATATATATATGAAAGACATCTGAAATTCATTATAATGCTTAGATTTCAGGGGGATTATTAGTTTGATGACAAAGAATGCTCAAGGATGACAAGGATGATCAAAGTTATGAAGCAACTCTTCTATAAATAACAGCAAAGCAGACTGTGACTCAGCCTGAGGATATAAACTGTGGGAAGACAATAGTACTGGCCTTAGAATCCGGGATGATGACATGGCAAAGGTAAGCAGAGAAACACTTTATCTTTCTTTCTTTCTAGAATTCAGAAGTAGCAAGTGAGGGTACCAGATGGCAAAAGCAAAGTAAATAATAGCAGGAGAGAGTGAACCAGCCTTGAAGTTCCTTATGTCACTTCCCTGACTGCGAAGGGTACCAACGATCTGAGTGTGGTTACCTAAATAAAGGAGTATAATGACATTTGAGATGCACTAAGGTATCTGAGATATCCATATGGAACCATCCACACAAGACCTGTAGAAGAGCAGTACCTCTCTGGAGTGGTATTGGAGGCTGGAGCAAGAGCCTGGAGCATTTCCAGTGGTGCTGGAGATGGCCCAATGCTTTGAAATTAGTCTTTTCGTGCTACAGTTTCTCAGGATTCTGGGTCTGGTGGAAAAATCTGGGTGTGAAATCCTGCTTAGTACTCTTTCCTGTTTCTGGGTGGCAAATCACTGTCCTTCAGGTGTCTTGTGATATCCATGAAGTCATTCTCTAATATGCATAACGCAAATAGGAAACAACAGGTGGGTGCAGAGCATTCAGCAGCATGCAAAATCAGCATGACAGAGAGGTGATTTTTACCTCTGTTTACAGCATTGGTGAGATTGATATCAGAACACTTTTGAAAAGATACTGAAAAATTGTCAAGCATGCAGTGAAGAGCCAGAAAAAAATATTAGAAAATTTAGAGAAATACCTTGCAGTGAGAGATTTAAACTTCTCATTCTGTCTAGCATATCAAAGATGTATTCTAATATAACCTGAAAGTCAAAACTGAATGATTCAAAATGGTAGTCTAAAAGCAACAGCTTTGTTAGGAGGCCTAACCCTCCATCTTGATGTGACAACGCATCTTAACACAATTACAATGATTTATTTGTAGGCTGGGCCAAAGTTATGTGGCCCTTTCCTAAATCTGAAGAAATGTTTATAAAAGTGTTTATATACGTGATGCTCAAGGAATAACAAATACATAATTTTAGGTTTAAAAGAATTGCTGTTATTTTATTAAATGTTCTATTGAATGAGTGGTTGGGGTAATTACAGACATTCACAAGCAATTTCTTTTTTCCACCCAGAGAGACAAAAAAAAAAGAAGATATCTCATTTTTGTTAAGGAATGTTATTAAATTATTTCTCCTAGGATCTCATAGACAGAAAATGTATAAAATCTGCTTTCCAAGGCCACAGCAACTGAGTTTTCTTTTCTTTCCTGTTTCTCTCCTCATGAAATTCACAAGGAAAACTGTCATAACATTTCTTGGAAAACACTGTCAGTTATTAAAAGGGATTCAAGACTTTCAAATTCTTCCTTATAACAGCAACAAAACCACAGATAATTGCTCTTCTCCATTACCCTCTGAGCTTTGTTTTATTCACAGCATCCCTGCAGTAGTATGGTGTCTCTCTGGCTCCTCATCATCATGTGCTCGTTAGTCATTAACCAACTGCATCTCCACTGCTGGGGACCAGCAGTAAGAGCGATGCCCTGACACAAATGGCTCCCATGAAATATGGCTCCAGCTCTCTTCCCTGTAACACAACTCTGGTGGCAAAGGGAGCATCAAGTCACTGCGCCACTATGTCTCATAAATCCTTGCATCACATCACAGCTCTTTTCTTTCTTGTAGACAGACGTAAATGAGAAGGAAGATCACTGGCATCAAGTGGCAAGAAGCGAGCCAAGTCAGATACAGAAGCTGTACAGCCATGTTGGCACACAGTCGTTCGCAAGCCATGAGCTTGTACCAGATGACAGAGCCCAGTGCCACGTGAACCAAACCACCATCCGCCCAGCTTAGTGAATGCGTGAAAAGAGCTTGTGTCTGCTTGCACCTGGTGACATAAATATACTTGCTTATTTGGAAATGTGTTGTATTTAAAAGCAAGTTTCATATAATAGACACATGATGTAATTGCTATATAAATAGGAAGGTGGTTTACACACAAATATAGCAGTACCATTAGAGGTGATCATTAGTTACTAATATAAGAAGTTATTTGAACATTAGCATATTGTTATTCATAGCAGAATCCATTATGCGTTTGGTATGTAAGTAATAGCTTCCTTAATAAACTTAGAAGAATGAAGAATCTCTGTTCTGTAGATTGCAAAAGGTGGACAATAACTTTAGTGATTATTAAGGCCTGAAACTTTCTAACAATTATCCATATTTAGAAAGACTGTTTAGGAAAAAAAAAAAAAAAAGACATGAGAGCATTTTGACCTATTTCAAATAGAATTTCCACTCATATTAAAAACTGATGAAATTAAATAGATGGAAAAGAAAATGGAAAGAATAGAAGAAAGTGTTAAAACTCTAAAGATATGCTGAATGTGTCCTCCCAAAGAGCAGAAGCAATTAATTCCCTATTACATGTGCCTTAAAGGATTATATATTCATAAATTGACAACTCAGGAGTATCCCATCAAGATGCCAAATCTATCAACTATGACAGAAGCTCATATTTAAATCCCCCCTTATCCAAAAAGAATTATGTCACTCCACCAGCGAAACTGCACAAGAGAAGACTATAAACTTTTCTGATTCCAGCCAACAACAAACTCTGTTGTCATCTTTCCAATGTAATGATATCTTCCAGCTTAACACTTTATCATCTCACACCTTTTCTCTGATTTTTCCAACATTTTAAAAAAAGAACAAGGAGATGAAGTAGGCTTGACAAAGCACCAAGGAAGAGCTACTTTCTTACATAATGTTGCTTCTAGGACAGCGTCAAGGCCAGTTTTGCCCTTCAGTCACAGCTCTGTATGATTCATGTCATCGTGCCTAAACTAGGGTTTAATAAGAGCTTGGATGCTTTCAGGGATACAGCTGTGGCAGCACCAAACTAAACATGGATCACTAAAGCCATGTGAGATGCTGAAATAAGCCCAGGTCAAACAGTATGCTTTCCAGGTGTGAGTAAGTTTTAGAAGTAACTTGGAGATCCCTAAGTATGCATGACGTGCAACCATAGTCATACCCCAAGTCACCAGCTTCATGGATGTTGGGAAACTTACTAAATGCTGTTGGCAAAGTTTATATGAACCTTTCTATTTTACTTTCCTGTGTGATGCAATAAAAGAAACATTGTAATTTAATTTATTTTCAGCATTTCCAGTTAGATTCCAAATGATTTCCAGTATGGCAGCTAAAAAGAAAACAAGCTCATTTGGGTTAATGTTGACAAATAACAGAATTTAACTGTGATTTAGGACTCCTAATATTCATTGATTACTTCATTCAAAACAGTCCTTGAATAACCTCTTATAAAGTACAGAATTTAAATACTTCCTTCACTTTTCTAGGACTGCACTTAGGTCAATCACCTCCATTAATTTCTATTTCTTTAGGGTTTTCTTTACCTAGTCTTTTATAAGGCTCTTGATCATCTATAAATTATCTGGTTTACACATAATACATTGAAACTTCACTGATCTGGGACGCAGCATACACCTATGCCATCCTAGATAAGAACATCTGTAGGCGTTCATACAGTGTCAAGCTTACTGAAACAGCTTGGCAGAGAGCATGGCCAAAGAGGCCAGAAAAAAATTTTTGTGCAGGAAAGTGAACTCAGAGTGAGATAAAACATGAGGTTGAAGGTCATTTGCTACTCCTGAGTAGCTCTCTGTTTTCTGAAATAAACAAATGGGTCTGTTTGGTTTTATTTCCTTTCAAAGAGAGGTCCATTAAGCAAAAAAAAAAAAAAAAAAGGATGTCTACACAGAGAGAAACCTTTGCAAAGTGAAAATTGTTAGTTGCTTGTTCTCTATTGTACTTGTCTTTTCATTACTTTCCTTTAATTAAAAACAAAATTCTCATTGTCAACTCCAGTGATGCTTCTGCATTCATTCGTTGTAACTTTCTCAAGACAAACGATCCCCATCTAATTAACACAGGGGCAACTGTGTTTGAATTGGCTTTGGAAGAACAGGTTCAGGCCCTATCATCTTTTGTTACTTTAAACTCTCTGCTTTACAAACGGTGAAGACAAGATTACTTGGTGCTCCACAGCTCTCTCCTACCCAATTGCTAAAACAAAATGTTTCAATATTCTTGAAATGAAACATTCTGACACTATCAAAATGCCAGGAGAAGATTGAAATGATTCATTTGGACTTACTCCCATAAAAATGTCACTGAAATCAGCACATTTTCACAACACGTTTTGATTTGGGCAAAGCTGCATATTTTTTTCCCCCTTGGAAAATGATTGCATTAAAAACAACTGACCGGCTCTAATTACAACTCACTGAGCCTTTGCTCCAAAAGTCAAAGAAGTTAAAACACCATTTAGTGTGTATGTACCGAGAGACAGATTCTCCCTTACAGGTTGCTATGAAAAACATCTTTCTCCTCTGTGGGAGAGCTGGTATTTGATGTCCCTGGGACTGCAAGCTATATTCATCTCTCGTCTTAAAGTAGTGTTCACAATTTGTAAAAAAAAGGAAAAAAAAAAGAAAGATTGAAGAGTTTAATAAACAAGTCAAAAGCAAAGGCGAAGGGTACATCCCAACCCTTTGAAGAAAATTATCATTGACTTCTGAGCTTAGTTCTGGAAATGGAAAGCAGGACATATAAAGCCATGTCTGTACAGCACCGGGGTCTGAGCAGAGATCTTAGACAGGACCAATTTAGCCATCTTCCAAGCTGGAGTCAATACAGCCATGCGAGACCAGTCCTCTGTCCAAAGTAATTAAGCTGCTGAAAAGCTAGATTTTGTGTGACACCAAGGCATGCAACAGCTCATGTCCATCCTGAACCCTCCAGCCTGCTGCAGCCAGGTGGCTGCCCCTTGGGAGCGACCCCTGCCCCATGCTGATGCCCACAAAGTGTACAGACACCGTTTGTGGGAGCACCTGCTTGCTCCAGATGAAAAAGCACCACCAGATTTTCAGTGCAAACTGTAAAGCTCCGGTGCCCAATGCCATTTAATTGAGTAATATAAATATGGCCAATTAATCTGCCCATTTGTCTGACTGAAGTGCTCTGATTTCTTCATAAGGGAATGTCCCAGCCCCACCAGGTTTGTGGGTCACTTGGCCTCATCAGGGTGCCGGTGTCCCAGGAGATACCTGTCCAGTGCCAGTCTGAAGACCTGTCCTCTTTGCAGGGCTTCAACATCACACCTTGTTCAGAGCAGGGTCAGCTCTGCTGTCCTGCTGCACCTTCAGGGGCATATGCTGACTTATATCCTTCACTCAGTCTGGGCTAGGAGGGGTTTTATATTGCTGTTAATTTAGCTTGTCTCCATAATCACAGGTCCATTATTTTGGTTTGGGGCCTCCAGATAACTTCCTTTCCTTGGCAGGCTTTGGCTGTGCTCTTGGTTGACAGATGCCATGAAGATGAAACTAGGTCTGGAACAGGACCCTCAAGGAATACACCATCCACTTTACCCCCCTTCACCACATGTTTCTGTCACTGCAAATCCTGCTTCTATAAAAACAAATAAAACCTTCCCCGTTGGAGGGCCGTCTCTGTCTGTGAGCGACAGAGATGGGGGGAAGAGCCATGGCTGGGGAGGAGGTTAGGCTTTAACTGGTCTCTGGTTAATTCCTGTCTTCTCTCTCCTTCCCCAAATCCTTCTCAAAGTGGCAGGTGGGGCATGAGGTGAGAAGACACCAGTCACCTCCACAAGTTCCAGGGACGTGCACTTGTAAATCACTAATATTGTCTCACCGAGCAAAGCTTTGAATAAGGCCCTAATTGTAGCTTTTCTGTGTAAGAATAACTGAGTAGCTGGAGTGGCAAATAAGGAGGGGGCAATGAACATCAGGAAGTGCCTCTGGAGAGGTGGGGAGAGGAGCAAGGCTGGGTGGGTGAAAGGGAAAAAGCTGGGAAAGCAGTTGATAAAAGAAACATTTGTATAACTTTAGGGAAAATTCTGTGAGAGATTAAAACCTGCAAAAGATTAAAGACGAGTAAAGAGCTCCAGACACTGAGCAACGCTCCAGTTCGGTGTCTGGAGTCTTTGACAGAATATGTGATACATCAGCCCCCACACAGACTTTTTTTAGATAAGCATGATCTTTTCAACAACCATGAAATTTCCAGGCAAAGCAAGAATGCTGGAAAGCCACTCAGCACCGAGCAGCCCGGCACGGGTATACTGCTGCCATCCTGGCATGCCTGCCAAGCAAGGAAGCACCCATCACAATACCCTCTGTCCTCCTCCTCCCTCCTTCTCTTCCCCATCCTGCCCCTTCCCTCTCCTTTTTCACCTGGGGAAGGTTTGGGTTCACTCTGCTGTGGATTGGGTGATTCATCACTTGCACAGATATGGGGAAAAAAGTTATATTTATATATATATGTATGTATATATAAAGGGTGCTTCTAAAAAAGACGGCAACAGACTTCTCAGCAGAGCCTGTAGTGACAGGACAAGGAGAAATGGTTTTAAACCAAAAGAGCATAGATGTAGACTAGATATAATTAAGACATTTTTTAGGATAAGGGTGGTGGAACACTGGAACAGGTTACCCAGAGAGGTGGTCGATGCCTCAGGCCTGGAAATGTTAAAGGTCAGGTTGGACGGGGCTCTGAGCAGCCTGATCTAGTCGAAGATGTCCCTGCTTATTGTAGTCGGGTTGGACCTTTAAGGTTCCCTTGCAACCCAAACCATTCTACGATTCTATGATTCTGTGATTCTATCTAGCCTGCTGGGGCAGCTAAGCTCTGAAGAGACAAAGGTTTGACAGATGTGCCAGCGTGCACGGGATCCATAAGGCTTTTGAATAGCTACCCGGAGGGTGCCAAGAGCCTGCCATTGGCTGCAGAGTTGTTCTCTGCTGTCCACATCTTGGTTTTACAAATAAAGTGTTTCAAAGCTCAGAAATGTGGGCAAAAAATAGACAGAAAAACCTGATATGAAAGATGGGTGGAATCAGACACAGGAACACCTGCCTGAATCTTCAGTGGTCTCATACATCAGCTTCAGTAAGCAGGAACTGGATATGTCCATGATGACAGACAGTTCCACAACCTAATAACATCAGAAATATAACCTATATTAGACTTTTTCTGTTTAATGAGGCAGTAATATCTGATCAATATGGTTACGATGCCTGAACCCCAGTCCTCAGCTCCCTTCCACACCACTTGAAGTGCCATGATCCCTTAGAAAAAGTCAACTTCTCCATCTTCCACTTCATAATCCAAACACATGACCAGTAATTCTTAAATAAAATGAAAAAACAAACAAACAAACCTTCTTATACTTAAATGGACAAATAAATATAGATAAATACTCAGCTGCTTTTCTACTGTCTTATTCATGTTTGTATAAATAATTTAACAGAAATCTCTATCAAAAATAACAGAAGCTTCTCCGGACTTTCTATCTTCTTGAATCTCACGCAGCAAAATTTAGGGATCTTTGACTTGGAATTTATGTCTGACTTACCACCAAGTACCATCACCTCTGTTGGTGAGAACAGCCTGAATTATTGCTCTGGCTATGAACTGGACTAGATGACCTCATAGGTCTTTTCCAGTCGTACTTTCTGAAAGTCAATTAAAGGCCGCTGTCAAAACCCCACCTTTGTGTATGCTGCCACAAGGGAGGGCGCATTTCAGTTTGCAGTCAAGGCGCAACACTGGGATACGTAAAATTAAATTTCTATCCTTCCTGCT
>Ga0181612_150467_pt1 | contig 11758 bp, 5 predicted proteins | sample HoacroProtozoa21_FD_119630 | JGI IMG/M metagenome (GOLD analysis project Ga0181612, IMG submission 119630) | Hoatzin crop microbial communities from Cojedes, Venezuel. Combined Assembly of Gp0051906, Gp0051904, Gp0051908 | reverse complement strand
TGTTTAGTAGAGGAGGAACTGAATTAATCAGACTGTCTATGTGAAGGAATAATTGGAATATTCTCTGTAAACAGGAGTGTTTGTGGCAGAGCTAGCTACTTAGGTAGCAGGTCTCACTGTATGTATGAGAAATGTATTCTCCAGAGTTGCGGTTTTCATCTGTTCGTTTGATCTAAAATGGTAAAAGAAGTTTGTAATTCAGTCTGGGTGTCTGACTGGGGAGCAGAACTACCTTTATTGTCATGACCTGCTTTCAGGTGATGTCTGTTTGGGAGAGCTGTGTTACCATCTGGAAATACCTCTGTTTCTCCACCGAGAAGTGTCGGTGGGGTATGACGACTTCAGTCCCAGTGCAGGAGCCTGCAGTGAGGTGGGAGCAGTGTGCATCACAGTCTGCTCACAGTTCCGTCTCTTGTGTTCTGGTCTTTTACGAGTCGCAAACAGCTAATTTGGTTAGGGTATATCATACCACTTGCTGGGGTAGAAGTCACCCTTTAATAGCTGGTGGTGTTACAGGACTCCTCGCTGTCCTCACAGCAAATGTGCTTTAATACGACAGGGACTGGAGGGACAGTCCCCTGAATGGCACCTGGAAGTCAGGTGTCCTAGGGACCACTGCGGCTAGGGATTCTGCACGCTGTGAAATACATTACCTTTGCGTTGATGCTTTCGTTTTATCATCTCTCCATCCACACAGCTTTGGATGTGAAAACGTGAGGTTTCACATGTAGGGCTGTATGATGTGAGTGAGAGCAGAACTGGGAAACACAACTTCAATTTAATTGAGTCTGCTGGTTTCTAAACTTGGAGTGGAAACCAGCTTGTTCTTTTTGAGCCTCTTTTGAGTATACATTGCATTGGAAATTAAAAAGTAATTAGATTCAATTTGTCACTGCGGTAAGCGGTGCCAAGTGTGAGTACACATAGGGACCAGATTAATGAGTGTTACAGTTCTATTTTTTCAGAAAGGAGCCTTAATTCAAGTTCCTCACTGTAGGACTTAGTGGGGTCTTCACTAGAATTTCAAATTGCTTGTGGCTCTCAGCTCAGACCTCAAGTCTGTGTTCCATTTGTTTTAATACTTGAATGCGAATTCTCTGGTTTTTATCTAATTAATGTTCTGTGGCGCAAGCCAAGCAAAATGTTGCAGTACAGTCTTCTCTAAAATCTGTGAATGTTTTCTCATGTTTGAATTCTGTATGTTGGATTTTGATTCTGTTGTATCTATTCACTTCCTAAGAATTATTTGCAATATCCATATGTTTGCAAAAAAACCCAACCCACCCGAGCCCTGCATATTTGCTGGGAGTTGATGAAAATGCTTGCTTCCAATTTCAAGCAATGAGGAAGAGTTAGAAATTATTGAGAACATTAATTCCTTAAAAGCGCATTACTGTTTCTTATATAAATAATTTAGAAAATTAGAAACCCGTGAGGTGGAACTTCCCTGCCTTTCAGAAATAATGAAATCTTAGGCTTCCCTTTTTAAACAGACAATACCAAGGTACTTTTCACTTTGTTTTAAAGTTTTTATTGTTTAAAGAAAACACTTTTTAAAAATTACAGACATTCTGAGAACACTAGAACCTAGTGGTAGATGTCCCTGCTCATTGCAGGGGGGTTGGACTAGATGACCTTTAAAGGTCCTTTCCAATCCAAACTATTCTATGAACTTGTTTAGGAGCTGTACACCATTATAAAGAAAAAAAAAAAAACCCTATATAAATCTTTCACATCAGAAAGGAGAGAATAAGCGTAATTTTGGTGTCTTATAGCCTTTGTGGTATTTTCAAAAGCTAATCTGAAGAGAATGCTGGAACATTAAATGCAGTTGGAGGCAGTGGCAAGGTCACAGGACTAGGAGTCAGAAAATCTAGATTCTATTCTTGGCTCTGTTGCTGACTTGTTGCCACCCAAATTCGCTACAGCCCAAGATCCTCACATGCAAGGTGAAGCATAATGATACTTAATTTGGGAGAGTACTTAGAGCCCTGTGGGTAAAGAGTACTGAGGATTATTATTGCATTTCTGTTCCACAGAGGAAGTCATGAGCCAAAACAACAAAAAAATAAAAACCTAAATAATACTTTACTGTATTTTAATTTTTATTTTTCCTAGTGAATTTATTAATTTTGATGTATTTAACACAACTAAGTCCTCTAGAGAAAATTTGACTTTGCATATTTATGTAACAATGCCTGCTTAAGGGGAACATATTTATAGATAATATTTTTAAGGCAGTCTTACTAATACAATGTTTATTCATTCAAAGGGCCCCCTTTCAAACATGAGGAACAGAGATACTGGCTCACCCACTCAGGTAAATGCAGAGCAGCCGAGCAAGAACAAGAATCCTAACGTAACGTGGCTCTGTGAAGAAGAATCCTTCAGCGACATAACCACTCCATCTTATAAAAAACCTCTCTACGGCATCTCACACAAAATCACGGAGAAGAAGAACCCACCAGGAGCAGAGCAGTTTGCTTCTTACGAGTTGTTTGAAAAAATCAACCCCAGCAGTCCCTCGCATCTTCGGACTTTGAACGATCAACGCAAAAGGGACTCAGCTGCAGCCATCGCTGTAGCAGCGGCCGCCGCAGATTCTGACCCAAATATATACTCTTTGATACAGAAGATGTTTTACACGCTTAACACCCTCAATACCAATATGACTCAGCTTCATAGTAAAGTTGACCTGTTGTCTCTGGAGGTTAGCAGAATTAAAAAGCAGGTCAGTCCAGCAGAGTCCGTTGCAGACTTCAAGCCTCCCCCGGAGTACCAGCTGACTTCTGCGGAGCTCAAACAAATCATGGATCAAAGCACGTCAGGTGGAGACTTAGCTTGCCGGTTGCTCGTGCAGCTCTTCCCAGAACTCTTCAGCGACGACGAGTTCAGCAGAAGCTGCAGTGCATGCGGTTTTCTTAACAAGAGGAAGCTTGAGTCCCTTCATCTGCAGCTTATCCGTAACTACGTGGAAGTTTGTTACCCTTCTGTGAAGAATACAGCTGTGTGGCAGGTGGAGTGTTTGCCTCAAGTCAATGATTTTTTCAATAGATTTTGGGCTCAAAGGGAAATGGAAAACAGTCAGCAGAATGTGCAGTCGTCCAGTTTTTATGAGACTGAGCAGGTCGAATCCTCTCATTTTATGGAGGATAAAGAGCAGGAGGAAGCTTTGTCCTTGGACAGGAGTAGTGCCATTGCCTCAGATTACATGCTGGATGCTCAGGATCTCAATGAATTTTTAGATGAAGCTTCTTCTCCAGGGGAATTTTCTGTTTTTTTGTTACACAGATTGTTTCCGGAACTCTTCGACCACAGAAAATTAGCTGAAAGGTACAGCTGCTTCGGAGACTCTGGAAAGCAACTGCTGGATCCTCATCGGCTTCAGATAATCCGTAGGTACACTGAAATTTACTTTCCAGATGTGCAAGAAGAAGCAGCCTGGTTGCAGCAATGTGTTCAGCGAATAAACGATGAGCTTGAAAATACCTATATGGATGGAAGTGAATGTGATCAGATGAGAGATGACTGTTACGATTCTTCCAGTTTACCAGATGATGTATCAATCATAAAAGTGGAAGACAGTTTCGAATATGAAAAACCTGGCAGACGCTCAAAAAAAATTTGGCTCGTACCCATAGACTTTGACAAACTTGACTTTCCCCCTCCCGATTTTGATGTCCCTGTCCCGGATTACCTGTTGAACAAAGAACAGATCAAAAGCATATATGAAAGCAGTCTTTCCATAGGAAACTTTGCCTCTCGGTTGCTTGTTCTCTTATTTCCCGAACTGTTTACTCATGAAAATTTACGGAAGCAATACAACTGTAGTGGATCTTTAGGCAAGAAACAGCTTGACCCCACTAGAATTAAATTAATTCGACATTATGTGCAGATACTGTACCCCAGAGCAAAGAACGACAGAGTGTGGACATTGGAGTTTGTTGGGAAGCTTGACGAGAGGTGTCGACGAAGAGACACAGAGCAACGGCGCACGTACCAACAGCAACGGAAAATCCACGTGCCGGGGCCCGACAGGAGGGAATTTCTCAGCTATGCAATAAACCCGGAGAGGTTTCGAGAAGAATTCGAGGGGCCGCCGCTGCCACCGGAACGAAGCAGCAAGGATTTTTGCAAGATACCACTCGACGAACTTGTCGTTCCTAATCCAGACTTCCCTGTGCCTTCTCTGTATTTGCTGTCTGATAAAGAGGTAAGAGAGATAGTGCAGCAGAGCCTGTCGGTCGGCAACTTTGCTGCCAGGCTTCTCGTAAGACTCTTTCCCGAACTCTTTACTCCGGAGAATCTCAGACTGCAGTACAACCATTCAGGTGCTTGTAACAAAAAACAGCTCGATCCGATCAGACTGAGACTGATCCGTCATTACGTGGAGGCAGTTTACCCCGTGGAGAAAATGGAAGAAGTATGGCATTATGAATGTATACCGAGCATTGATGAAAGATGCCGGCGTCCTAACAGAAAAAAGTGTGATATACTGAAAAAAGCAAACAAAGCAAAAAAGTGACATGCTCTTTAAATTCCTAAGACTTTGACCACTAAATTATTGTCAGGATTATGCTTTGGCTGAGGGGCCTGTCGGGAGCTGAGGGTGCTCAGCATCTAGGACAGTCAGGCAGTAAGTCTGGTGCAGTTTAATGTGTGTGTTGCATCTGTGTGGGCACTGCAGCAGTGGGAAGTGGCTTACTACGTTTGTACATGCGTAAAGACCGTAAGTCATTGGTGACAGAGCTATCAAAGACTTGCTAAGAGAATGGTTTTCACTGGTGCACATACATGTATTGAAACTGTATTACTCCACTCCCCATTTCTGCATCTTCCTTTTTTATCACTTTCTAATAATAAAGAATTTTTTTTTTTAAATTGTGCTCTTCAGGGGCAGTTTTTCATTATACCCTTATAAACAGTCTTGTTAGGTAAGTCGGAGTTTGAAATTTAAAGTTGATTTAAATTTGCAAGTGCCATGTTCATTGGAAATCATTGGAATATTAGACTTTGCTTCTACAGTAATTGCAGCTTCACATTTGTTTTGTTCTTGATGATACTGAAAATAATAATGCCATGTCAAAGAATGGGTCAGAATGATGTCATTTGCATTTCTGACTGTTGCCCAGGTTTTATTTCTAGAACCAAGAATTACTGTTGAAGAATTGAGACATGAGCATAGACACAATGTGAATGATTTTTTTTATGCTGACACCACAGCTTGATCCTGCCCCTGCAAGTTCTTTGTTTGTTCTGTCCAGTGTCACTGCTGGCGTGACTGAGGATGGCTCGTCTGAATAAAGCCAGCAGAACAGAGCCAAGCCCGTGCCCGTGGAATGTCTTGCCATCGCCTCTCTTGCCTCTCTATTTGTAAAATAACAAAGACAACAACAACAAAAATACCCGAAACAAGAACTTAGAAAAATTTTAGCCCTTCCTCTCTGTCAAAATCATCATTCCAAAGGTTTCCAGTATTCATACTGAATTGCATATATAAAAAGTACGTGCAAAGGTTGGTTTTGTGATGAAATGAGGTGTTTCGGGGTCCCCACGTATGAGCTGTGGTAAAGTAACTTATTCTTTGCGTGAATGCAGCACCATCTGGATATTTCGGGTGTAGGGATATTGAACTCTCTCACTTTGCCAAGTTGATTTAGTGTAATTAGTAGCTATTGGGAGGCATAACTGTGTATGTATAACTTAGGTTCATACGGTCAAGTTTGCATCATTAATATGTTAAGTCTAACAAAGTCCACCCACAATTCAATGTGAATTTGCTGTATGATTTGTCACTGGAGAGTGCTGCTTTAAAACTAGTTTTCCTTCTTGTTTTTTCTTTTTCTTTTAATACTGATAGAAATGGTGAGAGAGAGTCAAACATGGATTTTTAATGCAGTAAAGACAGTGATCGCTTACTGACCGTCGCTGGAACACCTCGGAGCAATTGTTCATGTTCTCTGTGGTCCTTTTTTGTTGTTTACTTAGATGGGTCGTAGTATCAAATTTTAAGTCAGTTCCAGTGTAATTTTCTATTTTAGCATTTGTAAGAAGGTACAAAATATTTGATATTTTTACTTCAGATTTTTAGAGTTTATTGTTCTTAGAGTCATATTGATCCCTTTCTTTTAAAAGCAAAACAAAATGTTTTTTCTTAATGGCAAGAACTAGTAAGAGTATTAAGTTAAACTGGGAGTAACTCATGATAGATCGTAGCATTTGCTGATTTCCCCCATATGCTAGCAACATTCTCAAAGAATGTATGAAGAAAGTCATGAATGTACTAAATAATACACTGATACAGTTTATATCCATTTAAATGTTTCCTGTTGGTTTAAATAATAGCAGACCATGCACAAAATGGATATCAGAGCAAATATGGCTATAATAAAATGAAAACATTTTACCAAAGATAAAGAACTGATACCACAACGTCTGCATCTTATCTTTCATTTTAGTGTGTAAATTTAGCAAATTGAATGTATAAGAAGTCAAGACTTTCTCTTGTAATTGTATGCTACCTAGCGCCTCTGTGAATTTTTTTACATGCACTTTTATGGGAGATATAAAATGACAGAGGTTATTAACAGCTGCTTAATTTGTTGTTGCGAATGGCTGGCCAAAGGTAAGAAATGTAATTATGTTTTCTTATCTTAATGTCGTACATGTTTCACCACTTAATGATGTCGAAGCTCCCAGAAGAATTCGATATATATTAAACTTTTGTACAATTGACAGATGTTACTAGCTAGCATGCAAATTTGAGACATACTGGCTTTTACTGTAGATGCTGACATTAAGTCAAAAAATCAGTCCATTCATATTATCTACTAAGTAGTGAAAAAACAATTTTCACCTTTCAAAATTACATTTTTGAAAGCGGGTATAGAAAGATTTTCATTGGTTTTTTCTCTTTATGTCTGTCTGATTGCTGTGTACATTCCTTTTATCTCACTCTTCACAACCCTTTCATAACTCGTTTGATTGTATGTTTTATAACTGGTATCAAGAAGACACAGACATACGAATAGTGACGTAGTTCACTAACGAAAGCTCTTGCAGTGCATCTGAAGTACAGCCACTTCATCCAGTTGGTCAGTCTTGTAAATAAATTAAAGGTATATTATTTTCATACAAGAGGAATGTTGTCTGGTGATTGCTTGAGTACAAGCAGGAATTTTTTTACTATAAAGTCTGTTACTAAGATCAGAGATAACCTTAGCTAGTCAGACAATACATAAATGAAAATACCCTGGTTTGCTGCAGCCATTTAAAAAGATTTTTCTCTTTCAGAGTTTTTTTGTTTAAAAGAGTAAAGTTGTCATTTTGAAAGTGTCGCTATGATAGGAAGATTGCTAGATATTGAAGTGTTTGGAACATACATAGCCATGCACACACTGGCTTCCTATGGATGAACATTACTTTCTACCTACCAGGTCAGTAAACCCTGTTAAGGTGAACATCAACTGTCTCTATCTATTTCTTATAGTTTAAATATATCGGCTTTGGATAAGCAGTGAATCGCCCACTTCTTAACGGCTTTCTAAAGGAAACAATGTAATAGATCATAGCTCTGTATTTTTGCGTCTTACCCATTTTCTACAAATTAAAAACTTACTTAGAAGCTCTGTAAAAGATGTAAACCAGCACATCAAAAGGGAGATCGAGTATGCATCAGTTTGTTGCCTGTTAACTGTATTCAGCTGACAGAATCAACAAGTTTGCAAATGAGAAAAATCTTGAAGTCAACCGCTGTGTTATGCTGACGCATCACAGCTACCGGTGTTTCATGTCCTAGCAAATGTTTGTGACTGTTTTTTATCTTTGAAACACATATAATTTATTTCTAGTTACATGGTTTTAAATCTGTCATTTGTCTATTTTCAATTATTGTTTGATATTGAAATTATGTTATAGCAATGAGAAACAGAGAATTGTGTGCTCGATGCTCCACAGAGGCACAGCAGGTCTAATTTCATGCTGGAAGGGGCTAATATGAATTCTACAGCCCCAAGAAGCACAGACAATAATATGCAGGTTTTATTCATAATTTATTCAGATTTTGTTTCACTGACTAAAGGGATGTGAAACAGCTGGAAAATTCAATTCTTAAGCGTGCCTGTACTGAGGATGGGGCATAAATTGACGAGTGTTCTTGCTTACAGTGCACGCTTTAGTTGATTGCACATCAAATCTATGGGAGAGCAAGTGTGGTAGGTTCATGCCTGTGATTTTTCTGAGTAAATCAAATTAACTCCATCACTGTCACTGCCAAAATTTCTTCATTTCCTCAGTTTGATTTTCTGATTTTTTCCATTGTTACTGCAACTCCGTTGGCACCAACGGAGTTACGGGGGTTTTCTCAGGAACATGCTGAAAGCATCTTTTTAAATATGCTTGAAGTTGTTTAAAATGAATGAATAGGTGAAATGATGGTTTAGTTCCATCTCTTAATTTTCTCTTGCAGTCGTCTTTGCTAAGAAAAACAGGAAAAGAAAGGAATCCCCATTTGTTTGTCTTCATTCTTTCCTATCTACTTTTTTGTTCTGGTAAATCCTGAGATAGATAAATTTCTAGTAGTAACAGTGCTTTCGAAATCCTCGTTTTAACCCCTCCATTATAAACGTCATTCATCTAAACTTCTCACTGGTAGTGATAGTTTCTTACAGAATACATAATAGTCGTTGTTATTTTTGTCACAGCTTGTATAAACCCTGTTTTGAGAGGTCACCTTTCCTGCAGCAGAGCGCTGGCTGAAGGAGCTGCCCTGGGCTGGCCAGTCCCAGAGCTGGAAGCAGATGTCTCCTTGCAAGATCAAAACTCCATCGTATTCCAACATTTTCCTTATAGCTCATCTGACTGGCTGGAGATTAGCCCCTATGCTGTCTTGTTTTTATCCAGCATATTCCTTTTCATTTTTGTAATTTTCTAGATGCCACCTTTTCTAGTTGGTGGCCAGAAGAGCCTGTGACTTAGGCAGACCACCTGCTTACTCCGTTTCCTGATGTGTTCCATGAGGGGGCTGTCCTCCCCACTGAGCATTTTTCTTTCATTAACAGTGAAAGAAGACAAACAAGAACTTTTATTCTCACAGGAAGGCAAGAGTTGTCACAGAAGGGAAATAGAGCTGTTCTGGACAATATGACATCTTCTTTTCCTACTTCTCCCCTTTCTCCCCCTCTCCAAAGGCAAACATAAGTAGAACAAACCTGTTTGTGGTTTTTTTTTTCACTAAGTTGTCCTTATTTTCTTTTTCAAAATTTAGCATGACTTCCTAGCCAAAAAATGGGTGAAACCACTGTGTATCCAATCACACTAAAATTTGTGTTAATAGATGGAAATAAATTGTGATGGCTGAAGACTGGAGGAAGATCAGCTAATTAGTATCTGCCCACACACACAAATGTCAAGTAATCATTCCCAGTTTTCTTGTCAGATTTCATTATGGCAAATCAACTGTTTGTTGTTGTTTCCAGAAGCATTTTGTAGTGCTCTGTGTTAGTGGTCACTTCTCTGGGAGGCAAAATGCTCCTTTGATCGTTACCCTTTCAGGAATGTACCACTCGGGTTAGCTCATAAGGTAGTGTGCTAGCAAGGTCTACAAATGTTGCCTGTGAAAATAAAATCCCGAGGTGCCTGTCAGCAGTAGAAATGAGTCACTCGATAGGATCACATCCTACATTTGAGATCTGATCGCTTGTATCAATCCAACGAATTTGGGTTTATGTCATGTAATGCTGTCCCTTGTCTCTTGCTCCCTATCTCTCCTTGTTCCAAGAATTAAAAAGAACCCCAGGGTCTCCTTGAAGTGCTTATCTGTACGTGCATTGAATACTCAAGCGCTGGAAACTGAAGAATGTTTTAGCTTCAGCAGTACTCGGGTTTGCGTGGCTCCTGCACCCCCCTTTTGCATTCCTTTCCTCACGCGTGCTGTCATAGAATGACCACCGCAGCTGGCCTGCGCAGGCTGGTGAGCACTGTAATTTGGTAGGTGCTGAAGGTAGGCTGTCCTGTTCTGACGTGCCATTACAGAAAAAACCCCAAGAAACAAAAATACCCCAAAATAAAACCCGGAAACACTTTGGTGCTTTTCTCTTCTATGGAAAAAAGAATTGCCTGTTATTTTGGGGGCTCAGCGTATAACCCCCCTCTCTCTGTGTTGATCTGCAGACAGCAGCAGAACGCGGAATCTGTTCAGGAGTGTCGGTATGTGCCTGCTTTAGCTGACCAGGCTGACTCTTCTGCCAGACGCGAGTCCAGCTCCTGCGTGAGCCATTCCTTCCCCACTATTCCTTCAGAGGATCGTCCCGTGCCCTGCCCCGTGGTGCAGGCTGGCCCACGTACAGCAGATGCTGCCACACGTAACGTTGCTCCTGCGGCAGGTGGAACACACAAAGCTGTCGGGTAATGCTGCGTGCTACGCCAGTGACAACTGGGTCCGATACCCACTGCCGCACGGTGCCTTCCTCTCACAGGACCAGGCAAAGTCTTCTGGGTCGGGCCATCCCTCCATGCAAGGTGTGCTGGCTGTTCTGGGCTCTGTGCTTGACAACCCGCGTAAGGTTGGATTCGTCTGTGGTTAATGCAGAGGTGGCCTGGGCAGCATAGTCATCTGGGCAGCATAGTCATCTGGGCAGCCTGTGGTGAACCTGTCAGTCACTTCTCGAGCCATCTGAACCTCCCTTTATGAGCTCTCAGCAGTATGTCCACAAGGAAGCCTCTTCATGTAGTTCGTGCACTGTGCAGACCAAGAATGGCAGACGCCCCTGTCCTGGAGCAGGAAATTCATTACAGCAGTGACACAAGGGCAGAAGTGGCCATTGCGTACCCAATTCACTCTCAGTGCACTGAACTCTGAGCAGGAGGAAAAGCATTTGTGTGTCTCCAACCACTCAGTACACAGTGGCACTAAAGACTTGGTCGTCGATTAGTGGCAGATCCTCTGTTTTGGGAAGATTGTTAAACCTTTTGTTGGACCACTTCTTACTACTTTGCCATGTCATCTGACTGGACACTTGATCATGTTATCAGATGGAAAACATCATCTTAAATTGATGGCTGATGAAGGGAAGACGCATAGCTGATTCCCAGATAAGTTTATTATGTATGCTTTACATACACAGAGTCTGTGAGCCAAGGGGTGTCCAAAAGGTCTGGCAAAACCTGTGGCTGTGATGTCCTGTTCCTACACCTCTCAGGATGCATGCTGGCTCTGCTCGCTCAGCACTTGTGTCAGTCATTAACCAAGCCTTGCCTTTCTTTAGCTCACAGTCCAAATGTTTAAAGGCTGCAGAAACGAGCACAACCTGCTCAGCAATGCCCGGCCCCAATAAAAAGGTCTGGTCAATGGAGAAGCTTATCCAGGACAAATCAATGTAGGCAAGCGGAACAGCTCCTCACCTTCCTGCTGTCATAATTTTCCTCTGAGATCACCCTGCCTGTGACTGAAGCTTTCTTTTCTGAATCCAACAGGTACAGGTCTCTCTCCAGCCGCTTCAATCCTGAAGCCACAGAGAGTGCTCTCACCGATCACGAGACTCCTTAGGAAATCTGTCTTTTCCTTTACTTTGCTGATACCACGAGTGGATCAACACTTAAAACCTATGAAAGCCGATTGCTACCTTCATCTGTCAATGAAAACTTGGTTTTGGTGGCAGTCACAGAATCACAGAATGATTTAAGTTGGAAGGGACCTTTAAAGACCATCTAGTCCACCCCCGCTGCCATGGGCAGGGACACCTTCCACTAGACCAGGTTG
>Ga0181612_108651_pt1 | contig 11758 bp, 17 predicted proteins | sample HoacroProtozoa21_FD_119630 | JGI IMG/M metagenome (GOLD analysis project Ga0181612, IMG submission 119630) | Hoatzin crop microbial communities from Cojedes, Venezuel. Combined Assembly of Gp0051906, Gp0051904, Gp0051908 | reverse complement strand
GTGGTCGTGGGAGTCGAAAGAGTGCGGGGTTTGCGCTGTTTTGCTTTGGGTGGGTTGTCCGAGGTGGAGCCGGCCCGCGCAGGTTTCTGTGAGCGAGCCGGTGCGCGTCCCGCGTGTGAACGTGCGGGAGCTCCTCTGCTGCAGCAAGGTCGTGTGGCGATTGCCACCTGGTCCCCTTGCATCCTGTGGTGGGAAGAATAAACGTTAAAGGGGTGGAAATAGGCACTCTGTTGGGTTGTTTTCGCACTGAAGTGTTTCCTTTGTATGGTTTTGTGTGAGGCTCTTTGCAGCAGTCCTGCCAGCATCAAAATCTTGGCTCTGTGGAGGTCAAGACTTGGGAAGCAGGGAGAGTTCAAACCTTGCTCCTTGGCTGTAGGCTCCAGCATGCAGTGAGCACCCGGTCTGGGGGAGAAGAGGAGCAAGCCTAGATGTACGCGCATTCGCCGCTCTTCGTTTTTACAGCAGAATTTTTGTTTCTTGGGACATGCGGTTTGCAAGCAGGTACGTGACCGCTGTGTTGTACCTCACGTGGAGGGTCCAGCTTCGTGGACGTGTGAGGACACGCTCCTGGTGCTGGTGGTTGCGTGGCTGAGGAGAGGAGCCGGTGTGCATCTGTATTTCAACCTCTGGGAGAAGAAATATCCCCCAGCAAGCATCAGTCCCTTCGAGACAGGGCTCGCCTGCATCACTCTGCGTGTCCAACTGGTGGTCCTGCGTGTCCATATTAAATGGTACACCAGTATCAACTGGGACCCTCCTTTGATGTTTTCTAGATGTCTTGGTTAGCTAGTGAGCAGTGCTGGGTTCTTGTGGTAACACTGAGAAAACAAGGGGGAAGAGTGTTGGTTTTATTTGGTGAAATCAATATTTAATTTATTTTCTCTTGAACTGTGAAAGGCTTGTGTGCTTTGCAGCGTGTTGGCTAATTATCTTGAAATGAGGAGCAGGTCTCTAAATGTGAAGGACCCAGAGAAGGAACACAAACACTTCCGCTGTACCAGCGGTGGAACAATAGCTCATCGCTGGGAGGAAGGGATTGCAGAAAAGCAAGCGGACTTTCAGAAATAGGGGGTTTATTTTCTATAGCTTACTATTTATATTGCACTCAGAGGCTCTTTGGGAACTAGATGTCCAGTTCCTGGAATGTGCGTCCCTTGGTCGAGGAAGGTTGGGCGCGAGCAGAGCGCGTCCTTTCAGTCGGCGTTTGTTAATGGACAATGCCTGGGTTACGGCGGCTTGGAAAGCGGCTCTGTGTTCATGCGAGAGTCCCCTCGCTCGCTGCCTCGCAGCTTGGCAGCTGAGGAGACGTCCCCTAAAGAGACAGGACTCTTCTTCCTCCCACCCTCACTTTCTTTCTGCTATATATCGAGCCGTTGAATAGGCTTGCATTGACCAGGAAGACAAAGACGTCTTTCAGGCTCTGGCTTTAGCCGCAGCCAGTGTGCTGTGGGCTTTTGTTAATACTTTCAGCCCCCCTTTCTCATTCAGCAGCCCTCACTCTCATTGTTAATACATTTCGGGAGCAGCACTGATATTTCTGAATTCATTTTGTTTGCTCAGTTCGCAGGAAAACTTGCAACAAGCTGGGGAGAGAACGCACAGCCTCTTACGTTCTCCGCCGAGTATTTTCTTTCATGCCTTTCGCAGGGAAAAGTGGATCGCGTAAACAGATCCTGGCAAATCCTTGCATGAGCGGAACGTGGTCGTGGAGCGTTAACGCCTGTGCAGGCTGCGTGCACGCGGAGGCTAAATGGCTTGTTCCAGTGCTTGGGAATACTAAAGGGCTTTCCCCTGCCCCAGCTGGATTAGTCCCCATGTTGTCCTGTTTAATTTTGTTATTGCATTAGCCAGCTAAAGATGTAAGCTCCTATTAAAACAGCCGTTTCTGCTAAGTGGCAGTGTAGAGTTGGAGAGTGTTGTTCAGCAGTTGTAAACTCATTCAGCAGCGTCCTAAAGTGACTCTGTTTATTGAGGGGGGGGGGGATATTTCCTCCTACCGATAGGTAGAGACGACCGAAAGGAAAGCTGCCTTTCCAATTCCATGTTGGTATATCTGAAAGTTACTGGGGGGTGCTCACTAATTGTTAATGAAACATCAGTACAGGAATTAATTCTTGGAAATGAAATTTTAAGAAGCTGCTGATGGAAAGTGCTGGCACATAGCAGGCATGGAAAATTAAGTGTAGATGCTACCAGGAGTAAGAATCGAGGTAGAATGATTGTTTCTCATCATGGAGCACGGTCATTTTAGGGGGAGTGCACCCCAAAATCAAATCTACTGTTGGGTGAAACAAACTGGGAGAACCGGACAGCGATGAAATTGATGGTGCAGGTGAGAGTGTCAGCAATACTGTCGCAATCGAGGGATGGCCGGAGAGACTGCCTCGGGCATCGCAGCACCTCAGCGCACCTCTTTTTCCAGAAACGGTTGGCTTTTTGGCACTCCAGCCCGATTGTTAATAGCACGTAAGGCTGCGTCGTCTTTGTCTAGCATCTCCTCGACGGGAGCGTAAGTTGTGGAGTGCAGAGAAACAAGTGGGGCTGTATTTCTGCACCTTTGAAAGGATAACGTCACGCTCCGTCGTTAATGTGTGACAAGCCGGGAGAAGAATGGCATTCAGACCCATGGAGGGGCTTGAGGAAGTGGCGGAAGAAATACTTGGCACGAGAGCGCGACTTATTTTTTCTACTAATGGAAGACGACTTAAACTTTTGAATAGATGGGAGCTGAGCATGCAATTTCAAGCTGGAAAAAGCAGCCCCGGCCACAACTGTTCATCACTCCCCACCATCTTGTGCCTCGCCGTTGGGAAAGAGCGATTGCCTGACTTTCCTGATGAGAAGGTACCCTCGTGTGCGTCTGCTTTTTTTTTTTGAGGGCTTGAAGGCTTTCAGATCCATAGTCTTTTAATGAATTAAATCAGCTTCAGGTAGATACAGCAGTACCGGGATGTAAGACAGGAAAATGTGCCTGGGTCGGCGTTTCTTTGCCGCGTATCTGGCGGGGCACGGATCTGCCTGATTGCAGCACACTTGATCATTTTGAGCAAATATTTTTCAGTGATGCTTTGCTATGGCTTTTTTTGTAGTGTTTTCTAAATCAGTGTGTACCTACACATGCAAAATAGGAATCGATGCTTCTCTTCTCATCTCGTACCTCTCGGCACTGCCCCGTTAAACGGGATAAACCAGGTTTTGAAATACTTTGATACCACTCAGTAAAACATGGATCTGGTTCATGTCGTTGCTCTCGGGGAGGAAGCTCTTCATCATCTCAAATTTAGCGTCATATTTAAAGGCTTCCTTTGCTGTGCGACCAACAAAAATAAATCTAATATTTCATTAATTACTCAGAAGAGGTTTATTTACCCGGGGAAAACTTCACAACTGGTCGGCCACACAACGCAAACGCTCCTCGCGCCTTGGTAAGCATTGTCTTCATTCCGTTCTGCTTGTCAGAGGGTCTGGTTCTAGTTTTGGGGTGTTGTTTTTTCGCTTTGTGAGTGAATGCCTGGGGTAAAATCGCTGTGTGGCAGCGCAGCCCAACAGGGGGAGTCGGGACTTTGAATAAAGCCTTGTCTGAATCCCGTCCAATTTCCTGTACAAAGAGATGAGCCTTGCTGCCTGTCTAGAAGGCCAATAAATTTAGGCTCTTGTGGATCAAAGGGGAAATGAGTTTGAAGGCCTAGGGGCCTTCGCTTTACTTAAAAAGTATGGAATATGTCCATGAGACAACACTCAAAGTGTCCATTCTGCTAATTTTTTTTTTTTTTTAATTTATGCCCAAACTTTCCCAAGGAAGTAAAAATGAGCTGTTCTCTTGGCGTCTTCAGCGCGTGAAGTCGTGATGCTCCCCTGCCGCCTCTCCTGTTGGTGGTGGAGGGTTTGGACCTTGGGATCAGACCAAATTTGCTGGATTTTTGCACACTTGGCCCTCTGCTCTTCTAATCCCCTCTGCCCCCAAAGCTCCCAAAACCGCAGTGTGCTTCAGCATCACCTGTTGGAAAAATCTACGGGATCGCTTCGCTATGGCTGCGAAAATACAGGTTTTTCTGAGCTTGGCTTGCTTTCTGTTGGGGAGGGGGGAAGTCTGCCATCTTCCTCTGCAAGCCGTTCTGGAAGATTTGTTGTAATAAAAATCTTGGGTTTAAAAGTCCTGGCGTACGTTTTGACCTTGGGTGTCCTTTTTACTGCTCTTCTTTTCCTGTCTTTGATGTCTGAGTGCTGCATATTTGTGGCGATTTCCACAGGCATGTGTTGTGCTCGGACAGACGTGGCTGCGCTTCCGGACTTAAAACACTGGCGCTTGGACTCGGTTCTGACCAGTTTTGAGTAAAGAGAGATTTTTATAATGCATAACGGTCGGCCTGGGACTCTCGAATTGGCTGCTGAATTATTGGGAGCGCTGCTGGAGTGCGGAGGTGGGAAGCAGCTCTGGGATGGCTGGAGGGGGATTCATGTGGGCAAGTTAGGAGGGGTCTTGACCAAACCCGTGCGATGTCTCGACCCTCTGTGCTACACCAGGGACAGCTCCATCGGACGAGGGAAGGGACACTCCCTGTTCTAGCGTCTTAAACCTTTCCTACTCCCAAAACATAAAATCCAGTTGCATGCATGTTAAATGTGGCTTAGCTGAACTGGCAAAAGCACCCGTGGAGCCTCCCAAGCAGGAGAATCCGGCGTGTTAAATGGGTGTATTTGACTTACATGGTGATAAAAAATGCCTGCAGCTGCTAAAGCTAGGTCAGGAGTCACCTTCCTATTTGGGCTGATATTGGAGAAAGCTTTTCTGTTTCCCTGACACGGCTGGAGTACAGAATGCAGGAGATGAGTCAGAAAATGCCAAAATGAGCTGCTGCACGTGTTTTATTGGTGGGCTTGTACTAAGCTAAGAGCAGCCGGATTCGCACCCAACTGCTAGGGTGTCCCTGCTTGAAAGAATTTGATCAGCTCTCCTTGTTTAGGTCCTCTCATCCTCTTCCTCAGTTTCCCCTCCCATCTCTGTGTTTTCAGCTCCAGCTCTTCTGCTGGGAAATAGATACAAACTTGCTTGCTTTTTCACATCCTCTTACTAATTCTGGTAGTACTGCTTTTCCTGCAAACTGTTCTGTTTCAGGTGTCTGTCCTCTTGAGGTCTGTTATGTTGGTGGGTTTTTTGCCTTTGAAAGTTTGAGCCTACTTGGAAATAGATACATGGAGATTTATTCTACAGGGATACAGGTGGTTTGGCATGGCCCCATGCTGAAATCGGTCCAGGGAGTTGGGCAGGAGGGCAAAATTCAGGTGCTTGAGGAGAACCTGGCACTGCTGTTTGCTGCTTTTACTAAGTAGCTATTGGATTTGAGAAGCTTGTTTGGGGTTGAGAACCCAAAATTCCTTTTCTCTCATCCCGAATGTCATAAATGCCCATTTCTTATGCTCCACCATCATCCACAACTCTCCAAAGAAACAGCAAGTCAGCTGTCCCTGCTCAAAGGAGATATTGAAGCGCATGAGTCCTGCAAGCCATCGCGGGCCGTGTCAGGAGCCAGTTAATTTCGTGACTGGGGAGACCCCAAAAACACGAGGGGAGGGCAGGATCTCAGGCAGACAGCTCTTCTGAGCTCTTCCCTGCTGGCTGGCGTGGATGAGCAGAGATCTCGTTAGCGCCCACCTCATTATTCACCGTGCAAAGCGTGTAAGCACTGGGCTCAGAGCTGAATCTTTTAACTTGGGCAGCAAGGCATTGCAGTGCTCCATGTGGTTGCACCCAAATCCGTGTGTGTACTTCATCCATAGAGGCTGAGGAGGGTTAAAAATCATCGGGCTTCGAAAACAGGCAACATGTCTGCAGGTGAGATGTGAAGGCTGGCCCGGGAATGCTCTGCTCCAGTATGGGGCCAGTGGCTTGCCCAGCGGTGTTCAACCCAGCCGGTGCTGCTTGGTTCACGGCACAGGAGGAGCAAGGGCGGTAGCTGAAATTTAAACGGAAGAAACTTAGCTGCTCGCTCAGCTTGTCTTTCAGACCTCGTTTCTCATGGTTCTTGCTGTGACGGTTTTAGGAAGTTAAGAAACGCGATGTTCCTCCTGCTTTGCCTCCAGGAGGTTATAGAGAAGATGTGCCCACAGCTCAGCTGCGCTTGGAAAAAAAAAAAAAAATAAGGATGGAGGGATGCTGTTGGTACCTGTGCTTCAGGGGTTGGCTTGAGACAGAGGAGATGTCCTCCAGTCCCAGGCTGAAGCCCCCGGTGCGACCTCGGCTCTTGTGTGAGTCATCTGGGGTCAGAGAGAGACACACGTAATAACTGAGTAACAGGTCTGAGCGCACGAACCAGTTTTTACCCTCTGAAAAGACGTCATGAAACAGCAACTCTGTTCTAGAACCAAGTACTCTTCTGATGATGTCTGCAGCCAAGGGAATTAACGCTACAGAAGGAAAAAATGTGATTATTATTTTTAACTTTTATGAATAGAAGAGTCCCTCTCCTTCTTCAGCAAGAGTATGATAGACCCGACAGCAATAAACACACGCACAAGCTGATCCTTCGGTGTGTATTTTGGTGACTCCTTAAAATGTAGCAGATCAGGTAAAGTAACCTGAAATTAAAACAATTAAAGTGGAAATCGGGGTGTATCCAGAATAAAATCAATGGTTTGCGGTGATATTTAATAGAAGCTACGTGGTGAAATGTTATGTTTTTTCGCTTGAGCTCTGTTGTATAGCCTTAGCGTTTCTTTTTCCTCTTGGCCACCAGCCCCGTTTCTGCGCCTGCCGTGCAGTAAATGGCCTCACTGCACGTGCTGCCGTGTCTCAGCACATCTCAAATCCCCGTCGCCGCGCAGGGGGTCCTAAAGAGTGCCCATGATTTTCCATTCGAGAGCGCCCGCCTCTCTGGACGGCCCGGAGAGCTGCGCCGACTCCTTTCCTCCGCTCACTGGCTTTTCGGCGGCGGCAGCATGAGAGGAGGGAGCCCCGTGGGCTGTGTGGAGTGTGGGGGGCGCTTTCCTCCCTTGGAGGCAGCAATAACAGTCAAAGCTTGACTACCCCAACCCCTTCAGTAACGAAGCTAAGTCCTAAAGGAGTTTTCTTTTTCAGGGCTGTTTTCTATGCCGTAACAGCGACTTTATTTTCTGGTAAAAGAGTGGAAAGAAACTCCCTCCTGTTGGCAGGGTCAGCCATGGATCGCCTTGGGCGTTTGCTCTTGTCTCTGCCGGTCAGTGTTTATACCTGCTGTCTTTGCCTGAAGTGCCGCAGCACCAGCCAACCCCACCTCTGACAAAGATGGTCCGTAAAGCAGTGACGTGATACGCTTTTCCCCACCGCTTAGCACTCTGTGATTGCAAGAGACTGAGCAGCGTGGCAGGTTTGCTAGAGGAGGCAACTCCTGTTCATGTTGCATTTTGCCCGCCTAGCCTAGTAACTGCTTTTGCTTGGAAAACCCCCTTCTCTGTCCTGTATCTGGGCACAGATCCTCGCTTGTCCTAGCAAAAGGTTTTTTTTGGTTTCTTATTTTTATAAAAGGCCTGGTATCCGTTCACCTTGGTGCGTTCAGAGGCATCTCTAAGCCTGTTTGGTGTAAGTCAACTCAAATGTAAGCGTCCATTTAAAGAACAAAGAGGAAAAGCCTTTTTGTGTAGGCAAGGCCAAGGGCTTCAGGCTGTAGCAAGTTTGATTGAATGAATCAGAATTCAAGATCTGGAGAGCCTGTTGGGGATTTCCAAGTAGGTTTCCCCTTCGAGAACGCTGTTGGTTGTGATGGGTATACGGTAAAGATTAATAATACGTGATATGAAATGGAAGAAAGGTGGTGTTACATTAAAGTCAAGCTGACTGATAAAATAGCTGACCTTGCAAAATACTTTCTCTTGGCAATATGCTCTTAAAATATGGAGGAACGCATCACAAAATATAGATACAATCACTTCTGATTATGTTTAATATATGAAGAGATGTCATGTTTAACATTTCAGTTAATTGGAGAAGCAGCTTCTCCAGCAAACCCTGGCCCAGTGCTGGGTGCCTGAGAGGGCTCGTACAAATCCACAGGTAGGGTGGATGTTTTGGAAGCGTTTGGACATGGAGATGATGAAGTACATCTTGACAGCGCAGGTGTTTTTACTATAAATTATTCTCTCATTATCTATATTTTCAATTAGTCCATTTAGTGAATGCATGTGAAAAATTGTGAACGGCTTAGCTCAGCTTGGACATCTGCACGTTTTAATTAGCCGAGATTGTCTCTGCAGAGCTTTGTTAGCTGTGCTGAACTTGAATGCTTTTGGATTCTGCAAAATCTGTTTTCTCTTTTGTCCTAAGGAGGGCTTGGTTATCTCTGCAGAATCTCAAATTTTGCAAAACCCTCCTCTACAGGTCCTTAAAAATTACTTTCTGAAACAGAGACTTAACCAAAGTGCTTTCGATGAAGCGCGAGGCTGGTTCTTTGCATTCTGATCATTCATTGCTAAAGATAGAGCGATTCCTCTGGGTTGGGCTGGACGGGGCTGCGAATCCGGCTGTGCCCAGCCTCACCGCTGGTCGCAGCGAAGAACAGCTGAGGCTGGAGAACGGGTACGGGGTGGCACGCTAAACCAAGGTTGTGGTTCGTAGGACTTGGGCTGGCAGAGTTGGTACCCAAATGCTGCAGGCGTTCATGATTCGCCACAAATTTATTTTTTTAAAAGGAGTATTGGGTTTTAGTCATAGGTGGAAAAGTCATAAACCCATCCCTTTTATTAGATGTTTCAAATGTCCAGACAGCACTGTGTCAGACTTGGATGCAAAGCTCATAAATGCTGCTGAACTGCTCTTCCTGTTTCAGAAGTATCTGGGGAAATTAGAAGTTCATTTGTTGGTAGCGGGTAGCGCTTGAAATGTATTTTCTTTGTGTTGCTTTCTGATTCAGTGCAGCTTTTCCTCACTTGACAAATAAAGGCTCTGTTTGCGCTGCGCAGGTGAGAGCAGCCCTTGGAAGCGCTTGGCTTGTGTTAAAACCACTTGGTTGCCTAAGTGGTTATTGCAGTTTTCAGTTCTTGTGCCATCGAGTGACATGATTTGCCGAGAAAAACCTTCGTGCTTTGTAATCTTTTCATTTGCTGTGAAAATAGAGAAGGACAGAGACTGAAGGGACTGGGGAGGAACGGGAAGGGCGGGATACTTTTCATCTTAAAGTATTACGGAAGATTATGGAATGGGAGCTCTTTATGCGGATAGGGATGCGATAACGGTTTGAAAGCCACATGCAGTGCTTCGGGCATCGATGAAAAATTGTTTAAAGTTAAATCTGCTTAAAAATCTACATCCCTCCGTATTCTCACTGAGCAACGTGGGGATACTTTAATTGTTCCTGAATTAAAGAGGCCTTCATATCTCCCCATAAAGCAGATCATCTCCAGCATGGAGGTTCATAACGATGGTCTAAATAACCGTCTGCGCGATCGATGCAGTTACTTGCGACGAGGAGGACAAATGCCCACAAATGCTTCCTCTGCTTGCACCAAGCTGGGGATCTTTGTTCCCGGTTCCTGCGCCTCTGAGGAAGAAGCTCCCGGTGTAAAGGTCCCGCTCTGCCCGAGGAGCTTTGCCAGGAGGCCGCTCGGCACCAGGAGCCGTGCCGTGCGTGAGGGCTGGTGAGCTGCCCAGCGGCACCGGGGGATTCCTGGGCCTGAAAACTGGTTCCCGCCTCGAGGGACCTCTTCAACTAATGAAGACATGGGCCTGGTCTCCAAGATAATGCACCATATCTTGCATAAATTTAGAGCAGAGTGCAGCCAATTTCACAAGCTGCTGCTAAATTATTCTTTCTCAAACTGTGCCAGATGACTTTGTGCACCGAAGTAGCACAAGCTGGAGCTTTCTTACCGAGGAGTTCTAGACCTGATGTCCTCCGGTACCAGCATTGCTTCCCTCTTTGAGGACCTCTGTGTGAAATCATCTGCACAACATGAAAGAGAGGGAGCTACCTGTGTGGGAGACCCAGATCTCTGGAATTAGGAGTTGTTTTAGAAATTCTTGTCCTTTGGTCGCCTGCTGTTATTATTACATAGGCACGTTACTGTATGCTTATGTCGGAGAGGAGCTGCTTAGCAGCTACAGGTGAGGTGCTGTTGGTGCCGTGTACAGCAGCTTCTGGGCAGAAGTGTCAAGTGGAGAAAGGGTAAATGACTGTTGTCTCCTGGTTTGCCTCTGGAGGGATGAGAGAGGGGACTTCAGCCTGCTGTCTCCAGGTCCATTAGGTTAAAACCTTCAGGAATTTTTGTTAAAGAACTTCATTCAGTTGAGCGCAGATGGCCGCCTCCTCCCTTCCCCTCCCTTCTCCTTTGAGGTCCTCACGTGACTGGAGGTGACTGCCTGTGTAGAGACAGGTGCCCTGTAGCTCCTTGTGCCAGCTGGGAGTGGCTCCTATTGAATTCCAAGACATCCCCCCACATGGATTTCAATGCTAGATACCTTGATTTGACTGTTTTCCAGTGTTGACAGTTGTCTTTTGTTTGTCATGTCCTCTACAGAGATGCCCTGTGTGTAAATTAGTACTCGGTGCTCCGCTTGCTATCACTTTCCTAGAAATACTCTGCCCACCAGTGCACTAGACGGGACAGGGAGCACGGCATGGATTCATCAGCACCGGAGCTAAACCTTCGTGAGCGATCCTCGCTCCCTCTCCCCAGTGCTAGTGTCTCCTTTCCCAGCACGCTTAATCCTTAAACCAGAAGATGGACAATTCAAAATTCCTCAGCATAGCCGCATGCAGCTTGGCAGATAACGTAGAAATGCAGCTTGGCCCGTGAGTAACCTTGTCTTGTGTTCAAGTTCTCGAGCGTCGCCGCGTAGCCTTCCAAAGACGCGCCTGCGCAGCCGCGTGAACGCAGCTGCACGTCGCTGCGTGGGTTTTACTGCACGTGTGTTTATGGCCACATCTTCGGTCAGGGGGCTGTGGAGGAGCAGCCTGATCCTAACCATCATCGGGGCTTGGCTTGACCGGAGCAGCGAAGCTTTTGTAAACGCTGTTGGGAGTGTTTGTAGGGCTGTAGTTGCAGGATTTGCTCCCGGTCGGTAGCGCAGGATGGGGTTGTGCGCCGCAGGACACGGCTCGTGATGGGAGGGTGTCCTCGCCCAAGTGTGTTTCTAGAGGGGAGGCAAGAGCTGGCATGTTCGAGGTGGTATGCAAAACATCTCCGGAAAGGTTTGGTGTGTTCACGAGCTGATGGCGCTGAAATGAATTACTGATTAAAGAATTAGGAAACTTCAAATCAGGTAGTACCATAGAGAACAAATCTCGCAGTGTCCGAGGGAAGCCGTAGGAAATCTGTCCTCAGATCAAGTGTCACTTTTCCCACTTGTTTCCTTTTTTTTTTAATTTCCTTTGGTAAATGTGTGACAGGTTTTGTGTGTGTCCATCCTAGGGCTTGCTGGCTGCTGTTGCCATGAAGCTCATATGGTCCTTGTGGGCCTCTGCGTTCTTGGCCGTTTGCTCTGTAAAGGAGCGCTCGCTGATCTCCTTCACTTAAACAGAGTCCATCCCTCTCAGGGGGAAGCTGCTGTCTCACATGAAGGGCGGTGAAACACTGGCCCAGGCTGCCCAGAGAAGCTGTGGCTGCCCCCTCCCTGACACTGTTCCAGGCCAGGCTGGATGGAGCTCTGAGCACCCTGGTCTGGTGGAAGATGTCCCTGCTCGGGGCAGGGGGGTTGGAACCAGATGATCTTCAGAGTCCCTTCCAACCCAAACCATTCCATGATTCTATGAAGGACAAAAATAATCTTAGAGGATCACAGAGCTCCTAG
>Ga0181612_115354_pt1 | contig 11759 bp, 6 predicted proteins | sample HoacroProtozoa21_FD_119630 | JGI IMG/M metagenome (GOLD analysis project Ga0181612, IMG submission 119630) | Hoatzin crop microbial communities from Cojedes, Venezuel. Combined Assembly of Gp0051906, Gp0051904, Gp0051908 | reverse complement strand
GTGCTTTAGTCTGTGGCATGCTTAGCCAAGTATTTGGTTTGGTATTCAGGATTTGCTGTGAAAGCAGGGTTCAGTACCTACCCGAGTCCTGCAGGACTCCGTTTTGCTGGTTCCAGAGTGCTCTGAGCTGACATGAATCGCTGCGTGCAGACCAGGCTCTGTGTAGCAACAGACTGCTCCTTTGTAGGCATGCAGGTGCGGTGCCAAATGGTGAGTGTGGCTCGAGAGCTGGGCAGGCCTGTGCTCTAGGGCTGCTGAGACATCTTTGCAGTAAAAAAAAAACCCTTCAGCAATAAGCAGCTGCTGCGTTGTCAGAGAACTGGAAAGCTGGCAGATGGCAAAGGAGTGAAGCTGTTGAACTGTCCAAGGAGTTTAACAGTCCTTTAAAACACACCTACTGGTAAGCCAGTACCAGGTTCAGCCAGGAAGTTCTGAAATTGCTTACCACTTTCCTACAGAAAACACTCTTGTCAAAGTTACAGCTGCTGTTTGGTGGTCCTGAAAGCACTCAGCCTGCTCAGAATCATCTCTGTGCTCTCAAAGCAATAGCCAGGGTTGCTGAATAGTTCTCATTCAAGTAAATAGCTCAAGAAGCCTAAAGGTTTGACACATCATTGAAAGGATATTGTTCTCGATGAAATTTCTTTACTTGAGTTGGGAAAAGCTTGTTACTCTTTACTGATGATGGTTTTCTGGGGTTTGTTTTTTTTATGACACAAACATGTTAAGTATAGTGTAGTAATAAGATGTAATAATAGCAAGGCTGTGAGTCATCTTCCCCTCTTCCATGAGAAGTGTTCTTGGGGCATGAGCAGGTGGTTCTTGGGGGGTGGATTTTTTTCTGGTGTGTTGTTTGTTTTGGGGGTTATTTAGGCAATTATAGGGATAGGTAGCAGGAAATAATGGAGGAAGGTCCCTTTCTTATGCTGAACACTTTGGAAGGGCAGTGCCAGAAGGCTTTCATCCTTATGAGCAAGAGTTCCTGTATGACTTGCCTGCTGGATAACGGTGTGCATGAGGATACAGAAATAAAATGTTATGTGAACCAGTACCTTGCAAAAGATGCTTCATTTTGCAAGTGTCAGCTCTGCTGAGCAATGTTGTTGTGCTGGAGTATAGGACTGGATTGTGTGAGGCTTTTTTAGGGGAGTTACAATGAACAATTAAATCCCTTACCCTTCCGATATCAATTTATGCCTCCCCAAAATAGAGGGGTAGTCTCTTCCCAAGTACTTTAAGCTCTACCGATTATAATTTCTACTATGAGAGTAATAGTAAACAAGAAGAATTTCTGAACTGCCTTATTGGTGATTTTGCATGGAACTAATTACTTCTGCCATACTGTTTTCCTCCTCCTGCGTACGTATGAATGTATGATTTTTAGCCCCCCCTGATGAAAGTTTCCCCTTTTTTTTTTTTTTTTTCTTTTTTTCCTAATCAGGAGCGGAGGATTCTTTTCATGGAGGTCTGAAACTTCTTGGCAGGCTGGCACTTCTAACAGAGAAAGATCTTTGGACTGTTAATGGTCTTCCCAATGAAAATAACCCTTCTGACCACCTGCCATTGCTAGCAGAGTTCAGGCTTATTGAACGGTAATATCCAAAGGACTTTTTGTGTAGGTAAAAGTTGCCTTCACCTTCTCTCTTCATGTGGTTATTTTTTTAAAGGTTAATTCAAGCACTGCTGGTCCAGTTTAAATAAGTTTGCATGCATGCTGATTTGTTAGTGTTGTTTAAAGTAGGCTTTTTAAACAGACTTTTTAAAAAATGTTCAAATTACTTTATGAAGTCTTTAAGGCAAAAAGATTTTAAAGTAGCTTCCTCTGATAATGGAAAACATCTGTGCCAGTCTCAAAATGGCAATATTTTTCAGAGATGCTGTAAATGGTTTTTATTGTAAATCACAGTAAAACTGATTATTCTGAGAACTATGTGCTTCTTCAAGTAAAGGGGAATGCTACACTTCATATAAAGAGCTGAGGATAATGTTTTACTACAAAGTTGCTCTGTAGACACTTCTGTCTAAATACTTCCACAAAGGAATTTCCTCAGTTACCCAGAGTGCAGTCAGTGCAGAGGCTGCAAGATTGAACTTCCAAAGGAAGAAGATAGCTTTGCAGTAAGGCAAGTATTTATGTTCTAAAAAATTACTTCAACTTCTAAAAGCTTAAATATAGGTAGCATTCAATGGAATTTTTTTAAAAGTATCTGAAATAAAACCCCATTTAATGAGCATGAAAACTTCTAGCAAAATTAAAAAATTTTAGGGGGAAAAAGTCAGTCCTCAACACTTGAGGCTTCATATGTATTGAACAGATATTTTTATTCTATTTAGTTATTAAAAATGTCAAGTTGTATATTGAAATAACAGCTCCTGAGGTATTAAATGATCAAGATTTTATATTTGCTCGCATAATGCACTGATAAACATTCTGTGCAAAATACCATTTACAAAATAAAAAACCCCAAAGAATGTCTGAATAGGAAACTTGCAGGGAGCCAGGGGGCCTGGAAACAAGTCTTGTAACTTGGTCAAACTAGAGATGGGATATGTATGTACGTAAAACTGACTTAAAAGGGGCACTTGGAAAACTGCCTTTCAGTGTAGTGCTGGAAAACCAGCACCCACATTCCTGAAATCACATTCAGATGCATTTGTCTCTCAGAAACATTTGTTCTTCTCCAACCTAATTTTTGGAATTGTTGTCTGGGTTTCCTTTTGCTGACGGCAGAATTACAACTGTGATTACTTCATGCTTTGAGAATAATGCAGGAAGTACAGTGGTAGTAATTGCAAACCCGTTGACTTGAGAAAGTATTTCAGTGTTACACTGAAAAATAGGACTACCTACCAAAACATTCAGCTTAAATTGCTTGGAAGTTGGAAGGGGCCTATTTTTCTCATAAGTAATTGTGACTGAGGAGCTTTCTTCTACTTGTTGCTAACAGGCAAGTTAATGCTGTAGATGACTACCTCTTCAATACTGTGCTCTACTTGGATACTTAAAAATCACATTCTCAAAGCTGGAGCTGATAGATGCAAACATACTTAACCAGCTGCAACAGATTTCTGGTAGATCCTGGTTACAGCTAAAAATGTTCAGCTGTAGCAGCCTGTGTAGCCTGTGTTAAGAACAAGGAGGCTTGCTAGCCTCGAGGACTGTGCGTTGTCTCCATTGTGGGGAGCAGCACAAGACCTCAACAGTGCTGCTCTAGAGCACTGCTGGCAAAGGGGCTGCTGAACAGGGCAGGGTGGGTTACAGAGAAGTTCTGCTATTTAGAATAAGCCTTAACTTGAGCATCACTTTTCAGGCTTGTCTAAAGCCTGAGGTTTCACATCAATTCCTTTCTCTTTTACATAGAAGCAGTTACTTAGGCCAGGCCAAACACCTTGATTATTTACAATGCTGGTTTGAATCTTAAGTTTTGTGCTCATGTAAAAGCAGCTGCTTTGGACTTGCTCATCCATGGTTTCCATATTGGGTTTGTATTCAGATACTGTGCATTGCTGTGACACTTTAAAATGGCCAGATTCCTCAAGGCAGTAAAGATGGCCATATGAAAAACATACCCCACTTCCCTGATACCCACATTAAACCATTAAGGCAGTAAAATATTTGTTCTACTTCATTAGTGTAGGTTATTACTATTAAAGGACTATGATAATTTGCTTTCATTTACAAAAGGGGAAGCTGTCACCTCAAGAGTTTTCTCCATTTTAATGACAATAACATGGGGAAAGGGCCAAGCTACTACTGAAAGAAAAAAGCAGAAGCTGCTTGATGACATGATGCAGACATCAGTGCTTCTAGTTCAGGGATGTTTATTGTTCTATAACAATGTATTTTCAGCATGTAGAGGCTTGTTTCAGTCTTTCTTTGTAAAACCCGTTAATGGTTAGCTACAGGGTAGGTTTAAGGCCTTTATGTTCAGTGATTTCTTTGTAGAATAACAAATGAGGTAGCTATTTAACAATCTTAGAAAAAATCTGCTTTATCCTGTCTTGATTTTTAGAAACAACTTGATCTTTTCTGGAATAGAAACTGGGACAGGACCAAAAAAATCCCCTAAGTTATTAAAAAAACTACCATGATATTTTATTGAGGTTTCATGCTGTGCATAAACATAGAAGTGATTAAAAAAAGTCATGCATGTTTTCTACACTATTATTTGACCACGTTGCAGTAACAGTCACTAGAACCACACTTAAGACAAATGCTATCATAGGTAAGTTTCAAGAGAATATTTCAGCTCAACTTCAAAACAAGAACCAAAAGCAATTTGTCACACACCTCTATGGCATTAAAAAGCTTCAGTGTAAGTTAGAGGTTAAAGAAAATAAATTGTGCTGAACAGTACAAACTAGATATCAACCACCATTACTTAAGCTGAAGTAAACCATGGTTTCATAGAAAAAAAAACTTGCGACTTAGCAGATAACCTTGTGCTGTAGGATACAGCTGATCAAAGTAAGTTTTTCCCATCATTTTAGTCATTGGAAATCTAAGGAATACATTAAAAAAAACTTACGTCACAAGACACTGGGCAGCACAAAGTTGAAAACTAAAATGAGTACTTCCCTCTCTCCCATTTCACTCCTGAACCAAAAAAATTCCTGTTGTGAACACAGGAGTGGAAAAGTTTGCAGAAAGAGGGATGGGAAAGGCCTCCTTGTAATTGAAGTGGTAATCTTGTATAAAGAAGTGTAATACATTTGAAAAGTCATCTTTCTAGTCCTTCTGAAGCCTAATTAGCAGAAAGCCTTTTACTGTTTGCAGAAGGTTGCTGGGTCATGCTGCTGTCTTCCTGTCCTCAGTAGGCGAGATTCATTGACTTTTTCTGAGCAATGAGGTCTGCGTACAAGCAATCGTTTCCTTCTGTATTCACTCAATTGCTGGCTGATACAAGTGTTCTAGGAGCTCAAGTCATTCAGTCTGAGTAAGCATTATTGTCACTGCGTTACCATGTCCTCTCTTCAGCAAGATCCCAAAAAAGTAAATGTCCAGGAGGGGAGGTACACAAGGCCCATGGCAGTATCATCTATAAGCACAGCACAAAGGGTAGAGGCTGGACTTGTACAATAATCCAGTTTCTGTTTAGGCACCTAATAAAATATTTTCAGGAATGCAGCACTTGAATGCTTCCAGAGAAATTCACTAATGCAAATGGCAGACCCCAATGAAAGTCTTACCTCGTCACTTGGGAACGCTGCCGTCCATCACAGGTCCTTAGCTCAGTCTTAGAGCAAAAGGACTGAGTAGGGAGCAAGCAGACAAGCTTGATTTTCAGCTGTTATTTCAGACGTACAATTTGATTTATTGCTGAAGTTGTTCCAGTACAAGCTTCCTTATTCAGGTCTGACTAAGCCGTTGCTACTACAACACATATAGGAAAAACTCCCTACAGCAGCATGGCAGAAGGTTAACTTCAGCCTGCAATGACTGATCTTAATATAAGATGTCAAGGCATCACCATCTGAGACTGCTCAGCCTTTCAAAGACAAGGTTCAAAGTTACATACAAGTGTTGAAAGAAAACGTATAGACTCAAGTTAGCAATTCTGACATTTTTCCCATTATTCCAGGAACACATACGAGAAACTGACCAGTGGGTGAACGCTTGTCTCTACAAAACAGCAGTCTCTACATTTGTGCTTCAGCAGTGTAGTCCACAAAGACTAAAAACTTGTGACAAAGTATAAAAAAATTATGAAAGTTTAAAAATTCATTATTCATCAGTTACTCCCATTTTTTAAAAAAACCAAAACCTCATCTTTTTCCTAATAAGATGTCAGTGTTTAAGAATACACTTACATATTACTATTACTTAACATTTCTCAGCAACATGCACAAAATAATAATACATGTGGCAGTAAACATCCAGTGCTGGTTTAATACTACCAGAAATGCTGGGAAACAGTACAAATTAGTTACAAAACAATAATATTGACAGTTTTGCATATCTGTTAGGTTTAGTGAGGTAATGTTGATACTTTAAAAACTCATGCCACTTCTGCACTGCTTGTTTTTATTGCTGAATTAAATATTAATACTGAATATGATTTTCTTAGACTGCACTGCACTCCAGCACATCTTACCACTAAGAATATGATTTTTTAGTCGTCCCAACACTGCTTCTCAGCATAATGCCCAAATTCAATTGATACTTGCACAGGGAAATTATATTTGAAGAAATTCTCACACCACTGGAGTCACCTGCTACATGGAGGGGTTCTCTTCACTGACGCCTTTTCTATAAATTGAAAGAAAATAAATACTGCCACCAAAAAAAATTCCCCCCTTCTATTTTCTAGGTAAGATATTGATTATAAGCGTCCACAAGTTAATAAATAGTCCCATTCCTTTTTCCTTCCAACGGAGTGCAGGTAAAGTGCAGCAGGAAGCACCAGGGAAGCCCTCTGTTTGGCGTATGGCTTCGTTAGATGCGGAGCTGGTAACCTACCTCGTTGAGCGTGGCCAGGTCTCCTTTCTTGTCCACCACTGCAGGCCTGCGAGCAAAGGAGGGAAGAAGGCACCGCTCACCAGCAATCCCACACTGCCATGCAGGAGTGGAGAGAGCAGATGTCACACTGGGAACAGTTTACTTCAAAGTAGGACTGACTAGATCTAATTTTTTCATCATGAGCACGATCCTGCTGAATTTGCCACATGAACTGGTGTGACTGAGCTGCCCGTGTGGGTTGCCTCTGAAGCCAAGCGCCAGCAAAGAACAAGTCGTCCCATCCTGGAGTCCATGATCTGAGCCTGAGAGTGCCCCTCTCACTCTGACTTGAGAGGGCCTAAATGAGTATCTAAAACCAGACACATCCCGCCCACAATCTACCCCAGAGCACGATTCAGGCTTTCAGAATAACGTGGAAGGTGCTGATGTTGTCCCAAAATCAGCGTTCTTTTACCTGGCGTGCAAAAAAGCTGATCACCACACAGAGTGGAGGTATTAGTTTATTTCATGTCTGCACAGAGGTGGGTGCTAGGTGGTAACTCCAACTCAACTGTGCTGTTTGACATCACCGAGAGCAAACAGGCAAGGCCCTTCACACAGCCGCAGCGCGTTGTCTCTCTCTGAACCTGCCCATTCCTCTTGGCTAGGTCTGTGCGAAGGGCTAGAGCCCACCAAACAGAAAACAGAAGATGAACTCCCTTCAGCCTCCCGGCATCTTCTATTCTGATACAGTCCAGCTCTTCGCTTGAGTAGTCACACACATGCGTGTGCTGTCAAGCCCTTTAAGCATATCAACACCCCGAGCCAAAGGAAACCTTAAGACTGAGCAATCAGTCTCTCCCTGTTTAGCGAGCAACGGAACAGCTCCTGCAACAAAGTTGTCAAACCGAAACAATCCTGGTGATTTGCAGTCTATGGAAGTGTCTAATCTGAGAGTTTATTCCAGGCTCTTCGCTAATTTCACACTAAGCCGTATGTTTGCTTTTCTAAAGAAAGACATTGTTTAAAATAAACGTTTCTCCAAGTAGACTCTACAGCCTGTCAGCTTCACGGCAAAAACACAGCTAAAGCCCAAGTAGTACAACGCGAAGCTGGCAACGGCTCCAGCGCTTTCCCGCCGCTCCTCAGACCTGGCTTCCAGCTCTTGCGCTTACTCTTTTCTCACTGGGCGGCAGCTGGGGATCTACAGATTACATCTATATACACACAAACATGTGTGGCAGAGCCTTGGAAATATTCTTGAATTCTTCGATTCAAATTTTTTTTTTTCTTTTTTTTAAAAGAGCAGTGCTGCTAACATCAGATCTCTGCTGAGAATTCACACAGCATCTGAGAGCTGGGGACACTGCTATGGACAACTAATGCTCTTCTGCCTAGTCGCACATTGAATGCAATCTGGTTTTTTGCCACTTATTTAAGCACCTCTGTTAATAACCCCATCATCTTCTCTGCAGTACTGCCCTGTACCCTGCCTCGTGTTTGTCCCGGTTTGTGAGTACTTCACAGAAGGGAGGGTGTCTTCACTGATCTCTCACTTGCAGGAAGGGATTGCACCTGAAGAAGTCATTCTAAGATAGTTTGGATTTTTCCACTTTATTGCTTCAGAGCAGATGGGATTTGACTAGCCAGAAAACAAGCTACAAGCTGCATCCCTCAGACCTTGTGCAGGACTCCGAGACCAGTGAGAGATGCACTGTATGAAATTTCCAGTGTCCTTCCTCCCTCCCTCCCTCCAATTTCGGGATCCTCTTCCCTTCCCACCCTTTTCTCCCTCCTTCCCTCTCTCCCTCCCTTTAATTAAAGCCAGAATATGGTTTTAATTAAAGCATGCCTGGATGGCTCTACCTTCTCCGATTATCCAGGAGAGATGGGGAGTCACTGGACACACATGGCGACTTGGCCATTTCCACTCCATGACAATTCTCTAGCACATAGCTACAAACAAGCTGTCCTCCTAAGTTTCTCTTCAGGGTTTTAGGAAGAGGATTTGTTGGAGCAGAGGCACTGCAGCCCCTGTTCACCTTGGCTGGCAAACGACCCGATGCCAAACGTCGCCGCTGACGCAAGGGACCTCTGCTGTACTGGCCCATCAGATCACAGCTCCCGTCCAAGGTGTCCTGACAATGAGCAGGTGAATAAGCTGTGCAGAGCTGCTGGGTACACACTATTCACCAGTTGTCTGCACTGAATCTGCCTGGTTTTGTACATCCTAATATAATCCTAATATAATCCTGCCCCCTTGCACATCCTAATATACTGGACTAACAGAATTTTCCTTTCAACAGCTACATTAGGCCAGAAGCACACACGGCCAGTGTTGCTATGACACTCACAGAGCATGCATGTATGAAATCAAAAGGAAATAGATCTGGTGAACTGACATTTAGGAGCAGAGATTGCTTCAGGCTGCCACATGATGCTCCCTTCCAAACTCCTATCAACTCTCCCAAACCCCTCCAGCTCCCAGCACTTCTGTTGAGGATGATGCCTGTTCCAGCACAGTGGCTTGCAATTTACTGCACCCTCCTGGTTTGGGACTTCACAGGATGGACAAGTGGACACAGTAAAGCTTCAGACTTACCAGACGGATTCACACCACCCTGTCTCCTCTTCATTCATCCTGTCTTCTGGCCACCCTTAGCAGGATCACACCAGCTGTGGGCTAAGACCTTACGTAGCTCAGTTAATGAGCTGCAATTTGACTACACACCAGTCTCCTAGACAGGCACGTACTGCTTACTGGCGTTGTCACCCGCGTCCTGCAAACATACCCTGCCTGCCTTGCAGCTGTATTTCCAGGCTAAAACACTACCTTGGCCTTGCTAGCAGCCACCACCAGTATTTACCTAACGAACTAGTAAGGAATCAGGGTGAGAAGTTCAAGGGTTGAGGCTGTAAAATCCACTTGTTTCTTTAAGTACCGCTTCAGCCTTTGTCCTGCAGAAACAATCCGACAAAGCCATTCCAGTTCACCATTCCAGTTCACATATTTTTCACTGGGATATTTGTCCCAGCAGGCCTGTATAATTTTATTGTTGACAAAAACCAGGCTGTAATAACAGCTTGTCAACAGCAGGTGAAGCCTCTCAAACGAATGTGTTGTTCAGCCCCTGCCAGCTCATCCTTAAGAGCAAAACAGTTCTCTCCCTCTCCCCTGCAAGCTCTAAAGAGCTGTAATTACAGCATGTAAGAGGTCCACAAAGAAACAAAACACAGTGTTGGTAAGCACAGCTTTCTTCAGCTAGGATTTCAGCCTAAAGCCTAGAAAGCCTGAAAGTCTTTCTTCTTCTGTGTGTAACACAAAGGCCTCCCACTGCAACTGGGTTCCCAGAGATCCATCAATATGCCGAAGAAAATACCTGATTTCCCCTCTTACATTTCTAACCCCGCATCAACCGCTGTACATGCTGGCATGTGTCATTCAGCTCACCCCTAATGAGGGGGTGCCATTCCCCCTTCAGGTCTCAGAGACCTCCCCTTGCAGAAGGCAGCAGATCTCGATTTTGGAAATGAAAAGGTTTTATCACCAGAAGGGAATTCCCTACAGCAGCATCACTCCCCCTGGGGCCAAAGGCACAGTCAGCCTTTGAGCCACCAGCGCCACTGCACCGAAGCATCATTTGAACACCAGGAACCCTTTTCTTCTCCCTGGCATCACTTTTCTAGTAGTGAGCAGCCTCTTGGGTCTGCTCAAGGGCCCCGGACCTGCCAAAAGCTCCTTCGCTCCCCTTTTCCTTCCAAGCGTGCCGGCCAGGCTTGTGAGGGGGCTTTGCAGGACCCGCAGGGCTGTCACACAGCCACAAAGCACATGCTGAAAGAGCTCCCACCTGCTCAGAGATGCTTCAACACCTTCCACCAGAGCAGAAATGAAAGTTTTGTGTGGAGTTTGCTCTCGGTCTCCTGCTCCCCGCATCATGCTGGGTCCTAGATCTTGTACCATGGTGTTTATTTTTAAATAACATACAATTCACTCCAGATACAGAGCAATGTAGCAGAACCACCAAGCAGGTAACAGGTGCTGCAGCCACAGCAAGGCCACCAGTACTTCACTTGTCTTTCTGTCCTGGAAAAGCAAAGCTGCCAAGGAGGAACGAGGCACAGCAGAGCAGCCCTGTGCCCAGCAGCTCTCTCAGGAAACCAGCCCAGCTGGCAAGTCTCCAAGCCCAGTGAGATTCTCTCCAGACATACGTGACCCACTCCAGCAACTGCAGAAGCACTATCAGAAACCCAAAGACGAAACCATCCCTCAAAGCGAATCTAGGAGGTGAACAAGCCTGGAGCAGCCGAGCCGACTGCAACTATAATTATCCACGCACTAAACAAGGAGCTCTCAGTGATGAAGCCCAAAGTACAGCATCGTGGACTGAGTGTGAATTCACATGTAAAAATAAAAGCCTGCTGTGAAATCATCTGCTGCTAAAGTATCTTGAAGTTATCTTTAGAAGGTTAGTCTAACGTCTTTGTTAGCTGCTTTAAAATAAATAAATAAGTGCTGAGACAGTAGTCTGGGAGCCTATTTAAAAAACGATGATCATAAATATGTGACTAATCTGGGTTACGTATAGGCTTTCACAGTTGTCGGCTTCCTGGCGTGAAGCGGTACAGCTAAAACTCAACACTTCCATATCTGAGGTACGGGAGTCTGACTTGCCAGTGGCTGTAAAAGGCCTGTGATCCCGAAGCTCGGTTTTATCCATTTAGAGGTATTACATGCAGCTAGTCCATCCTTCCCCGCACAAAGAAAAAACTATTAGCTACGACACAAGGGAAGTGGTCTGGGTTTTTTTAAGCCAATTACAATCAAAGAATAGAATGCAAGTGATGCTTCCACTTTGGCAAGAAGTGAAAAAGTTTACTTTTACACCATCCCTGTAAGTTGGACAGTCCTCAGCAAAAACCACGTCATCAGAACAGCTCCTTACAAAGGCTCATCACGAAGAATCCGATTTCTGCCTCTGTGACCATGACAGCAGGGCACCCCACCGCTGCTAGCGGATACATCCTCCTGTTTTTAATACCTCTCTCTGAACACCCCTAAGTGTGATGAAACTACTTTCCCTTCTGTACAGGTCCCCTGCACCCCAGGCTAGGTTCATTTCTCCAGCAAGTGGACTGTATAAAGACTGAAAAGACAAAAGGCAAAACCCACGCTTCCACTTTCACAGTCACCCAACACCCTGTAGAATTTCACCAAGCAAAGGCCATCGGGGCCTCCAAGGACAGTGCGTGGAGGGGCCATCAGGCAGCAGTAAGCACAGTGATGCCCGGACATCAGCAGCACCGGCAGCTTCTGGAGCCT